>VOFB01001738.1_pt1 | contig 27945 bp, 51 predicted proteins | sample 5384141 | NCBI WGS metagenome assembly VOFB01 (sample SAMN12384721, study PRJNA508395) | human gut metagenome | isolation source: healthy gut A | host: Homo sapiens | reverse complement strand
AGCGCTTCGCCGCCGTAAGAGCAGAACGCGGTTGGAATACACAGGGTTTTTCCCCTTGATAAACGCATAGGAGGTGGGATCCCAGGCCGTGTATCCTCTTGCCTCAAAGGTGGCGCGCAGGCCGCCCCGACGGGAAGAAGACGCGTCTGGTTCGCCCTAATCAGCTCCTGCCTGAAAACTCCAGGATTACGCCGCCGTCCGGCGAGGGAGAAATGAAGCTGTCGTGCTTTTCTGCTGTAATCCCGGTCAGGGGCTGGAACCAGTGCGTATAGTGCGTCGCGCCGTGCGCCACCGCCCAGTCTTTCATTGCGCCGGCCACGGCGTTGGCAACGGCGATATCCAGCTTTGCGCCCTCGTCGATGGTCTTTTTCAGGGACTGATAGACCTCGGCGGATAAATTCGCTTTCATGACCCTGTCGTCAAACACCAGGCTTCCAAAATACTCCGATACAGCTTTCATACCAATTTCTCCTTTTTTCTTAAAAATAAAGGCAAAGACGATTTCCTGCAGCACACAGGAAAGACGTCTTTGCCTTTTTACAATATGAAGTTTTCCGGGAAAAGAAAAAGCGCCTTCGAGTTCACCGCTCAAAGACGCCCTTGCCTTTTTACGAGTGCATTATACACCCTCCTGCTGCGTTTGTCAACCCCAAATTTGCAATTCGAAAAATAAAATCCTGCATTTTTCCGATTTTCCCTTTGAAAACTTAAATTTTCCCTTTGACATTGCGCAGGGAGTGGCGTATAATTATTGCAAATGAGCAAAGGCGTTCATTTCAGTGCATACAGATTATTGCACCGGAATGAACGCCTTTTTATAATTCCAGGAAAGGAATGGCAGCCACTATGAAAGCAGAAGGACAGATTCGGATCCCCTCCGGCTGCGCCATTGCCGCAGTGATATCAAAAGAGGGACAAAAGATGCCCGGCGAAAAATAACGAACGCCATGAAGCCCATGCACGACCGTTCAAACGGGCTGGGCGGCGGCTTTGCCGGATACGGCATTTATCCGGAATACAAAGATTTCTACGCCTTTCACATGTTTTTTGACGAGCGCGCCACCCGCAAGAGCTGCGAAGCGTTTTTAAAGGAGCGCTTTGAAATTGTAAAATCGGAAATCATACCCACCCGGAAGATTCCCGGCCGGCACAGACGAGCCGATTATCTGGCGATATTTCGTCTCGCCGCTGCAATCCGTTCTCCAGGCGCAGCAGTTGGATGAAAAGGAGTTTGTCGCCCGCACCGTAATGAAAAACGTCTTTTCCAGCGGGAAAAATATGGGCGGATTCAAAGCGGTCGGATACCCGGAGGACGTCGGTGTCTTTTACAGGCTGGAGGAATACGAAGGCTATTCCTGGACGGCGCACGGCCGCTATCCGACCAACACGCCCGGCTGGTGGGGCGGCGCGCATCCGTTTGCGCTGCTCGACTACTCGGTCGTACACAACGGTGAGATCTCGTCTTACGACGCCAACCGCCGCTTCATCGAGATGTTCGGATATAATTGCAGCTTGCTCACGGATACCGAGGTGATTACCTATATCATTGATTTCCTGGTACGGCGCAAGGGGCCTGACGCTGGAAGAAGCGGCCGGCGTTATCGCCGCACCGTTCTGGAGCACCATCGAACAGATGCCCGAAGCGCAGCGGGAACGGCTGGCCTACCTGCGGGAGACCTTTTCGCGTCCCTGCTCATCACAGGACCATTCTCCATCCTGCTGGGCTGGCGGCATGATGGCGCTGAACGACCGACTCAAGCTGCGCAGCATGGTGTGCGCTGAAAAGGGCGAGGCCGTGTATTTTGCCAGCGAGGAGTGCGCCATCCGCGTGATGGAGCCGGACGTTGAAACGCTTTGGGCGCCCCGGGGCGGCCAGGCCGTTGTTGTGCGCCTGAACGACGGCGTGACAGTGTGGAAAGGGGAGAATGGGAAAATGTACGCGGATTTTATCTATCCGGAGTACGAGGTGGTGCGCAACTACCAACGCTGCATCGCATGCCGTGCATGTGAGCGCCAGTGCGCCAACGAGGTGCACCGCTATGACGCCGATGAACAAATGATGACGGCGGACGACGCGAAATGCGTCAACTGCCACAGGTGCGTGAGCCTGTGTCCCACCCGGGCGCTGAAGATCGTGCGCACCGACCACACGTTCAAGGAGAACGCAAACTGGACGAAGGACAATATCCAAAACGTATACCGCCAGGCGGCCACGGGCGGCGTGCTGCTTTCCAGCATGGGCAACCCGGAACCGCTGCCCGGCTACTGGGACCGGATTCTCATCAACGCCTCGCAGGTGACCAATCCGTCCATCGACCCCCTGCGAGAGCCCATGGAGACGCGGGTTTTCCTGGGCAAAAGGATATGGAGATCCGGCGGGATGAAAACGGTGCCATCGTACCGAAAAAACGCCTCATATCGAGCTGGCCGTGCCGATCATGTTCAGCGCCATGAGCTATGGGTCCATCAGCTACAATGCCCATGAATCTCTGGCGCGGGCGGCTACGGAGCTGGGTGTGTGCTACAACACCGGCGAGGGCGGCCTGCATGAGGATTTTACCGTTACGGCCCCAACACCATCGTGCAGGTGGCGTCCGGCAGGTTCGGCGTACACAGCGAATACCTGAACGCAGGCGCGGCTGTGGAGATCAAGATGGGGCAGGGGGCAAAGCCGGGCATCGGCGGGCATCTGCCCGGCGCGAAGATCGTGGGCGATGTGGCCCGCACGCGCATGGTTCCCGAGGGATCGGACGCCATCTCCCCCGCGCCGCACCACGACATTTATTCCATCGAGGATCTGCGCCAGCTCGTCAACAGCCTGAAGGAAGCCACCCATTATGAAAAGCCCATCATTGTGAAAATAGCCGCCGTACACAATGTGGCGGCCATCGCCTCGGGCATTGCGCGCTCGGGCGCGGACATCATCGCCATCGACGGCTTCCGCGGCGGCACGGGCGCGGCGCCCACGCGCATCCGCGACAACGTGGGCATCCCCATCGAGCTGGCGCTGGCGGCGGTGGATTCCCGCCTGCGGGCGGAGGGCATCCGCGGAGATGTGAGCCTGGTGGTGGGCGGCTCCATCCGCTCATCGGCGGACGTTGTCAAAGCCGTGGCGCTGGGAGCGGATGCGGTATATATCGCTACCAGCGCACTGCTGGCATTGGGGTGCCACCTGTGCCGGACCTGCCAGTTGGGCCGCTGCAACTGGGGCATCGCCACCCAGAGGCCGGACCTTGTCAAGCGGCTGAACCCGGACCTGGGCGCCGCGCGGCTGGTGAACCTCGTCACCGCCTGGCAGCATGAGATCAAGGAGATGATGGGCAGCATGGGTATCAATTCCATTGAAGCGCTGAAGGGCAACCGGCTGATGCTGCGGGGGTGGGAATGACAGAAAAAGAGCTGGAAATCCTGGGGATTTCTCACGCCGGCGAATAGTATTTTCCCCTTCTGTATGGTATAATAACCTCAAAGCTGCCGCTTGCGCGGCTGCGCGTGTGCGCTGCACACGCCCCTGTGCTGCGCACAGGGCTTTGAGAACATTGAACCATGCAAAACCGCAGCAGGTGCGGTTTTGCTGAGGCCGCTTCGCGGCATAGATACCGTGTTGCTTAGAGAACACGGGCGGGACGCGAAGTGTGAGCTTGGAAACATGGTATCATAAAACTGTACGGAAATTTTTGCGGACGGACCGCCAGGCAGCTGCGGCGGCCCGTAAAGGAGAAAGGGAGAGTGTATTATGTTAACAGCGATCACCGGCGTAAACTGGGGCGACGAGGGCAAGGGCCGTATGGTGGACCTGCTCAGCGAACAGTACGATATTGTGGTGCGCTATCAGGGCGGAAACAACGCCGGCCACACCGTCATCAACGAAAAAGGCAAATTTATCCTGAATCTGCTGCCCTCCGGCATCCTGCGCGAGACCACCGTCAACGTGATGGGCAACGGTATGGTCATTGATCTGGAGCATCTGGTACACGAAATCGAAAACCTGCGCAGGGGGCGGCATTGCAATCAGTCCGGAGAATCTGAAGATCTCAGAGCGGGCGGTCATCTGCATGCCGTACCACAAGCTGCTCGACTGCCTGGAGGAGGATCGTCTTGCGGATGCGAAATACGGCTCCACACGCCGCGGCATCGCACCCGTTTACGGCGACAAATATATGAAAAAGGCCCTGCGCATGGGCGATCTGTTCCACCCGGAGACGACAAAAGCGCGCCTGGCGGATATCGTGGCCTACAAAAATCTCACCATAGAGGGGCGTGTACGGAAGGCCGCCGGTCAGCGCGGATGATATGTGGGCGTGGCTCGTGGAATACGGCGACATCCTCAAGCCTTATATCTGCGACGCTGGGCTGTATCTGGACAAAGCGGCCAAAGCGGGGAAAAACATCCTGTTTGAGGCTCAGCTGGGCGCTTTGCGCGACATCGACTTCGGCATCTACCCCTATACGTCGTCGTCGAACGTCATCGGCGCTTACGCGCCCGTGGGCGCGGGCATCCCGAACCATAAGATTGACCGGAACATCGGCATCATGAAGGCGTATTCCTCCTGCGTGGGCGAGGGCCCCTTCACCTGTGAGCTGTTCGGCGAGGAGGCGGAGAAGCTGCGTGCCGCCGGCGGAGAGTACGGCGCGGCCACGGGCCGTCCCCGCCGTGTCGGCCGTTCGACGTGGTGGCCAGCCGCTACGGCTGCCGCGCCCAGGGCGCGGACGAGATCGCGCTGACGAAGCTGGATATCCTGGATTCGCTGGATGAGATCCCCGTTACCGTGGCCTATGAGCTGGACGGAAGGGAGATTCATGATTTCCCCTATGGGGATGTGCTGGAGCAGGCGAAGCCCGTCAACAAAATGTTCAAGGGATGGCGGACGGATATTTCCGGCTGCCGGAAAAAGAAGAGCTGCCGCGGGAGGCGCTCGAGTATATCGCATTTATCGAAGAAGCGGTCGGCGTAAAGATCAAATATGTCTCCGTTGGCGCGGAGCGCGACCAGTATATCGTGCTTTGATCGGCACGCCTTCCGTTTCGATGGCGCGCACGGCTGGGAAGAGGGGCCCGGCCTGCATGCATGGGAACGAGGAAAGTGAATGAAACGTGTTTATGTGAACGAACAGTGGTGCCTTGGGTGCCATCTGTGCAGTATTACTGCGCGTTTGCCAATTCGGGCAAAAGCGACATGGTGAAGGCGCTCAAGGGCGCCGCCGTGCACCCGAACATCCGTATCGAGGAGGGACCGGGAGGCATCAGCTTCGCGGTGGCATGCCGCCACTGCAGTGAGCCGCTGTGCGTCCGGGGGCTGCATCTCCGGTGCGCTGCAGGTGCGGGACGGCGTCGTCACCATCGACGAAAGCAAATGTGTGGGCTGCTACACCTGTGTGGCCAGTTGCCCCTATGGCGCTGTCCTGCCCGGCGCGCACGGCGCAGTACAGAAGTGCGAGCTGTGCACCCAAAGCGGCGGTGTACCCGCCTGCGTGGAGCACTGCCCAAACAAGGCCATCGTCTTTGAGGAGAGGGGGGCCGGGGCATGAGGTACGTCATCATCGGCGGCAGCGCAGCAGCCATCGGCTGTATCGAGGGCGTCGCTCCGTGGACAAAACCGGCGAGATCATTCTCATTACAGGAGAGACGGAGTGGAATTATTCCCGTCCGCTCATTTCGTATCTGCTGGAGGGCAAGACCACGCGGGACAAAATGTGGTGCCGGCCGGACAGCTTTTTACCCGGAACGGTGTGACGGTGAAAGCCGGCGTGCTGGCCACCGCGCTGGATGCCGGAGACAGGACCGTGCGGCTCTCTACAGGCGAGCGGCTGGCTTTACGACAGGCTGCTGGCGGCCACGGGCAGCCGCCCGTTCGTGCCGCCCATTCCCGGGCTGGAAACGGTGGAGCGTACCTTTTGCTTCCAGACGCTGTCCGACGCCTCGGCTCTGGCTGAGGCGCTGCGGCCGGAGAGCCGCGTGCTCATTCTGGGCGCGGGCCTCACGGGCGTCAAATGCGCCGAGGGCATCCGCGGCCTGTGCGCGCAGATCGCCATTGCGGACCTTGCGCCCCGCGTGCTGCCTGCTGTACTGATGACACGGCGGCTGCCATGGTGCAGGCCCGTATGGAGGAGAAGGGCGTCCGTTTTTACCTGAACGACAGCGCGGGCCGCATTCCGGGAAACACGGCCCGGCTCCAAAGCGGAACGGAGCTGGAATTCGACGTGCTGGTAACGGCCGTGGGTGTGCGGCCGAACACGCAGCTGGTGGCGGACGCAGGCGGCGCGGTGGACCGGGCATCCTGGTGGACGGCCGCTGTGCCACCACGCTTCCCGATGTATATGCTGCGGGAGACTGTGCCCCAGGGATACGACGCGGTGAGCGGCGAAAAGCGCATGCTGCCCCTGTGGCCCAACGCCGTGCTGCAGGGCGAGACGGCGGGCATCAACATGGCGGGCGGCCGCGCCGATTACACGCAGGGCATTGCCCTCAACGCTTCGGCGTGTTCGGCCTGCACATGGTTACGGCGGGCAGTTATGAGGGCGAGAGCTTCATGGTGCAGAGGGACGGCAGCTACAAACGCCTTGTCACGGCAGACGGCGTTCTCGGGCGTTATCATGGTGGGGGGATGTATCCCGCGCCGGTATTTATACAGACCTCATCCGCAAGAAAAAGCCGCTGTCGGAGATCGACTTTGACCTGATCCGGGAATCGCCGCAGCTCATGGCGTTTTCCCACAAAGGACCGCAGGGTACAGCTGGGAGGAGAAGTGTGATGACAAAGCTTGACGCGAAAAAACATGCCAGCAAAGGAGCTTTGCGCGCGCATCCGGGAAAGCACGGACACGGCGCTGGCCGTGGAGCATGTGAACGGCCAGCGCTATATTGCGGCGGGCCTTGAAAGAAAGAGCGACGCTGACAGGCACGCCCGGAAACGCGCTGGGCGCATATCTGAACGGCACGCGCATCACGGTGCTGGGCAACGCGCAGGACGCCACCGGCGATACCATGAATGACGGTGCGATCTTCGTGCATGGTTCTTCCGGTGATGCCACCGGCTACGCCATGCGCGGCGGGAAAATCTACGTGCGGGGCAACGCGGGCTACCGTGCGGGCATCCATATGAAGGCGTACCGGGAAAAGCAGCCGGTGCTCATCATCGGCGGCAAGGCCGGGAGCTTTCTCGGCGAATACCAGGCCGGCGGCATTATTATCGTGTTGGGGCTGGGCAGCGGCGGCAGGGCGCCGGTGGGCCGTTTTGTGGGCACAGGCATGCATGGGGGCAGAATGCTGCTGCGCTGCGACACGCTGCCCCCGGACCTTCCCCCCAAGTGGCGGCCCGCAGGGCCGGGAAGGATGACCTGGCGGCCGTGGAGCCGTATCTGGCGGAATACTGCGGCGTGTTCGGGCTGGCGCAGGAGGATATCCTGAGGGAGAATTTCTTCCTGCTGGAGCCCAACACGCAGAACCCATACCGGCAGTTGTACTGCTATTCGTAACAACGCGCGGCGCGCACCGGGCGGGCTTTGCCCCGCCTGTTGCGGTTCCGGCAACAGCCGGCGCGCAAAAAAGCAATGCGGCGCACGGGGCGGCCAAACCGGAGGAAAACAATGGATTCGACGATGCAAGCCGTGCTCCAGTTTGTGGAGGAAAACGACGTAAAGTTCATCCGACTGGCGTTCTGCGATGTGATGGGCACGCTGAAAAATATCGCCATCATGCCCAGCGAGCTTCCGCGCGCGTTCGAAACGGGGGTTTCTTTCGACGCATCGTCCATTTTGGGCTTCGCGCCCGTAGATAAATCGGACCTGTTCCTGTTCCCGGACGCGGCCACGCTCTCGGTGCTTCCGTGGCGGCCGCAGACGGGGCGCGTGGTGCGTTTTTTCTGCAGTGTGCGCACGGCGGACGGAAGCCCCTACGGGGCGGACGGAAGGCATATCCTGCGCAGGACCCTGCGCCGTCTGGCGGATGCAGGCTACGAGTGCCGTGTGGGCGCGGAATGTGAATTTTACCTGTTTGAGCGGGACGCGGAGGGCAGGCCCACCAAGCGTCCCCCAGGACAACGGCGGCTATTTTGACGTCGCGCCCCTGGACAGGGGAGAACGTCCGGCGTGAGATCTGCCTGACGTTGGAGGAAATGAACATCCGGCCGGAATCCAGCCATCATGAACAGGGCCCCGGCCAGAACGAGGTGGATTTCAAGCACGCCGCACCGCTTACAGCGGCGGACGACGTCATCACGTTTAAAAATGTGGTCAAGACGGTGGCCGCGCGCAACGGGCTGTACGGCTCGTTCAGTCCCAAGCCCCTGGCGGATAAGCCCGGCAGCGGCATGCATGTGAATATTTCGCTGGCACGGGGAGGCCGAAACATCTTCGCTCCAGGGCCGGACGGCGCGTACAGCCCGGCCATGCGTTCGTTCATCGCGGGCGTGCTGGCCCGCGCGGGCGAGATATGCGCCTTTACGAATCCGGTTCCGGGCAGCTATGCCCGGTTCGGAAGCTTCGAGGCGCCGCGCTATGTGGCGTGGAGCCACCAGAACCGCAGCCAGCTCATCCGCATCCCGGCCGCGCCCGCGCCCGAGTATGCGCGCATCGAGGTGCGTATGCCGGACGTCTCGTGCAATCCTTATCTGGCCTTTGCATTGCTGCTGGCAGCGGGCTTCGAGGGCATGGAACGGAAGATGGAGCTTGCCGAGGAGACGCCCTACGACCTGTACACGGCAAACGCCGGCGCGCTGGAGGCGCTGCCCGCCTGCTGGAGGAGGCCATTGCGCGGGCCGGCGGTTCGGCCTTTGTTGAGAAAGTGCTCGGCGGATACGGCGCGCAAATATCTGGCACTCAAGCAGGCGGAGCAGAACCGCTGGTTCGCAGCGCGGGATAAGGAAAAATATCAGGACGAAGCATATTTCGGAGTTTTGTAATATTTAACTTTAGAATTACAGAATGTAATATTTTGGAGCCGCAAGGGGTGAGGACGTTGCCGGGCGCGCGCTGATCGTATCCAGCGGAGAAAAGGGCCGCGATATGCTGTGCGGAGTGCTGACGGACATGGGCGCGGGGGACATATCCACCGTGACTTCCTGCGCCGAGGCGCGGCGGGGTTTTGCCGACGCGACTGGCAGGTCATCCTCATCAACACGCCGCTGTCGGACGAGTTCGGCCACTGAGCTGGCCGTGTTTGCGGCCGGGAGCACAGGGGCGGGCGTGGTGCTGCTGGTGAAGGCTGAGATGGCCGACGAGGTAGGCGGCCCGCGTGGAGGACGCAGGCGTATTCGTGGTGCCGAAACCGCTGAACCGGGCGCTTTGTTTGGGGCGTCAAGCTGGCGCAGGCGGCGAACCGCCGCATCATGGGTTTGCAGCGGCAGAACAACATCCTGCAGCAAAAGATCGACGACATTCGTCTGGTGGACCGGGCGAAATGCGCGCTGATCCAGTACCGTCTGCTGACGGAGCCGGAGGCGCACAGATACATTGAGCGGGAGGCCATGGATTCCCGCCGTACGCGCCGGGAAGTGGCCCAGGCCATCCTGCGCATGTACGAGGCGGCTGTTGAGCGGGCGCGGCCCGCTGGAATGTATGGGAGATTCGGAACGGGAGGACACTTGCTATGGGAAAACTGGATTTACAAAAAATGCATGGCTGCGGCAACGATTATGTTTACATCGATTGCTTCAAACAGGACGTGGAAGCCCCGGAGCTGCTGGCTCGCACGCTCCGACCGGCACAAGGGCGTTGGCGGAGACGGCGTCATCCTTTATCTGTCCCCTCTGAAACGGCGGATGCAAAGATGCGCATGTTCAACGCGGACGGCAGCGAGGGCAGGATGTGCGGAACGGCGTACGCTGTGGCGGAACATCTGTTCCGCCACGGATATGCACTCGGGCACGGCGGCAGATGTAGAAACGCTTTCGGGCGTGAAGCACATCGTCCGCAGAGAGCCAGGGCCTGCTGACCGTAGACATGGGCGCGCCGGAACTTGCGCCGGAAAAAATTCCCGTGACAGGCTTTGCAAAGCCAGTTGTCAACGAGCTGGTGGAGGTAAACGGCGGCGCGGTGCGTATGACCTGCGTCTCCATGGGCAACCCGCACTGTGTGGTGTATGTGCCGGACACCGCGGGCCTGAATCTGCCTGTGCTGGGCGGCGCAATGGAACACAGCAAATGGTTCCCCGAGGGTGTGAATACGGAATTTATTCAGATTTTGGATGAAACACATTTGAAGATGCGGGTGTGGGAGCGCGGCAGCGGCGAGACCATGGCCTGCGGCACAGGCGCGTGTGCGGCCGTGGTGGCAAGCGTGCTGAACGGCCATTGCAAAAAGGATACGGATGTGGACGTGCTGCTGCTGGGCGGAACGCTTACCATCCGTTACACGGGCGATACCGTGCTGATGACGGGCAATGCCGTCGAGGTGTTCACCGGAACGGTGAGGTGTAAAAACGCATCAGAAAGCGGCGCGCGGTTGGGCGCGCGCCCGGGGAAGAGAAAAGGAAAGAGGCAAAAGCGTATGACGAAATACATTTTTGTGACCGGCGGCGTGGTATCCGGCCTGGGCAAAGGGCATCACGGCGGCCTCGCTTGGCCGCCTTTTGAAAAGCCGCGGTCTGAAGGTGGCGGCCCCAAGAAGCTGGATCCCTACATCAATGTGGATCCCGGCACCATGAGTCCTTATCAGCACGGTGAAGTTTATGTCACGGAAGACGGAACCGAGACCGACCTCGATCTCGGCCACTATGAACGCTTTATCGACGAGGATCTGAACAAGTACTCAAACCTCACTACGGGAAAGGTCTACTGGAACGTGCTCAACCAAAGAACGCCGCGGCGAATATTTGGGCGAGACGGTGCAGGTCATCCCCATATCACGGGCGAGATCAAAAGCTTTATCTATTCCGTGGGGAAAAGACGGATGCCGACATTGTTATCACGGAGATCGGCGGCACCATCGGGGACATTGAGTCCACCCCGTTTCTGGAGGCCATCCGCCAGGTAAGCATCGAGGCCGGGCGGGAAAACGTCTGTTCATCCACGTCACGCTGGTGCCGTACATCCAGCGGCGAGCACAAGACAAAAGCCCACACAGCATTCCGTCAAGGAACTGCAGAGCGTGGGCATCATGCCGAATATCATCATCGCCCGCGTGGACGAGCCGCTGGAGGAAGCCAACCGGCAAAGATCGCACTGTTCTGCAACGTCAAGCCGGACTGCGTCATCGAAACCTGACGGTGCCCGTGCTGTATGAGGCCCCGCTGATGCTGGAAGCGCAGCCACCTGTCCGGATATCGTGGTGCCGCGAGCTGCATCTGGACTGCCCCCCTGCGACCTGACCGACTGGAACGAGATGCTGGCCCAAAGATCGCCGCGCGCAGGCGCAAAAGAACATCGCCATGGTGGGCAAGTATGTGCAGCTGCACGACGCCTATCTTCGGTGATGGAGGCCCTGGCCCACGGAGGGCTACGAGAAACGGGCGCGGTGGTGCACATCAAATGGGTGGAGAGCCGAGGAGGCTGAACCCATACACTGCGGACGATATCCTGCGGGAGTGCGACGGCATTCTGATCCCCGGCGGCTTTGGAGACCGGGGATTGAGGGCATGGTCCATGCCGCCCATTATGCCCGCACGGGGCAAGCCCTATTTCGGCATCTGTCTGGGCATGCAGATCGCTGTCATCGAGTATGCACGCAGCATGCTGGGCGGGGCTGCGGACGCCCACTCCAGCGAGTTTCGATCCCGAACGGCGCGCATTCGTCATCGACCTTATGCCCGACCAGAAGGGGTCACGAAAAAGGCGGCACCATGCGCCTGGGGCGTTACCCCTGTGTTATCATGCCGGGCACGCGAATGGCGCAGGCTTACGGTGCAGAGGAGGTCAGCGAGCGGCACCGCCACCGCTATGAGTTCAACAATGAGTACCGCACCGCGCTGCGCGAAGCAGGCCTGTGCTGGCGGGCACCTCGCCGGACGGCCGGCTGGTGGAGGCTGTGGAGGTGCCGGGCAAACGGTTTTATGTAGGCGTGCAGTACCATCCCGAGTTCAAAAAGCCGTCCCAACCGCGCCCATCCGCTGTTCCGCGCCTTTGTGGCGACGCGCTGCGTTACCAGGACGAGGACAAATAAACGCGCTTACTGCGGCAGGCGCGCTTTTTGTTGTAGACCGCAGGCGCGGTGTCGTGTTATAATACCCTTAGGCGGGCCGCCCGGCGGGCGGCCTTTCCAGATCAAGAGGCAGGGGAAATACGAATTGAAGATCAATGAAACTACAAGAACCTTTCCGAAAGCTATCTGTTTTCCACCATCGCAAAGAAGGTGGCGGTCTATACGCAGCAGCATCCGGAACAGGAGATCATCCGCCTTGGCATCGGCGACGTGACGCTGCCGCTGGCTGCGCCTGGTGGATGCGCTGCACGCCGCTGTGGAGGAGATGGGCAAAAAGAAACCTTCACGGCTATGGCGGCCCGAGCAGGCTACGGCTTTTTGAAGCAGGCTCTGATGCGTTATTACGCCCGGCGCGGCGTTGTGCTGGCGGAGAACGAGATCTTTGTGGGCGACGGTGCGAAACGCGACATCGGAATATCCTGACCTGTTTGATGTAGACAATACCGTCCTTTGTGCCCGACCCCGTGTATCCTGTCTATGGGATACCAATGTGATGGCCGGACGGCGTATCGTGTCATGCGTGGCGGCCACGGGAAAACGGTTTTCGCCCATGCCGCAGGCAGATGTACAGGCGGACCTGATTTACCTGTGCAGCCCCAACAACCCCACAGGCGCGGCGTACAGCCGGGATCAATCGGGCTTGCGTGGGTGGATTATGCGAATGAGCGCGGCGCGGTGCTGCTGTTCGACGCGGCTTATGCGAGAGCTTCATCACGGACGGGGACGTGCCCCGCCAGCATCTATGAGGTAAACGGCGCCGAGACCTGCGCCATCGAATTCTGTTCGTTTTCCAAAACGGCGGGCTTTACGGGGACGCGGTGCAGCTATACCGTGCCGCCGCAGGCGCTGGTGCGCGGCAGCCTGCACCTCACGCCAGCAATGGCTGCGCCGCCAGACCACGAAATACAACGGCGTACCGTACATTGTGCAGCGGGCGGCTGCGGCCGTGTTCACGGAGGAGGGGCAAAGCCACCAGAGCAGCCATCGACTACTACCGGGCCAATGCTGCCGTCATCGCGGCCGCGCTGGACGAGGAGGCCGGCATATGGTACTGCGGAGGCAAAACAGCCCTTATATCTGGATGCAGTGCCCGGCGGCATGAAGTCCTGGGATTTCTTCGATCATCTGCTGGAGCATGCGGGCGTTGGTAGCCGGGCGCGGCTTTGGCGCCAGGGTGAGGGTTACTTCCGCCTGACGGGCTTCGGCGACGCGGAAAAGACCAGGCTGGCAGCGCAGAAGCTGAAAGGCAGTGCGGGTGCTGTAGGGCGCCGTATCAACAAAAACAGCAAAAACAATTGCAGCGGGAGCGTTTCCGCCGCACATTTGTTCATATCGGCGCACCGCCGTCCATACCAGCCCACCGTATGCCGTCGTCAGACGGCAGTCAGATGCGGGTACCCTCCGGGGAAACAGGCGGACGCCTCCGCCCAGGATCACCGGCATGACCGTGAGCTGGTAAACGTCGATGAGGTCAAAAACGCCATCATCCGGCGGGCGACGCGCGCCGCCGCACACCCAGATATTCCGCCCGGAGCGCGCTTTCAGGCGGCGTACCGCCTCTGCCGGGTCCTCGGACGTAAAACGGCGTTTGCGTCCGGCGGGGGCCAGAAGCTGCGCATCTATGCGTCCCGCTATCTGGAGGGCAACAACGAGACCTGCCCCACCGGCAAGATCCTGCCCGTGGCCGGCACGCCGATGGATTTCCGGGCGGGCAAGCCCATTGGCCGGGACATCGACACCGGCTTCTCCCAGACCACCATGGTGGGCGGCGGCTACGACCACTGCTATGTCATCGACAGCGGGCACGCGGTTCCAGCCAGAGCATCTGCGCATGGGCTACCAGTGATAAGACCGGCATCAGCATGTTTGGCCCAGGACGTGGCGCAGGGAGACTTTTTTGCAGGCCGCACGCAAATACGGTGCAGCTGGCGCGGGACAGATTCGGAAAAGGCGTGGCTTATGCGCATCGCTGTGAACCGCTGTAAAACGAGCTGCGCACCCAGTGGTTCCGCCGGGCGCAGGAGCTGCCGGAGCCGTCCGGGGCGGACCCGTACCCGGAGGCGGATACACATATGGCGCTGATCCGGGCCATCGGGCGGCTGCCGCAAAAATACCGTGCCGCCGTGCTGCTGTATTATTATCAGGACATGACCGCCGCCGAGACGGCCGCGGCGCTTGGCATACGCGAGGACGCTGTGTATCAGCGGCGGCTCCGGCGCGCGGCAGCAGTTGAAAAAAGAATTGAGGAGCAGTGAAGATGGAAAAGATCAGACAGGCGATCGACACAAGGCTGGCCGGACAGCATCTTCCGGAAACGGTATACGATGCGCTTTGCGCCCGGCCTGCCCGCCGGAGCCGCGTGCGCCGGGCAGCGGCCCTGCTGGCGGCTGTATGCGTGCTGGGCGGCGCAACAGCGCTGGCAGCGGCCCGACTGTTCGGCATGAACGTCAATGGACGGGAGCTGCCGCCGCTGGAGCCCATGACCATGGTGGAAACTGCGGATACAGGCGGCCCGGCGGACGGTACGGAGCAGCAGGCGGAGGGGACTGGACGCGCTTTCCCGGGCTTTGGGCGTGCCGTTCCTCTGGGCGGAGGGCGCCCGGGAAAATCCGTATACGCGCGTGAGCTATCAAAATTTCGGAGGGGAATACCAGATCGTAAAGGCAAAGGCGTACCTGGTGGGCGACTTGAGGGACCTTGTCTGGCAGGACGAATACGACTACTACTCCTGGACGGCGGGCACGGTGTACCAGACGCCTGTGGACCTGACGCTGGAATGGGTCTCAGATGAGGCGCAGCAGCCCTTGACACGGATTATCTGGGCTATTATGCTTACGCGGACACGTTCACTTCCGCCGGGGGCCATACGGTGAACCTGCTGGTGGATACGGCGCCAGGCACGGCCGGAAGCGGCCTGAAGCCGGAGTGTGCAGCGGTATTCGTGGCAGACGGCGTGCGGTATACGTTATCCGGCCATGTGACGCAGCAGACGATGCGCGCCATCGTGGATTCCATGTCTTATGCATGACAGAAGAAATACCGTGTGAAGCGAAAGCCCCGCGTCCGTCCGGACGCGGGGCTTTTTATACGGGCACAGCTTATTCGAGGATGCTTTTGCCCGTCATCTCTTCGGGCTGGGGCAGGCCCATGATCTTGAGCATCGTGGGGGCGATGTCCGCCAGAACGCCGCCTTCGCGCAGCTTTTTGCATTTTCCACGCCCGCAACCAGGAAAGGCACGGGATTCGTGGTGTGTGCGGTGAAGGGGTGCTCGGGGTCCGGATCGTACATTTTGTCGGCGTTGCCGTGGTCTGCCGTCAGCAGCACCGCGCCGCCCTTTTGGCCAAAACCGCCCGATCACTTTGCCCGCACAGGCGTCCACAGCCTCCACGGCCTTGACGGCTGCTTCGAACACGCCGGTATGGCCCACCATATCGCAGTTTGCAAAGTTCAGGATGATGACGTCGTATTGGTCGCTTTCGATGCGCTTGACGCATTCGTCAGCCACCAGATATGCGCTCATCTCGGGTTGCAGGTCGTAGGTGGCCACCTTGGGGCTGGGAATCAGCGCGCGGTCCTCACCTTCAAACGGGGCCTCACGCCGCCGTTGAAGAAGAACGTCACGTGGGCATATTTCTCGGTTTCGGCGATGCGCAGCTGCGTTTTGCCGTTTTTGGCCAGATATTCGCCCATAACGTTGTTCAGGCTCTGCGGATGGAACGCGACTTCCACATTGGGCATCGTGGCATCATACTGGTGAAGCACACATAGTACAGAGGGGAAACGGCCGTTCCGGCGCTCGAAGCCTGCAAATGCATCATCTACAAAGGTGCGGGTGATCTCCCGCGCGCGGTCCGGGCGGAAATTGAAGAACACCACGCTGTCCCCGGCGGATACGCGGCCGCCTTCACAGGTCACGGCGGGCACGACGAATTCGTCCGTCACGCCGTCCGCATAGCTTTTTTCCATCACTTCCACCGGTGTGCCGTGGTTGCCCTCGCCGTAGACAAAGGCGCTATAGGCTTTTTCCACCCGGTCCCAGCGGTTGTCGCGGTCCATGGCGTAATAGCGGCCCATGACGGTGGCGATGCGGCCCACGCCAAGCTCGGCCATCTTGGCTTCCAGCTCTTCAATGAACCCCTTTGCCGGAATCGGGCGGCACATCGCGGCCGTCCATAATGGCATGGACGTAAACATCCTTTACGCCGCCGCGCCTTTTGCCAGCTCCAACAGCGCATACAGATGCTCGTTGTGGCTGTGGACGCCGCCGTTGGAGAGCAGGCCGATGAGATGCAGTGCCTTACCGTCCGCCGCAGCGTTCTTTACTGCGCCCAGCAGGCCGGATTTTCAAAAAAGCCGCCGTCCTGATGTCTTTGGTGATGCGAGTGAGCTCCTGATACACGATACGGCCTGCGCCGATGTTCGTGTGGCCCACCTCGCTGTTGCCCATCTGGCCGTCCGGCAGACCGACGTCCATGCCGGAAGCGCCGATGGTGGTGTAAGGATACTGCCGAACAGCTTATCCAGGTTGGGCGTCCTGGCGGCAAGGATGGCGTTGCCGTAGGTTTGGTCGGGCACCCAGCCGAAGCCGTCCAGAATGCAGAGAAGCAGAGGTTTTTCATAGATGGTTCCTTTTCTGAAAAAAGAAATTGAATGGGGATGCGCCGCGCGGCAGCGCTGTTTTGCAAAAAGAGATCTTTCAGCGGAAAATTATTTGCCTGCCGCGGCAACGATGGCGGCAAAGTCCGCAGGCTTCAGGGAGGCGCCCTCCGATGAGGCCGCCGTCCACATCAGGCTTGCTCAGCAGCTCGTCGGCGTTGGCGGCGTTCATGCTGCCGCCGTACTGGATGGTCGTGGCCTCGGCCACTGCCTCGCCGTACAGCTCACCCACCACCTTGCGGATGGCCGCGCAGACTTCCTGCGCCTGGTCCGCCGTGGCGGTGCGGCCGGTGCCAATCGCCCAGACCGGCTCATACGCGATGATGACGCGGGCCATCTCCTCAGCGGAAACGCCGCCCAGCGCGATCTTTGTCTGCATGCGCACAAGCTCCTCGGTCACGCCCTGCTCACGCTGGGCCAGGCTCTCGCCCACACACACGATCACCGTCAGGCCCGCGGCCAAAGCGGCTTTGGTACGCTTGTTGACGGTCTCGTCCGTTTCGGCAAAGTACTGGCGGCGCTCAGAGTGACCGGTGATGACATATTTCACGCCCAGATCCATCAGCATATCCGCAGATATCTCGCCCGTGAACGCGCCGGATTTTTCAAAATGCCGTTTTCTGCGCCCACACCGATGTTGGTGCCGGCGCATTTTTCCACGGCCGTGCAGAGGCTGGTGAACGGCGTGCAGATGACAACGTCGCAGCCCGCGTCCCTGTAACGGCGGGAACGAGCGCGTCGATGAGAGACGCGGCCTCGGTGGCGGTCTTATTCATTTTCCAGTTGCCGGCAATGACGGCTTTCGTTTTGCTTTGTTCATCGTTTATTCTCCGTTCTGTTAAAATTTTGCCCGGCGTCCCGCCGGAATAAAAACCACGGCAGGCGGGATTCCCGCCCCGCCCCATGCTTTTAGTATTTCGCCCGTTGATGCAGGCGATGCCGGGGGAGCTCTTTGCCCCTCGAGGAATTCGAGAGAAGCGCCGCCGCCCGTGGAGATGTGCGTCATCTTATCCGCGAAGCCGAGCTTCTCAACAGCCGCAGCGGAGTCGCCGCCGCCGATAATGGAGATTGCGTTGCTGTCTGCAACTGCCTTTGCAACCGCGATGGTGCCGTTTGCGAAGTTTTCCCACTCGGAAACACCCATCGGGCCGTTCCAAACAACGGTGCCTGCGTTCTTCACGGCGTTTGCGAACAGCTCACGGCTCTTCGGGCCGATATCGAGACCCATCCAGCCTTCCGGAATGTCGTCGGAATCGACGATCTTCCACTCGGAGTCTGCACTGTACTCGGTTGCAACAACGTTATCGACCGGGATGAGGAAGTTGATGCCCTTAGCCTTTGCCTTATCCATCATTTCCTTAGCGAGCTCAACCTTGTCGTCCTCGCAGATGGAGGTGCCAATCTCGTGACCGAGAGCCTTGAAGAAGGTGTAAGCCATGCCGCCGCCGATGATGAGTGTGTCGACCTTTTCAATCAGGTTGTTGATGACGCCGATCTTATCGGAAACCTTAGCGCCGCCGAGGATCGCAACGAACGGACGCTTCGGGTTCTCGAGTGCGCCGCCCATGATGGAAATCTCCTTCTGGATGAGGTAGCCGCAGACAGCCGGGAGGTAATCTGCAACGCCTGCTGTGGAAGCATGTGCACGGTGTGCGGTGCCGAATGCATCGTTGACATAGATCTCAGCCATGGAAGCGAGTGCCTTAGCGAAATCCGGGTCGTTCTTGGTCTCTTCTGCGTGGAAGCGAACGTTCTCGAGCATGAGGACTTCGCCGTCCTTCAGAGCTGCAGCCTTAGCCTTAGCGTCCGGGCCGACAACGTCTTTTGCCATGATGACTTCCTTGCCGAGGAGCTTGGAGAGCTCTGCTGCGACAGGCGCCAGGGAGAACTTCTTCACGTCGCCCTTAGCAGCTTCGAGTGCCTTAGCGGTCGCTTCGGCCTGCTCTGCCTCCGGCATAGCATCGATCTTCTTCTTCTCCCTTCTTGTCGAGCTTTACAGTCGTTGAAGATGTTGCTGCGGGCGACCCATGAGCAGAGGATGACCTTTGCGTTGTGGTCTACGAGATAATGGTGGGCAGCGCACCGACGATGCGCTTTGTGATCCGTGATGACACCGTCCTTCATCGGGACGTTGAAATCGCAGCGGTGCAAACGGGCTGTAATTTTAGAAAAAACCCCGGCGCAAAGCCGGGGCGAAAAGTGCCTGAATTTTAGAAGCGCTGTGACGATGCGCACCCAGCACGAACAGCGCAAACACGACCCATCACAGGGTGGATGTCCTGACCTTGCCGCGGAAGATCTTTCGGAACATCCATGTCAGAATGCCGAACATGATGCCGTTGGCAATGGAATAGGAGAAGGGCATCATGATCAGGGCCACAAAGCCGCCCAGCACGTCGGCCATATCGCCCTCGAACTTCACCTTCAGCACGCTGGACATCATGAACAGGCCCACGATGATGAGCGCCGGAGCAGTGGCGAAGCTGGGGATGGCGCCGAACACGGGCCACAGGAACAGCGAGGAGGATGAACATCGCGGCCGTGGTGAGAGGGTGAGGCCCGTGCGGCCGCCCTCGGCCACGCCGGCGGAGTTTCCACATAGCTGGTGACGGTGGAGGTGCCCAGGCAGGCGCCCGCCACGGTGCCGATGGCGTCGGCCATCAAAGCGCGCGGCCCACGCGGGGTAGCTTGCCGTCCTATCCAGCATGTTGCCCTTTGCGGCAACGCCGATGAGCGTGCCCACGGTGTCGAACAGGTCAACGAACAGGAACGCGAACACGATAACTGCAAATTCAACGGTGTTGTTCAGCATGAAGCTGAAGTCGAATTTGAACGCGGTGTCGCCCAGCGCCGCAAAGTTGGGCAGGAACGAGCCGGAGGGCAGCAGCGAATACACGCCGGCCTCGGGGTTCACCGCATACCAGCCCGTGAACTGCGCAATGATGCCCAGCCCCCACGTGATGAGGATGCCCCAGAGAATGGCGCCCGACATTGAAGTACAGCATCAGGCCGATGATGATCACGCCGATGAGCGCGAGCGCGACCTGCGGCTGGGCGATGTCGCCAGAGCCACCTTCGTGGAGGCGTCCGCCGCGGCGATGCTGGCGTTCTGCAGGCCGATGAACGTGGATGAACGCCGATGCCCGTGGTGATGCCGTATTTCAGGTTCTCGGGGATGCAGTTGACCAGCGTCTCACGGAACTTGAACGCGGAAAGAATGATGAAGATAATGCCTTCCACCAGGATGGCGGTGAGGGCGATCTGCAGGGATTGGCCTGGTCCGCCAGCCGCCCAGGCAGATGGTGTAGGCAAAATAGGGCGTTCAGGCCCATGCCGGAAGCCAGCGCGATGGGATAGTTGCCAGAAGGCCATCACGATGGTGGCCACCGCCGCCGCAAGGGCAGTCGCCATAAAGACGCCCTGGCTGTTCGCCCGCGTCGCCCAGCATGCTGGGGTTCACGGCCAGGATGTACGCCATCGCAAGGAACGTGGTGATACCAGCCATGACTTCTGGTCTTCACGTTGGTACCGTTTTCTTCAGATGAAAGAGCTTTTCCATGATATTCCTCCTCGGTAATTTTAAGCTGAAACAGGGACGTCCCCGTTCGCAACAAAAAAAAGGCGGGCAAACGAGCCCGCCATAAAACAGCAAAGGCCGCAGAGCTGCGGCGTGCTGTTTCAATAGTCGGGACGGTTTACGGCTTGCCCGAGAGACTGCCGGCCCATATCGCCGGCGTTATATTGAAACATGTTAACAAACTGTGAAGAATACGTTTTATTCTACCGAAATACCGTGACAATTACAATGTGCATTTTTGCTGATTTTCGATGTTTTTATCCGTGTGTTTGGGCGAAAGGGCACAAGCGGAGCCGAAAAAAGTCCCCGCGCCGGACAGGCGCGGGGAAAGAGCGGAGCGTTATTCGGCCGGTGTGCCGGCGTTCTGCTTCGGGGCGCGGGAGGCTTGGGCGGTGCGGCGGGCGCGGGCTGGGCGGCATCCGCGAGCTTGCCGCCCAAAAAGCCGGAAAGCACGCTCTGCAGGTCCACTGCCGGTGCTCTTTTCAGGCCGTCCGTCACCTGGGTAACGGTCTGCATGATGTCCCGTGTCAGCTTGGCGCTGTTGCCGTCGCCGTACATGGTGATTTTATCCACTTTCGTCAGCGGCTCGGCGGCGTTTTTCACCACTTCGGGGCGTTGAAATACATCTCCAGGCACGGCGGCCTTGCCCATCTTCGTCATGGCTTCGGCTTTTTCTCACGCCCTCGGCCTCCGCCACAGCTTACACGGATGGCCTGCCGCCTCAGCCAGCCCCTTGGCGCGATGCCCCCAGCTTCCTGGGCACGGGCGAATTTTTCAGCCTCGGCCTGTACCTTCATAGCCCTCGGCCTGCTGTTCCTGCTCGTATTTTTTGGCCTCCGCCTCGCTGGCGTCGTACAGCTCGGCGTCTGCCTTCTGCTGGCGTGCAAAGCGCTCAGCCTGGCTTTTTCCGTACCTGGGCATCCAGACTGCTCCATGACCTCGGCTTCCTTCTGCTTGGAGCAGGTGATCTCCCCTTCTCCTGCTTGGCGATGTTGGCTTCAGCCGTGGTGATCTCAATGGATTTGCGCTGCTGCTCCTCCTGATGCGGTACGCCGCGTCGGCCTCGGCCTTTTTTGTCGGTGGCCTTCTGCAGCTCGGCCTGCCGGATGGCAAGTCCGTCTTTTTCCGCGATCTCCTGTGCGGCGGCGACCTCGGCGTCGTTGGCTTCCTTCTGGGCGATGGCGCGTGCCTTGGCGATCTCTTTCTCACTCACGGCGCGGGAAATGGCCGCGTTTTTCTGGATCTTGACGATATTGTCCACACCCAGGTTCTCGATGACGGCGCTGTCGTCCACGAAGTTCTGTCACGTTGAAGCTGACGATGTCAAGGCCCATGGCGGCCAGGTCCGGCTCGGCGTTTTTTTCACCAGGTTGGCGAATTTCTGGCGGTCGGAAACCATCTCCTGCAGCTCCATTTTGCCCACGATCTCGCGCATGTTGCCCTCCAGAACCTCACGGGCCACGCTGGCAATGTAGTCTACCTTGCGGTTCAGAAAGTTCTGTGCCGCGAGGTTCAGCAGGTCGGGCGTATCGCTGATCTTCACATTGACGGCGGCGTCCACCTGAATGTTGATGTAATCCGCCGTCGGCACAGCGTTGGAGGTTTTGACATCGATGGGGATGAGCTGCAGGCTCAGCTCGTCCTTTTTTCAAAAACGGTATTTTGACGCCCGCCTTGCCGATGAGGGACCTTCGGCGTTTTGCGCAGGCCCGATGATGTAAGCGGTGTCCGGGGACGCTTTTACGTAGCCCGTGACGAAGACCAGCACGATGAACAGTACGGCAACGGCCGCAATGATCCATACGATCACAGCAAAAAACCTCCTCTTTGGTGCATTGGATGAAAGTGAAAACCGGTTCCGGGTACAAAAAGGGCGCGGTGCGTGCACTTTTCCGCGCGCACACCGCGCCGCCCCGTGATCCGGGCTTACGATGCTTTGGACCCCGGCGCGTTATTTCGCGTCGGTCACGGTCTCCTTGGCCGCAGCCAGCAGGCCGGTCAGGTTCTGGATCTCGCTGGGAATGATGAGAGCTTCGTGGCCCTTGCCGTCGGCAACCTTCTGCAGGGCTTCAGGCTCTTGATGGCCAGCACCTTTGTCGGTGGGGGCCGCGTCGTTCAGCAGGCGGATGGAATCGGCCAGGGCTGAACGGTCATCAGCGCCTGTGCTTCACCTTCGGCCTCGCGGTGCGCTGCTCGCGCACGGCGTCGGCACGCAGGATAGCGCTTTCTTTTTTCGCCTTCGGCCACGATGGCGCTCTTCCTTTTTTCGCCCCGGCGCGCAGGATGCTTCACGGCGCTGGCGTTCCGCCTTCATCTGCTTTTCCATGGCGTCCTGAATCTCTGCCGGCGGGATGATGCTTTTTCACTTCGACGGTTCACCTTGATGCCCCATTTGTTTCGTAGCTTTTCGTCCAGAATGCCGCATCTTGGTGTTGATGGTGTCACGGCTGAGTGGTAAAATCCAGCTCCATGTCGCCGATGATGTTGCGCAGCGGTGGCGACAGGTTCTCAATGGCGAGAGCGGCGCTCCACGCCGTAGGTAAACAGCTTCGGGTCGGTGATCTGGAAGAACACCACGGTGTCGATCTGCATGGTCACGTTATCGCGGGTGATCACAGGCTGGGGCTTAAAGTCCACGACCTGCTCCCTTGAGGGAGACTTTTTGGCGATGCGCGTGACAAACGGCGTTTTGAAATGGAAGCCTGCCTCCCATGTGGTATAGTACACGCCCAGGCGCTCTCTACAACATAGGAATAAGCCTGGGGAACGATGGCGATGTTCGCGATGAGGATCACGAGCGCCAGCACAATTAGAATCAGAAACAGAATCAGCATGATAGTCCTCCTTTAAATTGGTGTTTTATACGTTCCGTCAAGACGGAAACAGAATACAGGGGTCATACCTGCCGCAGTGGCGGTGTCGCATCGGTCAGGCACGCCGTCCACGCTCAGCACCACGCACAGGGAGCCCGCGGGAATGGTTTGTTCGCTGCGGGCGTTCCACCACGCCGTCCAGCCGCACACGGCCCGTAACGTCGGGCGTGACCTCAACGAGAACCTGTGCCTTGCGGCCGACGTTGATGTCCGCGTTGGTGGGCACACGGCGCGCGGGTCATGCGCTTTTTTCACCAGCGGGCGCGTCGCGGCCAGGGCCACGGCGCTACCACCGCAAACACCGCGAACTGCACCAGCCACGAGGAAGTGAACCCCGAGACGATGAGCGCAGCCACCCGCCCCGGCGCCAAACCAGATGCTGACAAGGCTCACCGTCAGCGCCTCCACGACGACGAACGCGATGAGCAGTGTATCAGCCAGACCAGGAAGAAATTGTAAATGCCATAATGTGTTTACCTGCCTTTCTGCCGCGTCCGTGTAACGCAGCCGTGGTTGCCGCCGCGCCGCGCACCGTACGGCGTACGGCCGGTGTCCGGTCGACCTCGCCGCAGAAGCCAGCTTTTGGCTGTGCCGTTTGGGTTTCTGCTTTTATTGTACCATATTCGTCAAAGCGATTGACAAAGCCCAAAAAAAAGCCGGTTTCGCCCGGTTTTGGCCTTGGGGGCGTTTTTTCAAAGCTACTGCCCCAATCAAACCCGGGGAACGCCGGCGAGGCCGGCCGCGCCGCCCGAAAACCGGCCTGCCAGGCGCTTTTATACCTATTTATATAGGCCGCCGGGGCCCGGCAGGCATGCGGAATGCTTTCAACGGTTCTCGCGTGCAGCCTGCGCGCCGCAGCAACCGGCGGCTTGCGGCGGTGCACGGCGTAGTATATAATATCTTGTAAAATTATACGGCGTTTGGGCGAGAAAACTTTCAAAAACAGGAAATCTGGAACGAAGGGCACCGTGGCCCGGCGCACGGGAGGCATAAAAATGGAATGCAGATATTGCGGACAAAGGCTGAAGGACGGGTACGAATACTGCCCAAACTGCGGTGGGCGCGTGGAGCCGCCGGAGCAGCAGGCGCGGCCGGTGCAGCCCGCATATGCCGCAGGGCGCATACAGCGCGCCGTGTACAGGGTATTCCCCGGGAAGCGGAGGGCTGTGTACGGCATGCTCCAACCCCGGCGCCGGGCTGGGCCGGGTCGTTTCGCCCTATTACGCACGGGAATTTGCAGACATCGCTGCGGGCGGAAGAGGCCGTTTCAATGCGGCGGCATTCTTTCTGGGGCCGTTCCATCAGCTTTACCGCGGCTGTTACAAACGGTTTGCACGCACATATCTGCTATTGGCTGGCGCTGCTGGCCGTGCTGGGCGTGAGCCTTTCCTTTGAAAGCTGTGTGTGGAGCTGGCCGGCTACGGCGGCCGGGCCGCAGAGCCGACGCAGGCGTTTTCGTGTGGATCGCCGCGATCCTGCTGCTGTCCCTGGGCGTGAGCGTCTGGGGCATTGCACTGAGCATTTACAACGGCGTGACCTTTAACCGCCGGTATTTTGAGCAGCAGCACGGTGATCCGGCCGTTCCGGCGCATACGGGCGCAGTCGTCGGCGGAGCGGCACCTTGGGTGGGCGTTTATATCATCGCCGTTGTGGCGCTGGTCGCAGCGCTGCTTCCCGCCGCCATGCAGGATGCGCAGCAGCATCAGGCACCGGGCACGCTGCCTTATGCACAGAGGCGTGCCGCAGGCGCTGCCGGATGACAACGCCACCTACGGCACGGAGCATTACGGAGCGGCGGTATCGGATGCGCTGGAAGCGCATTGGGGCGAGGGCAGCGACCAGGCTTTGCTCAACGGCTATATCCCCGCACAGGCCGCGGGCGGCACGCTGGAAGAACGGCTGCGCGGTTCACACCTGTTTTACAGCGACGCCCGCACACTGGACGAGCTGTTTGCGGCGGCCGAGGATGTACAATGGTACACGGATTACGAGCCGGACGCCGACGGCACCGAATACGCCGACGCCTCATGGATCATGGTGATACGGTGCTGGTGTGCGTGTTTAGTGTCGGACACATACACGTGGGTCGTGGATTTTTATTCGTACCGGAACGGCGAGGACCCGACAGCGGATGGCTGTTATACCTTCTGGGACGAGGAGCGCAGTGCGCTGTTACTGGAGTTGTACGGTGAAAACGCTCCGGAAGAGCCGTCGCTGGCGCGGCAGATGCGCGGCGCGTGGGTAGATGGCGCAGGCGGGGCCGTTCTGCTGGATGAATCTTTTTTTTGACGGAACCGATTATACGCTGGGCACGATGATGGACGGAGGCGTACAATGCTGGTGCAGGACGACGGCTCCTACATCGTGTTCGTGCTGACGAGACAGGCAACGCGCTCACCGCGCGCTGGTACGACGGCTCCGGCACGCTGCGCGCCGAGCAGTCCTTACCCGGGGCACGCCGGGCTGAGGATGAACGGAGCAATGCAAAACCGCGTCAGGTTTTCCCTAACGCGGTTTTTGCATATTATGAGGCCGGATGTATTGTGAAAAGCTCATTCCGGATCGGTCACAACGGCAAAGCTGCAGGGCTGCACTTCGACGGTACGTCCCAGAAGCACGGTGCGCACCTGCTGTTCGGTCCGGTTGATGCACACGGCAGCCACGGCGGCTTCGGCGCGGCGCTCGTAGCACAGCACGCCGCCCTGTGCCTGGGTGACGGCCAGCGTTCCGTCGGCAAAAAGCGGGGCAGCTTTTTGCGCAGGGCGGCAAGGTTTTTGCAGCACGGGGCGGATGCGCGTTTCCCGGCTTTCCCAATCGAAAAAGGCACGGTTGAACGGGTCCTTGTATCCCTGCATGCCGATCTCGTCGCCATAGTAGATGCTGGGGATGCCCGGCAGCGTAAAGATCATCGCATAGGCCAGCGTCATCAGGCGGCGGCCGTTTTCATACTGCTCGGCGTCAGGCGGCGCGCGCTCTGCCAGTATCGGTCACGGCCTCGCAGCTCTCGCCCGCGATGGCGGTAATGGCGCGCACGGTATCGTGGGTGGACATGAAGTTCATCAGCACATGCAGTGCCGGGGCGGGGCAGGGCTCGCAGATACGCATGATGTCGTGTGGGCGGCTGTGCGGGCGTCGCCGCCTTTCACAAAAGCCAGCGTAGCGTCTTGAACGGATAATTCATTACCGCATCCAGGCCTTTTCCCAGCAGGTAGGTGCGGCGGCCCGTAGCTCCACTTGTTGGTGGCGTCCTCCCCCACACTTCGCCCAGCAGATATTTTTTCGCTGCCGTGACGCTTGACGGCGCGGCGGATCTCCTCAATAAATCATCGGGCAGCTCGTCGGCCACGTCCAGGCGAAAGCCGGAAGCCCCCAGGCCGAGCCAATAGTCGATGACGCCGCCCCCTCCCCGCAGATGAACTCACGGTAGGAGCGGTCCTCTTCATTCACCTCGGGCAGCGTTTCAAAGCCCCACCAGCAGCGGTAGCCGTGGGGATAGTTCGGTGAAAAATCGTACCAGCGGCGGTACGGGCTGTCCGGTCCCTGCCATGCGCCGAAGGAGGCGTAGCGGCCCTCGCGGTTGAAGTAGACGGAATCCGGAACCGGTGTGGCTGAACACGCCGTCCAGCACGACGTCGATGCCGCGGGCTTTGGCGGCGCGGCACAGCTCTGCCAAAATCGTCGTTGGTCCCCAGAACCGGGTCCACCTTGCGGTAGTCCGCGGTGTTGTAACGTGGTTGGCGTGGCTTCGAAGATGGGGTTGAGGTAGATGCATGTCACACCAAGGCTGGAGGTACGTCAGCTTTTTGCGGATGCCAGGCAGGTCTCCGCCGTAATAGTCCATGTTCAAATAGCCCTCATGCTGCTGTTCGTTTGGCCAGAAATAGGGTTCACTGCCTTGTCCGGGCGGTAGATGCGGTCGGCATAGGGCATGGTATTGCATGAGGCTGCTTTCAAAAAGCGGTCCGGAAAGATCATCTGTAAATGACGCCGCCGCGCAGATGGCTTGAGTCTGAAAATCCTTTTTCGTATACCGTCAGCTGCCAGGCCTCGCCGTCGCCTGTTGTAACATATGCCTCGCCAAGCTGCCCGGCGTATAGTTTGCGGTAGCCGGTGTAAGGTCAAAATAATAGAAATAGAGCCCTGGCTCCTGCGGCTGTATCGTAGTGGAGAACACGTCCATACCGTTGCGGAAGTATTGTTTTGGGAACAGGGACGGCTGTTCGCCGTCCCTGTTGAAAAGCAGATAGGGTGTGGTGCAGCCGAACTCCACGGGAACCGTCAGCGTAAAGGCAACGGTCTCTCCGGCGCGGACCGCACCGAAAGGGGTCTTGTAAAAAGTGTTTTGGCTGTTGAAATGGTCACGGGCATTCCGATTGCTCCCATGCAGTTTTATTTGGCGGGCGCTGGTCGCGTCCGCAGACATCCGGGCGGAAACGCACGGACGGATGCGGCGGGCGGATCTATTTGATGGGCTTTACGTGCCAGATATCGCGGGCGTAATCGTTCACCGCCCGGTCGGCTGAAAAAAAAAATGCCTGCGTTGGCAATGTTCATCAGGCTCATGCGGTTCCACACGCCGCGGTCTCGGTATTGCAGCCCGCTCAGGTCGTTCTGGGCGCGGCGGTAATCGGCAAAATCGGCCATCACCATATATGGGTCGCTGGTGCTGGGTTGTTCACGATCTCATGGAAGCTCTCGCCGCCCC
>VOFB01001673.1_pt1 | contig 27974 bp, 45 predicted proteins | sample 5384141 | NCBI WGS metagenome assembly VOFB01 (sample SAMN12384721, study PRJNA508395) | human gut metagenome | isolation source: healthy gut A | host: Homo sapiens | reverse complement strand
CGGTGCAGCCCTGCCGCGCGCCGAGGAAAACAGAAGTCAAAAGGCCCCTTCTTCACCTCCGCAGTGAGCATCCCCCGGCAGTCCGGGTGGGCCAGGTCGATGAGTGCCCGGGCGCGGTCCCGGGTGGTCAGGGGTTTCAGGTTGACCACGCCATATTCTGTGACCACATACTGCACGTCCGACCGGGGGGTGGTGACGATGGTCGCCGGCGGGAAGGTGGGGCCAATCCGGCTCTTGGGGGCACCGTCCGAGCCCACGCCCACCGTGGAGGAGAAGGCCAGAAAGGATTTGCCCCCCTTGGCCAGCTGGGCCCCCCGGACATAATCCCCTGTCCGCCGGTGCCGCTGAACTGCCGCGTCCCCATGCCCTCCGCCGCCACCTGGCCAAACAGGTCGATGGACATGGCGGTGTTGATGGAGATCATATTGTCATTTTGGGCAATGTTCACCGGGTTATTCACCACAGGAAAGGGTCCGAAGAACAGGTCCTCGTTGTGGTCCAAAAATTCATACAGTGCCTGGGACCCAAAGGCGAAGCCCACCACGGTCCGCCGAGGGATAAACTTAGGCCGGCTGTTGTTGATGACGCCGGCCTTCATCAGAAGCCATAATGGAGTCGGACATCATCTCCGTGTGGCAGCCCAGGTCATTCTTGGACATGAGCCCGTAGCCCACAGCGGTGGCCATGCCGCCAATGCCCAGCTGGATACAGGCACCGTCGGGAATCTGGTCCAGCAGGTACCGGGACATGGCGGCAACGGTGGGGTCCTCCTCTGCCGGGCCGCCGGGAATGGTCTCCTTTTCCACATCTGCCCACACCACATGCCTGGCCTGAGAGATGTGGATTTTGGTGCGCTGGCCGGTGACGTAGGGAGAAGCGGTTGATCTGCAACACAATGTTGTCGGTCTCCTCCTGGATAAACGGGTGCATGCAGCAGCCGCAGGCTCCAAAGCTCATGTAGCCCTCCCCGTCGGGGAGGAGACATCAAAAAAAGGCCAGGTCCGGATGGAAGGTCTCCCGGCACCACTGGTCCACCTGGCCCAGATGGACCGAGGTGAAGTCCGCCCGCCCCGCTTTCCAGGCCCGCCGCTCCTCATACCCCATAAAATACGTGGAGATGCGAAAGGCCTGGGGATGGGCGGAGTCCAGAACCGTCATGGGCGGAATGATGTTGGAGCACCCGATGGTGACATCCTCCAGCTCCTCCGACCGGGCGGCCAGGGCGTCGGCGATGGCTCTGGCATAGCTGGTGCAGCAGCCCAGGTAGACCTGCTGGCCGCTCTTGACCAGGGCGGCGGCCTGTTGGGCGGAAATGGTTTTGGCGCGGAATTCCTCCTGTAAAGCCTGGTTCACCGGGCCACCTCCTCCAGGTCCACCCTGTCCAGCAGGGCCTGCAGGTCGTTCAGAAATTGGGCGGTGTGCCAACCGTCTGCGGCGGCGTGGGAGATGTTCACGGCAAAGGGCATCGTCAGGTCCCCCTGGTGTTCAGCGGCCTTTCCATAGGTGATCACCGGAAACAGATTGGGCTGCCCCGGGGACCGTGGAGGCATAGCCGGTAAAGGACAGCCAGGGGACGCAGGAGATGCAGTAAAAGTTGGCCGGCTGACCGGCCCGGGCTTTCATCCCATGCCGGGTTCCGTAGGTGGCCACATCGGACAGGAACGCCCGGTAAAACACGGGAAAGGACTCGTTGTGTTCCGTCCAAAGGTCGGAAAAGGTGTGGTCATCCTCGTGAAACACGGTGTAGTTGGGATGCATCCTGTCATAGGTTCCAGGCTGGCCCTCACTGTCCACGCCCATCCGAAAGGCGGGGTGGGAGAGGATTGTATGGGACACGCACCAGATGAAACTGGGGTAAAATTTCAGCCCCTTCCGCTCCAGCATGGCCCGAAACCGGGTCACATCCAGCTGCACTGTCACGGAGTAGCCGCAGGGCAGCTGGTTGCGGATAATAATGAAAGTGTTCCCGGCGGGGCCAGGTGGACAGATCAATGGGGGGTAAACTGCATAGGGATTCTACCTTCCTTTTCCTTCGTGTTGTGGGGCGGCCTCCCTGCCAGGCGGCCTTGCCCTGCCCTTCGTGCCCGAAGGATGTCGGGCAGGATGCTCACCAGGCTCCCGGCCAAAAACAGACAATGCCCAGGAGAATGGGAGGGGTCACAGCTTCCCCCAGCACTGCCAGGGCAAACAGAGGCGCCAGAATGGGTTTGAAGAAAAAGACCAGGCTGCCGTGGATGGCACTGGTCTTTTCAATGGCCAGCATATGAAAAAAACGTAGCCCAGGGCGGTGTTGACGATGCCAATGAAGAGGAAAATAGGGCAGGGTCTGCCCCGTCAGCCCTTGGAGAAACGGGACATCCTGGAACATGGTCAGTCCCAGCTGTCCAAACAGCGCGCTTCCAACCTCCGTCCGGCCCAGCAGCAGAAGGGCGCCCAGCTCCAGACCGCCCCAGAGAAAGCTGCCGCAGGTGACCACCAGGCTGCCGGTCCGGGCCGCCTGCCGTTTGCCCAGCACCGCGTAGGCGGCGAAAAACAGGGCGGCCAGCACCGCCAGTGCCACGCTGGAAAGGCTGACCGCACTGCCGCCCAACCCGGCAATGGCCCCAATGCCCAGTACCTCCAGGACCAGAGCCAAAAAGTTGTTCCAGGCAATGGTTTCATGGAGAAGGAGAAAGGCCAGAAGGGTGACAAAGATCGGATTGCGGAAAACAGCACCGCCACCACGTTGGCCTGCCCGTGGGTGATGGCCAGCTGATAGAGGACCATGGACAACGGCACGCAAAAAGCCCTGTCAGAGCAAAGGTCCCCACGTCCCGCCTGGTCAGGCGAATCCCCTTCCGCCGCAGGGTCCACCCCGCCACAGGGGAGCAGACAGATCCCCCCACCAGGAACCGCTCCAGCGTGATCTGCATGGGGTGAAAGGCCCCCGCCACAGCGGGAGTTTGAGCAGGACTTCCATGGTGGAAAAGATCACCGCCGCCAGGGCGATGAACAGGCAGCCGAAGAGGAACTGGCGTCTCATCACATGCCCCCGGCGAAGTATTCTAATTTGAAATTATAGACCTTTTGGAAGAAATGCAAGGGGAATAGCAGGAGAGCTGGCCAACTCGAAAGAGTCAGCCAGCTCTCTTATCTTAGATTTACAGTACAATCATTTTAATGGGAAAATCCTGGTAATCGAGAATTAAGCACCCTTATGAGCATCCGCATGATCGCCAGATCCGATGGTACCAAAGTAGTACCTGTATTGGTCAAAACAATCAGCAGCGCCAGGTCAGAACCCTCATCAATCACAAAAGATGCATTCCGATAATACGCATTGTTTTCCTTAGCGGGCGCAGCATCAGAAATGGTGCCGCCGTTCACACAGATGGCATCCAGCTCGCTTGCGGAGGTGTCCACATAGATAATCTGCGTGTCTTTTGTGATGTTATAGTTCTTCGCGGCATAGTTACCGTTGCCGAGCTGAACAACATTGGACGTATGGCTCAGGATAGAATACTGATCCAGCCCACTGGTAACACCGGCCATATGGTCGCACTTGCCACCGTAAACAGAAACGGCATCAATGTCGTAGGTATCGTCACTGTTCTTTACATACTCAACAGCCTGGAACTTCTTGATACCCTCCATATTGCTGGAGGTAACCACTTCAATCTGCTCAGAGCCATTCCACAGGGTGAATTCACTCTTGTTGTCACTTGCTTTCACAATGTCGCTGACAATCAAGCCATAGGAAACCGTGGAGGCGGGCATCTTGTCGCTGCCCAGGTTAATGAAGGCCCCCTGAATCTTCTTCATGGAGTCTCCTCCTCAACCAAGACCATGGAATCGCTACCAGTGAAGGTCTTTTCCTTATCACCCCAGCCAGCAACATCCTTGCCGGACAGAATCATACTTGTCTGTATTGTACTTGACATAGACAACGGCATCATCATCAATCAAGTATTCAGCCTTACCGCTTGCATAGATACGACCATCTTTGTAAGTGACTGCCGCAGCAGTATACTCACCATTTAATATGTTGCCCGCAGTAATTTTGTGTGAATTCATATACGCCATCGTCAATCTCATACGTGACATATACTTCTTTATCACCAGCACCAACAGAGGAGGTCCCCTTCATAGAAACCAGCTTGGTCTCGCCGTTCATCATAACCTTGGCCTGATAGTTGCCGTCCACGTCCATAGAGGTGCCGGAGGAGATCAGATAAGCAACATCCGCAATGGAGCCGCCGGTGGCATCCACATCTACAATGTAGCCATTGTACAGGAAGAACTCACCCTTGTCATCCAGCGTTACCTCAATAGCCGTATCATACCAAGTTCCATCAATACGAGCTTCTCAGTCTTAGTCGCATCCACCTTACCGGAAACGGAATCCAGCTTGGTAATCACCGTGCTGTCGTCGGCAACATAGGTGTCTTTGACAACAACAACCCGGTCGCCCTTGGCGGCGTCCTTATAGATATCGCAGTCTTCCACCTTCGCGTTGGTCATAACGCCCTTCACGGTGATGTTCTTGGCGTTCAGATAGGTGATCTCACCAAAGGCCACAGGGGTCACCACTGCGATGTCGATCTTCTCATCGCCGGTGTTGTCAATCAGAACCACCTTGGAGGCTTTGGAGAAGATTGTGCCATCCGTTTTCACAGCATCCAAATCGGTCAGGCTACTGGAGTCCTTTTTCAATACATTCCCAAAGGGTGTCAACTGCCTTAACAGCACCGAAGTCGCCGGTCTTTACCTTATAGGTGACGCCATCCAGCTTATATTCGCTTTTGCTCAGATCCAGATCACCCAGGTGGTTTCCACCACAGTGGCGGTGTTCTCGGCATTGACATAAATGCCGTACACCTCATCGGCGTCTTTGTACATGGCCTTGACGGACTTTCCAACCAGGTCGGTGGGATCGTTGGTCAGCTTGGACAGGTTAACATAGATCGGCTGATTCGTCTTATCAACGCCGGTCTGGATCTGCACCGTATAACCCTTGGAGTTGTAGTCAACGTTGGTCACAACACCAGTGGTGATGGTCGCGTCATACTTGTCCTCCAGCAGGGTGATGTCCTTCTCCACCAGAGTGGGCTTGGAGACCAGCTGGCCATTTTCAGAAACCAGAGTATATTCATACTTGACTTCCTTGGCCTGCAGGGCATTCCATACCATCTGGGCCGCATTGTCGCGGGTCAGCGCAGCGGAGACGTCCACACCTTCCAGGCCCTTGTACAGGCCAACCTGGGTAGCACGAACGTTGACATTCATATCCCAAGCATTGCCGGTGTAACCTTCAATGTCGGAATCGTAACCCAGGCTGACCAGCAGCATCTTGGACAGCTGGCTGGCAGTCACATTGCCGTTGGGGCTGAACCGGCCGCCGCCCACACCGGACACGATGCCCTGGGACACGCAGGACTCAATGTACTTCTCCGCCCAAGCAGCGTTGGGGGTGTTGCGCACGTCGGAGAACGTGGGGGTGGCAGGTGTGCCCAGGGTGGGCTCCTCGCCGCCGTTCAGAGCCACACAAAATCATTTTGGTGATCTCAGAACGCTTAATGTTCCCTTCGGGCTTATAAGACCCGTCAGGATACCCGCCGATGATGTTCAGCGCAACGCAGGCATCAACGGCCTCGGTGTTCTTGATCTTGTCCTGATCCGAGAACGCCGCCCCGGCGCCCATGACCATGACAGACAGCATCACAGCCACACAGAGCACCAGGCTCAGAACCTTCTTCAGGTTTCTCATAGGGGTTTCCTCCTTTAAATTTTTTTGAACGCATCCTTCCCTTGACCATGTCCGGCACATACTGTGGCATGCCGTTGCACTGCGCCGGGCGCAGCAGAGTTGGAATTGTTCTACGGTTACTATACGAAAAGTTGGTTCATTTGGTAAAGAGCGTTGGAGTTTTTTGTAACAAAACGGTAATCTGGTTACAAAATGGTTACAAATCTCGGTGTGCAGATTAAAATTCCCTTGAACCAAAAGGATTGTGGCGTATTTTGGCAAAGCACAAAGGTATGGTTGTGTTGAGGTGCTTGTCGGGCTATTTGGTTGGAGAGGCAAGCTTTCCCGGACGAAAAATACCATGGTTTGAAAACTATGACAAGGAATATCCCTTGTCAGCAAATTGCTGCTTTTCCCCAGGTTCTTTTCCCTAAAATTTTGTTGGAAACAGGCGAAAAAACGGACGCGGATACAAAATCCGCGTCCGTTCTACTTTTTTATAATATATAAAGATACCGTTATGCCTTGTGGTCTACCTGATACATATGGGCGTCTACCAAAGTCCACGGTTTTGGCCGATAATGATACTCATTTTTCCGACCACCTTCACCCGTGGGTCATTCAGGAGATTCCCGATGATATCAAAAATGGCGATATGACGGTCCCCCAAGAAATCACTGGAACCACAGCGTCATCTGTGTAATCAAAATACCCTGCATAGGCCCCTTGGGCCGTGATTGCTTTAGCTGCGAAAATCTGGTCACGGTGGCAGGGGTTTCCAGCTCTGCGGTCCCCGGTCCACCACGGAGACATCCAGCGTGGGCACCCGCATCCCTATCAACTTGCCCTTTGGATCCGAATGACCTTCCCACCGCCTTGGCCGCGCCGGTGGTGGAGGGATATTCCCCGAGGCCGCCCGGCCGCCCCGCCAGTCCTTCTTAGAGGTGCCGTCCACGGTTTTTTGGCTGCCTGTGATGGAGTGCACCGTGGTCATCAGTCCCTCCTTGATTCCAAAGGTATCGTGGAGAACCTTGGCCACCGGGGCCCCAGGCAGTTGGTGGTACAGGGAGGCGTTGGAAACGAAGTCCATGCTCTTGTCATAGGATGTGTTGTTGTTCCCCCTTCACGAACATGGGTGATGTCATCCTTGGAAGGGGCGGTCCATCGATGCACCTTTTGATCATGTCCCTTCATTTTTCCGCGGTGGTGAACTTGCCGGTGCTCTCAATGATGTACTCAGCGCCCACAGAGGACCAGGGAATCTCGTGGGGTTCCTCGCAGTGGAACCCATGATCCGGCGGCCGTTTACAATCAGATCGTCCCGTCCCAGCTCACCTCCTCCTGGTAGCGGCCATGCACACTGTCGTACTTCAATAAATATGCCATGTAATCGGGGTCTGGCTGTGGCTGTTGATGCCAACAAACTCGATGTCGGGGCGCTCCATGCCCAAACGCAGCACTAAACGGCCAATTCTTCCGAATCCGTTAATGCCTACTTTCCGTACCCATATCACCAAAATCCTTTCCGCGTCATAATCTATTTGTTTGCTGAAAGCTCAGCATAGACGCCTACCGCATACAGTTTTGCCCAAGAGCAAGTGCTACTTTTCAGCAATTGTCCCATTGTTTGGAGCAGAGCGACCTTTTTCGACAAAATTCTTGTGTTCCTTTCCAGGATTTGCTACACTGTTGGTGAAAATTTCAGCCCCTTCCGGGCATCCTAATCCTATTTTCAAGGAGTTGACGCTATGGATCTCATCACGTCCCGTCTGGACCTCCAGTTCGGCAGTTTTCCCGAGCCGGTGATTTTCCTGGCCGGCGGCCAGGCCGTGTATTCCAATGAGCCCGGGCAGCAGTTGTTACAAAGCGAAACCTGTCCCCTGGATCTGCTGGCTGCCTTGGCAGAGCATCCCAACAGGTCGATGGAGATTGCCCTGGGGCAGGCCACCTATCGGGTGACGTGCTCTGTGTGGCTGTGATGCTGTCTGTCATGGTCATGGGCGCCGGGGCGGCGTTCTCGGATCAGGACAAGATCGAGAACACCGAGGCCGTCAATATGTGCACTGCGCTGAACATCATTGGCGGGTATCCCGATGGGTCCTATAAGCCCGAAGGGAACATTAAGCGGTCCGAGATCTGCAAGATGATCTGCGTGGCCCTGAACGGCGGCGAGGAGCCCAATGGGCAGGACCTGCCACCCCACGTTCTCCGACGTGCGCGGCACCAACGCCGCCTGGGCAGAGGGCTACATTGAGTCCTGCGTGGCCCAGGGCATCATCTCCGGCGTGGGCGGCGGCCGGTTCAGCCCCAACGGCAACGTGACCGGCTCCCAGCTGGCCAAGATGCTGCTGGTCTGCCTGGGCTTCGATTCTGACATCGAGGGCTACACCGGCAACGCTTGGGACATGAATGTCAACGTCAATCCTATCACCTTGCTGAAGGACAAGTACAACGCGGAAGTCAAAGACGGCGGCATTGTGACCTCTGTCAAAGAGGACAGCAAGGGCACTTACACCGTTAAGACAGACAAAAATGCTAATGGATACACCAAGGTCGCCAAGGATTATTCCGATCTGATGGGCCAGAAGGTGGACGTCCTGGTGAAGATCAGCGACAACACCGTGTATGGTGTTTACGCCAACGAGGACTCCAAAGGTGCTGGCAACGGGTGCCGTTGACAGCTGGATACGGTCTCCAACGACACCAAAAGATGAAGCTCAACGGTGTAGAGTACAAATTTGAAAATACGGCGTTGAGTGAGAATGTTGTCTACAACAACGCTCCCAATACCAAGAAAACCCTGCAGACCATCTACAACAATCGGAATGCCAACGCTTCTGATGAAATTAAGTTCATCGACAACAATGGCGACGGCAAGGTCGATTCCATGATCGTAACCCCGATGACCGTGGCCGAAGTCACCTACGTTGGCTCCACCAGTATCACCGCGGGCAACAAGTCCTATAAGTTTGAGGATGACGACATCTATGAAGGTGTTGCCAAGAACGACTGGGCCGTGATCGTCGCCGGTGACTACACGACCACTGACAACGCAGTGATCACGAAGGCCGGCACCATTGAGGGAGAAGTGACCGGTGTTCGCACTGGTTCTCCAGATGAAGTGAAGATCGGCGACGACTGGTACAAGATGGCAACGGGCACACAGACCCCCGGCTGTGGGCGATAAGGGTGTATTCGTGGTTGTAAACGGCTATGTTTACGATGCGGATGCTTCCGGCTCCTCAAAGGATATCCTGTACATCTCTGCAAACGAAGCTGCTGAAAGCAAGCTGGGTGACAACTTTACAGTTGAAGCCAAGGCTTACTTTACTGACGGAACCAATAAGGTCGTCAAGATCGACATGATCAATGGTGAAGATATTACCAAGGCTACCAAAGATTTCACTCAAGGCAGTGTTGGTATTGCGAAGGATAACCTTGCAAATCAGATGTTCACCTACTCCATTGACTCTGACGGCAACTATGAGCTGAAACAGTTGGCCAATGCTGACGCAAAGAATAACATTGGCGCGGTGGTTGGTGACGGTGCCACTGACAACAACGGTAAGATCGGCGGCGTTTCCGTCATTAAAGAGAACAAGGCTGGCTACGATACCTATCTGTATGACAAGGGCGGATATAAGAGCCCGACCAACAAGCTCGACAGCGGCTCCATCGCTGATGACGCAGTCATCTTTGTTCAGGCAACGAATGAGGTCAAGGTGCTGACCGGCAAGACCGTGAAGAACTGGAATGCTGTTTCTGGCACTTTCACTGGTAAGGGCGTCCTGACCAGCGAGTCCAACGGTATCCAGTATGCCAAGGTCGCAGCCATGACCGTCAACACTAACACGGTGCCGGGTGCAAATGGTGACAAGCTGTACGGTTACCTCACCGCAGATCCTTACACCACCAAGTATGAGAACGAGAATGTTGTAACAGCTACCCCATCTGGACGGGCTCCGAGAATGCGACCATTTATGAGAATGGTTCCGCGATTAAGGACGGCGTGAAGGCGGGCGACGCGATCCAGTATCACCTGGACGGCAACTTTGTCGGTGTTGACGCTGGCTTGACGGATACCGCTAACGCTTATGCGATCACCGGCTTCGACTATGAGGCGGAAGGCGAGATGGCTTTGGTCAAATATGCGGACGGTGCTGCCTCCACCCTGACGCTGGATGAGGATTGCGTCTTCATCGGTATCGACGACAGCGCCAAGACTGGTGTCGAGGGCGACATGAGCGCGGTTTCGCTGGCGCAGCAGGATCAGTACGGCAACTACTATGCGAATGCCTATGTGATGACCGGCGGCAGCGATAAGATCCTGGCCGTTATCTTTGATAACGATAAGCTGGATATGGCCAATGCAATTTGCAAAACCTATACTGTTAATGCCGTTGCAGATATCACAGCAAGCTCCCCAAAGGGGCATATGAGATTTCTCTGAATGGAGAAGCTAAGAACACCGCGGCTACTGTGCGTGTAGGCGATACGGTTACTGTATCTGTCAAGTGCACAACTGCACCGACCACTGGCACGGATACTGTTAAGGTAGCTATTGGCAGCTCGGAAGTTGGCTCTGTTACTTTCACAACCGGTGAAGTTAACACTACAAAACTGTTACTTTTGTAATGGGCAATAACAATGTAACTAACTTAACTGCTGCTGTGACCAACGTTTCACAAATAATGTTGAAAACCCCCGAGGATTCCTCGGGGTTTTTCTCTTTAGATTAACCTTATCAGCCGGGGCACACCCAACCAGCATGACTGCTCCCATCAGCATCAGAGCTATACTTATAAGTTGCAGCAGGGACCTTCTGTCCGGAATAGGCAGCAGCACTACCATCGGTACCATGGAACCACTTGTTCGCAGTTACATTGTTTCCGGTGGACTCTTTCTGAATCACCAAAGTAGCACCAGCATTAGCCTTCAGCGCCTCCAGAGAAGAGGTTGTCTGCGCCGAAGTGAGAACCAAGGTCTGTCCAGCCTCGATCTGATTCACGCCACTGGCAGGCAAGGTACCAGTCACAACGACGGTGCCATCGCTTCCAGCTGCGGTCAGAGCGTTGTTGATGGCAGTTGCACCGGGATTGGCTGTCTCAACAGCGACAGGCTGTGCAACGTCAGCCATCTTGTTGTTGACTACATCGACAACCACAATCTTCACGTCAACGTCGTCTCCCGGGGCGCCGTCCAGAATGTACTTAGCATTATTGTAGTAATAACCGGAATCGCCGATCTCGTCTGCCTCATAATCTGCGGAAAGCGCGTTGCCAGGAACACCGACCTGATCGCCGCTGTCGTCCGAATTAATCAGGATAACCTTGGTATCGGCGGTCACGTTGTAGTGATCCTTGCCATCTACGGTAAAGCCCTTGCGTCCGCGTCAATGCCGCGCAGTGCGCCGACAGTGGAACCGGCCGCCGCCCACGCCGGAGATGATGGGACTCAATGTAGCCCTCCGCCCAGGCAGCGCTGGTACCGCGCACGTCGCTGAACGTGGGGGTGACATTGGTGCCCACGTTGGGCTCTTTGCCGCCGTTGAGCGCCACGCAGATCATTTTCGTGATCTCGGACCGCTTAATGTTCCCTTCGGGCTTATAGGACCCGTCGGCGATACCCGCCGAATAATGTTCAGCGCAGTGCACATATTGACGGCCTCGGTGTTCTCGATCTTGTCCTGATCCGAGAACGCCGCCCCGGCGCCCATGACCATGACAGACAGCATCACAGCCACACAGAGCACCAGGCTCAGAACCTTCTTCTGGGGAACCCTTGTCCCTCAATGCTGATCTGCATGATGATAGGAACCATGACAGAACAGATCAACGGCCTATGTTCTCGATCTTTTATGGGGACCATGATATATACGTAAACAGGCTCAGAACCTTTTCTGGGGGAACTCCTTGAATGCTTTGCCTCGCAAACCGGATTTTTCCCAGGATTTTCTGCGTCTTATTTTGAAGGCGATAGAAAAGACCCGCCGTGAAAAATGCGGTACGGCGGGGAGAGGGGGCGGTGATGTCCGTGCAGGTGGAGTTAGAGAAGACTGCGAATTTGAGACAGGATAGCGTCTTTGATCTTTTTCAGAAGGCATGGGAAGGGATAGTTTTCTAAGGGCAAGGGATTGGAAAGAACATCGTCAAAGACAGAGGAGATGGGGATACCCAGGGCGGTGGTGATTTTTGCCAGAGTTTCTACGGTGATGTTTTCTCCCCACGCTCCCTTGGCCAATGTACGTGGGATGGAGCCCGGCGCGGTCTGCCAGGGTTTCCTGGCTGTAGCCTTTTTCTGTCGGAACTGCCGGCTGCGTCATCATAGAAAGATCCCTCCGAGAAAAGACTATAAGTATTATCTCCAGAGAACAGACTATTGATCTTTTTATGGGGCTGATATATACTTTGGACCAAACCGATTTTTATATAAAGGATGACGTGATATGTTGCAAAAAGCTTGGCGGAGGACACCCAAGGGACAGGTGATGCTTCTGGCCTTTTACAATACCAAGGCGTTGGGGGGCGGTATCTGGGAACAGACTATTGATCGAGAATTGGAGCTTCTCTGTGAGGAGGTGCGGCGGGCAGAGCCTGTCTTTATCGGTTTGTCTGTGATGACTCCATGTATTTGGATACAGTGGGCAGGTGATGAAGACCTTGGGCGGGTACGCCATTCCGCTGGTTGCGGCGGCGTTTGCCAGTTGTATCCAGATTACTTCTTGGACCGGGGAGCAGCGTATGTGATCCTGGGGAGACGGGGAAATTCCTATGGTTAACTTGGCGGACCGTTTGATGTGTGGGGAGAGTGGAGAGGACCTCGCCTTTCCGCTGGTTTGCTGCCGGCGCCATGGGGGACAGTGGTTCAGCCCATTGGCGGGGTATTGAAGGAGATTGATGGGTATGGGATTCCTGTGGTGAGCAGCCCACGGGCCTGCTTGATTGAGAGGGGATCGACTGCGGCAGGGGGGACCCGCAGCGGCATACGCTGCGGTATGAGGTCATTGCCTCCCCGGGGTGTCCGTTTACCTGTACCTATTGCTCCTGTGCACCCCTTCACCGCCTTATGCCGCGGGGGATCGCCACGGTACGAACCCGGTCGGTAGAGAGTGTCATGGAGGAGCTTCCGGGAGGCCAAGCGGGCCTGTCCCCGCATGATGATGGTGCATTTTTATGATGAAATTTTTCCCAATCTTCCAGGATGGGTGGATGAATTTGTGGCGGCTTATCAGCGGGAGATTCACCTTCCCTTTACCATCTGGTCCCATCCCAAGGCGGCCAAACAAGGGGTGCTGGAAAAGCTGGTCCGTGTGGGATTGACGGAGGTCATTATGGGAATCCAGTCTGGATCGGACCGCGTCCGGCGGGAGGTATTTCACCGGTATGAGACCCGGGAGGAGATCCTCCGGGCGGCAGGGTTCTTTCAGGCGGCGGGGGCTTGCGACTTTATGCCGTGGGTGGTCCGTGTGGATTGGACGGAGGTCATATGACTTTATGCTGCAGGGTTCATCCTTTTTGAATCGTTAGAGGATTTGAAAGAGACCTATTTCCTGGTAAAAGAGCTTCCGGGGCGCTATGTCCTGCAGCTCCACGGGCTGAATTTTCTGCCGGGAACGGATATCGTTTCCATGGCGGTGGAACAGGGGCTGTTTACCCAAGCGGAGTTGGACCGTATTATGTTCGCCCCTATGGAGGAACAGTTTGGTGCCTATTGGAAGCAGGAGACCTCGCTGGAGAGCCAGCTGTGGTATGCGCTGATCTTCCTATGGCAGTGGGAGGCCATGCGAGAGATGTCTGGTCTATGAACAGGACCCTGTGGAGTACAAGCAGGAAATTTTTAAGGCATATCGTCAGGCGCAGGGGCTGTCCCCGGCGCAGGGAATGGCGGAAAAAATTGGATATGGCGGCCCGACGATTTGGGCTGCGGTAAGAAAAAACCTCCGGCCGAAGCCGGAGGTTTTCAAAAGCAAAGCAGAGGGAGCCAATTATTGGCGCCCTTGGGATTCATGGGATCGGTACGATCCTCGATCCAATACTTGCCGATGGGATCCTGAGAAGCGTCCTTGTTGACGTTGTGGGCGATCATCAGGGTCTGGTTGCGGTTCTCAACCTGCAGGGCGTTGTCGAAGCCAGAAGCGTCGACGTTGGCACGCATAGCCTCCTTGGTCAGACGGACAGCCATGGGGTCCTTGGCGGCGATGACGCGGGCCAGCTCCAGGCCAGCGGGAACCAGGTCCTTGCGCTCGTCAACAACCTTGGACACCAGGCCCAGGTTCCAAGCTTCATCAGCGTTGATGAAGTTACCGGTCAGCATCATCTCATAAGCACGGCCGGTGCCGATCAGACGAGGCAGGAAGTAGGAGGAGGACATGTCGCAGCCGCCGATGCCCACGTTGGCATAGAAGCAGGAGAAACGAGCGGTCTTGGTGCAGACACGAATGTCAGAGCACATAGCCAGAGAGAGCCACCGCCAGCGGAGACGTTGTCGATCAGGGTGATCCAGGGCTGAGGAGTCTTTAGCAATGAACCACTCCAGCTCGCCCAGCTTAATCTGATAGTGATAGAAGCCGGGAACGGTCTGCTCGTAGTCGGTCAGGCCCCTGCTTGACATCCAGGCCGGCGCAGAAGCCCTTGCCCTCGTCGCCGCCATACAGCAGGACAACGCGGATGTTGTAGTACTCGTCAACCAGCCACTGGGAGAGCTCGGTCAGCTCACGCACCAGGTCGGGACAGGGCGTTGTAAGCCTTGGGTCTGTTCAGGGTGACCTTCAGGATGTTGGGCTCGACCATCTCGAGCAGCAGGTTCTCATAAGTGGGCAACGCTCTGGCTGCGGGATAAACAGGTTTCATGATAAAATCCTCCATCATCAATATTTGGCCTTTAAGAGGGGCCATGGGACCTACTTACCTACGAACCGGCCCACAAGGGCCGGCTGACGGAAGTTACGAACAATCAGCGGAAAACCAAGTTAGTTGGTGTTTCCGTTGGCAGCGACATACATGCCGTGGATCAGGTACTGGATGTCGCCGGAGCCTCGATGTTGGGGGGCGACAGCGGCGTCTCTCAGGAAGCGCTCTGCCTGATACTCGTCGCAGACACCGTAAGCGCCCATGGCGTTGGCGGCCATGGTGGCAACCTTTGGTGGCAGTCTCAGCGGCATAGCCCTGGCCTGTGCGGTACGGGCCTGAACAGCACGCATGGTGGGGATATCATCGCCAGCGAAGTGGTTGTGGTCGCAGTAGTCAGCGCCTCCAGCAGCAGCAGCTCGGCGGTGTGTGCGTAGGTCAGCATGGTGGACAGACGCAGCTGGGTGGTGGGGAACTGGTGATGGACTTGCCGCGGTGCAGCTTCCTGGCAGTACTTCAGCGCGATGTCAGCAGCGCCCAGAGCGGTGCCCACGAACACGGCGGTGAAGCCCAGCTTACCATAAGCGGTGGTGCCCAGCAGCTGGGTGAAGCCGTCGCCGGGCTTGCCCAGGATCTGGTCCTCGGTGACCTTCACGTCATCCCCAGGAAAGATGTCATAGACCTCAGGCCGCGATAGCCGATCTTCTCCCAGGGGGAGGATGGAGTAGCCCCTCGCAGAACTTGTCGATCACCAGGCCGGTGACCAGGTCCCTTTGCCGGACTCTTCGTCCTTCTGCAGGGCGAACAGCACGCAGGGGCCGTCATAACCAGCGTTGGAGATGAAGCGCTTCACGCCGTTGAGCTTGTAGGTGCCCGTCGGCCTGCTTCTCCAGGCGGGTCTTCAGCATCTTGGGGTCGGAACCGGTCTCAGGCTCAGTGAAAGCGAAGGAGACGGTCTGCTCACCGGAGCAGCAGGGAGCCAGATACTTCATCTTCTGCTCATGGTTGGCATACAGGTCCAGAGCCTCCAGACCCAGGATGTACACGTCCAGGCACTTGCCCACAGAGGGGGAAACGCGGCTGAGCTCCTGATGACAATGGCCTGCTCCACGTGGCCCATGCCCATGCCGTTGTACTCCTCAGGGGAAGCTGATGCCGATGAAGCCGCACTCAGCCAGCTGCTGATGAATGTCGTGGGGCAGCTGAGGATGCTTCTGGCCGTTGCTGACCTCGGTCATCTCGCCGGCCTCGATCTCGTCGATCCGGGGCTGCAGAACAGATTCCGCAAAGTCCTTGGCCAGGTCGTGGATCATCTGCTGGTCTTCGTTCAGTTTGAATTCCATGATAAAATTCCTCCTGTATACGATTTCTTGCGTAACAGGCATTAAAACAATTGCCTGGGCATGAGAAGAATGCCCACGGCAACGTCTTCCAATACGGGGCAACTTCTACGGTGCTATTATATCATAAAATTGGGAGGCGCATGCCATATATTAATTATTTTTAGCGGGTGCAATACTTAATTAGCACTAAGAGAGAAAAGAAAAGTGGAAAGAGATGTAAAGTTATAACAACCAAAAACGGGAGAGAAAACTGAACAAAATATATACAAAACGTAGGAAAAGGAGGAAAAAGATGTTTGCATCAATAAAGCGTATGAGAGAGGAGAAATCCGCCTTCCTTCCGTGGAAAACGCCATGGAACCGGGAAGGGGAGAAAGAAAAAATTGTTGAAAATGTCAACAGCAGACCTTGACGAAGCCGGGTTCTTCCTGTAAGATAGGACAAACACAAGCTGAAAATGGCAGGGGTTTTTCCCTTCGGTCTGGAGGGAAGGGAAAAAGGCCCCGGTTTCTTTATGATTAAAAAGGCATTTCCGGGCAATCCGGCAAGGCTGATTATTAGATACCCCATCGGGAAATTATCAATGTATTTAAGGAGTTGCAGAAACATGGAAGTTAAGACTGTTGGCGTGTATGGCGCAGGCCTTATGGGCAGAGGCATCGCCCAGGTCGCTCTGGAGGGCGGCTATGACGTGGTCCTGTACAACCACAGAACCCCCACCCTGGAGAAGGGCGTGGCCGGGATCAAAAGGGCTTTGAGAAAAAAGGTGGCCAAGGGCAAGATCACCCAGGAGCAGGCCGACGGCTGGCTGGGGCCACCTGAAGGCCACCATCGAGCTGGAGGACCTGAAGGACGTGGACATCGTCTTTGAGGCCATGGTGGAGAACATGGCGCTGAAGAAGGAAGCCTTCGCCAAAATGGCCCCCATCATCAAGCCCGAGGCGATTTTTTGTCTCCAACACCTCCTCTTTGAGCATCACCGAGCTGGCCGCAGCGTCGCAGCGTCCGGAGAAGTTCCTGGGAATGCACTTCTTCAGCCCCGTGCCCGCCATGAAGCTGGTGGAGATCATCAACGCCTATGATACCTCCGAGGACACCATTGAGACCGGCAAGGCCGTGGCCAAGGGCTTTGGCAAGGAGTTTGTCACCGTCACCGATGTTGCCCATGTTCATTGCCAACCGGGTGATGTGCCCCATGATGAATGAGGCCGCCATCCTGGCCGGGAGAATGTCTGCTCCCTATGAGGACATCGACAAGGCCTGTGAGCTGGGCTACAACCTGCCCATGGGCCCCTGAAGCTGGCCGACGCCATCGGCATCGATGTGATGATCGAGGTGATGGGTCCCTGTACCAGGAGACCGCTGACTCAAAATACCGTCCCGCGCACCTGTACAAGGTTCTCTACCGCGCTGGCCGTCTGGGCCGGAAGAGCGGCAAGGGCTTTATGATTACACCAAGTGAGTTTGTTCCCATAGCAGGATAAGAGCATACCGCAGGCCACCGCCGGAACCAAGGCGGTGGCCTGCTTTTTTCGGGAAAGAGCAGGGCGGCCCGCACGGGATTTCCTGCCCTCTTTCCCATTGTCCCGGGGAGAAAAGTGTGGTATCATACAGGGGATCTTTGCATAGAATGGGAGGACCTTGTTATGCGAATTGCCAACACGGTCAACGACTCCATTGTGGACGGACATGGGTTGCGCTTTACCATTTTCACCCAGGGCTGTCCCCACCACTGCCCCAGGCTGTCAATCCGGACACCCACAGATCCCCGCCGGCGGCCGGGAGGTTTCCCTGGAGGAACTGATAGCGGAGATGGGGCGCAATCCCCCATTGAGGGCGTGACCTTCTCTGGAGGGGGAACCCTTTGCCCAGGCGGCGGACTGCGCGGCGCTGGCCCAGGCGGCCCATGCCCGGGGGCTGAATGTCTGGACCTATTCCGGCTACTTTTTGAGCACTTGCGGGACAGTGGGAACCCGGACTGGACTGCCCTGCTGGCCCAGACCGACGTGCTGGTGGACGGTCCCTTTTGGCCAAGGAGAAGTCCTATGAGCTCCATTTTTCGAGGGAGCCGAAACCAGCGCCTGATTGATGTGCCCCGGAGTCTGGCCCAGGGCCGGGTGGTCCTCTGGCAGGAGGAGGACCCCTGGCCAAGTTCACTGTGCCGGAGTCCTGAGAGGAGGAGAAGGATACCATGACCATTGCGGAAATGAAGCACCACTTTTACCCACCGGGAGCTGGGCATCCAGGGCGCGGTGGGGAGAGTATGCCATTTGGTCCCCTTTGCCCAGTGGGAGGGAAAACTCTGCCTCCTCTTCGAGACCCGGGCAGGAGACCCTGGTGGGCCACCAGCCCGGGGAGGTCTGCTTCCCCCGGGGGCCGGCGGGAGGGGGAGAGCGTCCGGTGGAAACCGCCCTCCGGGAGACCTGGGAGGAGATCGGGATTCCCCGGAGGAGATTGAGATTCTGGCCCCCCTGGATGTCATCAGGATATCAGCGACCGGGTGGTGTACCTTTCTGGGCACCATCAGCCCCCAGGGGTGGACCGGCTTGCGGCCAGCGCGGCAGAGGTGAAGAATGTCTTCTTTGTCCCTCTGGACTACCTGATGCACTACCCTGAGGGAGGTCTATCGCCACACGGTCTCGGCCCAGGTGGACGATCAGTTCCCCTATGAGCGGATGGGCTTTCCCAAAAACTATCCCTGGCGGACAGGATTTATGGATGTGCCCATCTATGAGTATGAGGAGCCATTTTATCTGGGGAATGACTGCCCGGACCGTCCGCTGGCTGCTCCAGGGAGCGGGCGATGGAAGGGGAAGGGTGAGCTGTGGAGTCGGTGGAATTTTGGGCCGGTACCGGCTTACCCAATCAGACGCCTGTTTTAAGCTAGGCCGGGACAGCGTGCTGCTGGCCCGGTTTTTGCACCCCTGCGCCCCCGGTGGTCGGTGTGTGACCTGGGCTGTGGGGTGGGCTCCTCCTGCTTCTGCTGTCCCAGCGGGAGGAGGCCCTGGACCGGGTGGGGTGGAGCTGGACCCTGTCGCGGCCGGCCTGGCCCGGAACCTGTCGGACAACGGCTTGGAGGGACAAGTTCTTACCGGAGACCTCCGGGACCGCACCCTGCTGAAGGGAGACCGCTTCCAGCTGGTGATTGCCAATCCCCCCTATTTTCGGGCGGGGTCCGGCAAGTCAGGGGGACAGGCCCGATGGACGACACTCCCCGGTGGACGACCTGTGCCGGGCGGCAGGGCGTTTTGGCCAAGACAGGGGGGCGTTTCGCTCACCGGGTCTACCGCCCCCGAGCGGCTGGCGGAGCTCTTTGCCGCCCTTCGGGGGGCCATTTGGAACCCAAGCGGCTTCAGCTGCTGTCTATGGGCCTCCAGCCCCCCTTACGCGGTTTTGGTGGAGGCGGTGAAGGAAGCGGGCCCGGCCTGGAGCTTTTACCGGTCCACTATCAGACAGAGTCTGCACACTGAGGAGGATGCTGCCATGGCAGGAACATTATATCTGGTCGCCACCCCCCATTGGCAACTTGGGGATCTGTCTCCGGGCGGCGGAGACCCTGGAGCAGGTGGATTTCATCACCGCCGAGGACACGCGGTGACGGCGAAGCTACTCAACCATCTGGGGCTGAAGAAGCCTATGGTGAGTTACTACCGCCACAATACCGGAACCCGGGGAGAGGAACTGATCGCCCGCCTGCTGGGGGGCGAGGCTGCGCCCTGGTCACCGATGCCGGTACCCCCCGCCATCAGTGACCCGGGAGAGGAACTGGTGGCCCGGTGCGCAGCGCAGGAGATTCCGTGGTTCCCATCCCCGGCCCCTGTGCCTTTGTCAACGCGCTGGCGGTGTCCGGTCTGCCCACGGGACGGTTTACCTTTGAGGGCTTTTTGGCCATGAACAAGAAAAACCGCCGGGCCCACCTGGAGAGTCTCCGGGGGAGACGCGCACCATGCTCTTCCATGAGGCCCCCCATAAGCTCCAGGCCACCTTGAGGGACCTGGCGGAGGCCTTCAGGCCGGACCGGCGAGGTGCACTGTGCCGGGAGCTGACCAAGCTCCATGAGGAGGTCCGCCGCACCACCCTGGGACAGGCGGTGTCCTACTATGAGGCGCATCCCCCCAAAGGAGAATTTGTCCTGGTGGTGGAGGGGCGCCCCCTGTTGAGCAGGCGCCCACCCTGGAGATGGGCTGGCGCTGGTGGATAAGCTCCAACTGGAGGGCTGGTCCACCAGGGACGCGGTCAAAGAGGCGGCAGCAGCCTGCCGGCTCTCCCGGAAAGTGCTCTATGACCGTGTGCTTGCCCGAAAGAAAGAATCTTAATCTAGACGACAGCGGCCGCAGCGCCTGCCGGAGGCTGCGGCCGTTGGAAACTCCCCGCATAGCCCCTGGGTTTGGGGCGGCGGGAGGAACAAAAGGAAAGGCCGTGTCCCCCTATGTGGGGACACGGCCTTGTTGGTTGGAAAGAGCGGGGGTTATTTTTGTAACAGCTCCTTGAGACAGTGTGCGCAGATATTCTTGCCCTTAAAGACAGAGATATCCTTTGCACTATCGCAGAAAAATGCAGGCAGGGCTGATACTTCTTCAGCATGATGGAGGACCCGTCCACGTAGATTTCAGGGAATCCTTTTCCGCGATGTTCAGCGTGCGGCGCAGTTCAATGGGGAGAACAATACGCCCTAACTCATCCACTCGGCGAACGATACCTGTTGACTTCATGGTGAAGCACATCCTTTCAGCGTCAGCTGTTTTTCCTCTTTTTTTGCCGGTGCTACTGGGAATCCCCCAGCTGCCCTGACAAAACAGCCAAAATAGACAAAAACTCATGGATTTAATTTGATTATAACAAAATGGAAGGAAGTCAATCGAAACTTGTCGTTTCCAGGAAAAAAGAGGAAAATAAGGAAAGGAATGATTTTTCCGAAAAAAGCACATAGGTGGAACGAGAACAACCCGGGGCAGACGGCGGCAGCGAGGAGGAGACACCATGGCAATGACGGTGATCTGGACAGGAATGACGGCGCTTTCCCCTTTTGCGCCCTGGCGATGGGCAACCAAGGGGAGCTGGCGTCGGCGGCGCTGGATGGTGCGGCCTCGGCCATCGAACTGGGGATTTCTATGGCAGGGGTCCTCTGTCTTTGGATGGGGTGATGGAGGTCATGCAGCGTGCCGGGCTGGCGGAAAAAGCTGGCCCGCCTGCTGCGGCCCATCCTCCGGCGGTTTCCGGATTTTGCCGGGGATCGGGGACCATGGGACACCATCGCCGCCAATGTCTCGGCCAACCTGTTGGGGACTGGGCAACGCCGCCACCCCCTGGGGCTGGAGGCTGCCCGGCGGATGAGCCGCCGGACCCCAGGGGTGGCCAGCGACAGCTTGTGCATGCTGGTGGTGTGCAACACGGCCTCCATCAACTGATTCCCACCACGGTGGCTGCGGTCCGCATGGCGGCGGGGGGCGCCACGCCCTTTGACATTCTGCCGGCGGTGGGTGACCTCCGCCTTGTCTGTGGCCACAGGGATTCTGGCGGCCAAGCTGTCCAGGCTCTGGCGGTCGTAGGAAAGGAGGCGGAGCCGATGCAGTTGGTGCTGGACCTGCTGGTGCCGGGAATCATTGCGGGGGTCTCCTGCTATGGCATGGCAAAACGGGTGGATGTCTATGATGCCCTGCCCAGGGGCGGCCAAGGGGCTGGAGATTCTGCTGCGGATTCTGCCCGCTCTGGTCACACTGCTCACGGTGGTGGCCATGCTCCGGGCCTCAGGGGGCGCTGGAACTGGCGGCGGAACTGTTGGCGCCCCGCCCTGGAGTGGCTGGGTATCCCCGCCGGAGACGGTGGGGCTGATGCTGGTCCGACCCATCAGCGGCAGCGCCGCCCTGGGGGTGGGGTCGGAGCTCATTACCACCTATGGGCCCGGACTCCACCATTGGGCGCACGGCAGCGGTGATGCTGGGCTCCACAGAGACCACCTTTTATACCATTGCGGTGTATTTCGGCGCAGCGGGGATCAAGAAAACCCGGTATGCGGTGCCGGCGGCCCTCTGTGCCGATTTGGCGGGCTTTTTCTTTGCCTTTACGGTGCGGCTGTTTTGGGATAACAGTGGGATCGGAGATGGGCAGGGCGGGTTTGCAAGGGGCTGGTTGTGTGTTATAATGCAGGAAAGTCCGATGCGAGGAGAACGGGAGCGTAGGGAGAAAGCGGGGGCTGTTGCCCTCAGGTTTACTGCTGTCCCTGGAAAGGAGGCTCCGTTATGGCGGAACGGACGCTGCACACCCCCCGACAGACCTGCCTGGCGTGGTCCCGCCCGGGCGCGGGCCCTGGATAAGCTGGGCCTGTCCACAGTGGCGGACCTGCTGGCCTATTTTCCCCGGGAGTATGAGGACCGCACGGTGCGGGAAGGCATTGCCTGGCTTCCGGCGGACACGCCGGTCTGCTTTTCCGCCGTAGTGGCGGAACCCTTTCGCACCAGCTATATCCGCAAGGGGATGGAGCTGACCAAGACGGATCGTGGACGGTACCGGCCAGGCGGCGGTTACATTTTTTAATCAGAACTATGTCCGCAAGGCCCTCCAGCCGGGACAGACTTATTTTTTACGGGACCCTTACGGGGGAAGGGTACCGCCGGTCTATGGTAAACCCCGCCTTTGAGCGGGAGGGGCACATCAGCTCACAGGAGGCATTTTCCCGGTCTATCCTCTGACTGCGGGGATCACCAATCGGTTTCTCACGGGGCTGGTCCGGGCGGGGCTGGCCTGCCTGCCCCAGGTGCAGGAGACCCTGGGGACGACCTGCGGGAGACCTATGATCTGGTCCCTGTGGAGCAGGCCTATGGGAGCATTCATTTTCCCGCCTCTTGGGAGGCCCTGACCAAGGCCCGGCGGCGGCTAATGTTTGAGGAGCTGTTCTGCCTGAACCTGGGTCTGACCCTCATTCGGGGACGGCGGGGAGAACAGCGGGCCTGTCCCTTTGTGCGGCAGGACCTGAGGGCTTTACCAGCCGGCTGCCTTTTTCCCTCACCCCGGCCCAGCTGCGGTCGGTGAAGGAAGCGGCGGCGGATTTGCGGCGGGCTGTTCCCATGAACCGCCTGGTCCAGGGGGACGTTGGCTCGGGCAAGACGGTGGTGGCCGCGGCCTGCGCCTATTTTGCCTGGCAGAACGGCTGTCAGGCGGCGCTGATGGCCCCCACGGAGCTGCTGGCCCAGCAGCATCAAAGGACCATGGAAACCCTTCTGGCGGGGACAGGCCTTCGGGTGGGGCTTCTGGTGGGCTCCATGACCGCCGCCCAGAAGCGAGACTGCCGGGCGGCCCTGGCCGCGGGGGCGCTGGACCTGATTGTGGGAACTCACGCGCTGCTCAGTGAAGGGGTATCCTTCCGGCGGCTGGGCTGGTCATCACCGACGAGCAGCATCGGTTTGGTGGACCAGCGGGCGGCCCTGGCCGCCAAGAGCGGGGAGAAGGACCGGCCCCATGTGCTGGTGATGTCAGCCACCCCCATTCCCGGACCCTGGCGCTGATGATCTATGGGGACCTGGATCTGTCTGTCATTGACCAGCTTCCCCGGGGCGCACCCCGGTGGCTACCTATCTGATCCGGGAGGACAAGCGGGCGCGGCTGTATGCCTTTGTCCGGAAGCAGGTGGCCCAGGGCCGCCAGGTGTATATTGTCTGCCCGGCGGTGGACCAGGAGGACCCGGAGGGGGACTGAAGGCGGCGGAGCAGTATGGCCGCCAGCTCCAGGAAGAGGTCTTTCCCGATCTGCGGGTGGGAATTGTCCACGGAAAGCAGAAGGCACGGGACAAGCAGGGGGTCATGGCGGCCTTTGCCGCGGGGGAAGTGGATGTCCTGGTATCCACCACGGTGATCGAGGTGGGGGTGGACGTGCCCAACGCCAGCTTGATGGTTGTGGAGGACGCGACCGGTTCGGCCTTAGCCAGCTCCACCAGCTCCGAGGCCGGGTGGGGCGGGGGAGCACCCATCCTATTGCGTGCTTCTCTCGGATAACCGGAACGAGCTGACCTGAAAGCGGCTGAAAACCCTCGCCGCCACCACCGACGGGTTTGCCATTGCAGAGGAGGACTTGAAGCCCGGGGCCCTGGGGATTTCTTCGGCGCCCAGCAGCATGGGCTGCCCCAGCTGAAACTGGCCAGCCTGGAAGGGGACATGCGCCTGCTTCACCAGGCCCAGGCGGCGGCTCAGGAAGTTCTGGCCCGGGACCCGAACTTGACCTGGGAGGAGCACGCCCCTCTTCGGCGGCGGGTAGAGCAGCTTTTCCGGGAGAACCGGGATATTTTCAACTGAGATTCTGATGGGTGGTTTCCTGTTCGGCCGATCCCTGGGGGATTGCCATTTGACGAAGGGAAAGAGAGGAGGCGCCCATAAATCAGCTTTTTTATATTATTATAATGATAGGCGGCAACGGGGGATGGGGGAGCGCGAACGGCAAGGCTGCTGCCATAAAATATTGACCGCCCTGGCCATATTGGCCAGGGCGGTGCTTTTGTTATGGAAACAAGTTGTGTGTCAGTTCTTGGGCGGCTTGCTCAGAGATGGCAACATCAAGGGAGAGACCCAGGGCGGTCAAGGTCAGGTAAGGGGCGTCCTGGTAGAGCTGGATCTGACAGAGCTCCCGGAGCTCGTCCCCGGCTTCCTTCTGCCATACTGTTTGGGTTGGCTGCTGAGTGAAGGAGAGGGTTCCGGCGGGACGCAGGCCCTGGGAAGGTCCGCGGTGGACCAATGATCCAAATCCATGGCCAAGATCAACGCTTCGATCTGGCTCTTTTCGGTCAAGACCTGCGTGGGCGCGGTCTCCCCCGGCGGGGATGACGCGGACCTCTTGCGCCTTGTCCAGGTCGGGAAGGCTGCCGGCGGCGGAATCGCCGCCCTGACAACCGCAGAGGAGGAGAAAAAGCATCAGGGGAAGGAGTCGAAACAGACGCATAGAAACCTCGCTTTTCAGAAATGAAGGGGAAGAGAAGGACGGGAATAGACGTATAAATCAAATTGTGACAGAACCGGGATGAGAGGCCCGGCACCTATGTTGAAGAATTATACCCTGGGCAGGAAGAAAGGTCAAGCTGGCGCGGACAGAAATCCTGTGGTATGATGAGAAAAAAACACGGTTGTAACCTTTTTTGTGGGAGGAGGAATCCCATGCACTATACCAGTCAGTATCCATCCCCTCTGGGAGAGCTCCTTTGGCGGCGGACGATGCCGGCCTGACAGGGGTGGGTTTGTCGGACAAAATACTTTTGCCCGCTCCTGGCACCGGACTCGGTGGCGCGGGAGATTCCGCTGTTTGCACAGGTGAAGCAGTGGCTTGCCCTCTACTTCGCGGGACAGGAGCCGGAACTGGAAATCCCCATCCACATGGTGGGAACCGCGTTTCAGAAGGCGGTGTGGCATCCTCCGCACCATTCCGTATGGGCAGACCATGACCTATGGCGCCATTGCCCGGCAGGTGGCGGAGGAGCTGGGTATCCGGCGGATGTCCCCAGGCGGTGGGGGGCGCAGTGGGACACAATCCAATTTCCATCCTTATCCCATGCCACCGGGTGGTGGGGACCAACGGCAACCTGACGGGATACGCAGGCGGGCTGGACCGGAAAGTCAAATTGTTGACCTTGGAAAAAAGCGGAGATGGGTTCCCTCTTCCTGCCCAAAGAGGAACCGCCCTGTAAAGTAAAAGGGAAAAACTGGGAAATATGTCGTATTAAGTCGCCAAAGGCCGATACTACTTAATAACATACTATGATAAAGCCATCTGAATCAAAAGGTGGTTTTATCATGACAAAAACAGATGGATATTCGTTCCGTCCTTGGCCCTGCTGGCGGAAGTATTCGGCCTCTCGCGGCTGCCTCCGATCTGTTTGCCCGGCGGATGTTTGAGGAGAGAATGGATTCCGAGGACATTTTCCTGACCAAGGACATCTACCCCATTGTGGCGGTGTGGCTGCAGAAGAAACCCGGCGCCACCGGCAGAGCCATCGAGCGGCTGGCGCCCGCTGCTGGGATTTGGGAGACCGGGGCCGGCTGAGCGAGATTGGGGGAAAAATCTCCGGGAACCGCCGGCCCCCGGGGACATTATGGATCTACTTTGCCTGGTATTCTCACAAGGGGATTCCTATTTTGAGGCGATGAAGGGAAAACAGCCCCTTCTTTCTGAGGGGACTCCTGTTTTGGGGAAAGTAGGGAAATTTACCCCTGAGAGTTACCAGGGGGTCTGAACCGCCCGAAGAGAAGGTGGGTGGGGAACTGTGGTACAGAAGGATAAGAATAAAACGCTCGCCCCTGTCAAACTTTGACGGGGGCGAGCGTTTTTGTCAGAATTTCAATGAATGCTACATTTTACTTTGATTGCATTCTATAAAAGCATTGATAGTTTCCTGTTTAATATTTTTTGTTTTGCGGTTAGTTGTGTTACGTCAAGAAAAAAATTTTATCGGAATCATGGCATCCAAGTAGTGTGTCTGTGCTAACTCCCAAAATATTAGAGAGAGCTTTGCCAATACCTCATAAGAGGGCAATCTTGTTCCATTTTCATAGGCGGAGACAGAAGCGCCTGTTACGCCCAATCTATATGCAAAATCGGCTTGTCATTTTCAGCGAATTACGATATGCTTTGATTTCGCCCTATGTTTATCATCTGTGTGACCTCCCGTCGCCTTTTTCATCATAATTTTAATTATGATACCGAAATGAAAAAAATCTATTGGTTTGAAAAATAAAATTAATAGTTGAATTTTCTGAAGAAGTTTGCTAATCTATTTATATGCTATAATAAAAAAATAACATATTATTTATTATTAACAGATAAATATAAAAAACGATATATTATCGATGTAAAACAAAAAGTGATTTTGAATTGTATCTGAGGAAAACAGGTTGCATATTGTATGTAATATGCTATCTCCTGGTATCAAGCTCAGGGAGTACGTGTCCTGCCGTATCTGGGTGGATAATACGGTGAGTAACAGCATGCGTGTAAAAATTACGGACATACAGAGGGATATTAAAATATTTTCTGTTCCGGCCCATGGAAACAAGTCGTATGTTGGCAATGGTGTGTTGAGTGGAACAGTGCAGTACAGTGTCCGATGTGGCGCTGTCATGAAGAGCGGTTTAGTGAAAGGTATCAAATAGGAAGGAGGGGAGTCCCATGTGGTGTGTGGTGAAATTTCTGTCAAGGTAAATTCTAATGAGTTGTAAGTGGTAATCTTTCTGTCAGAGCACGACTTTAATAGGTTATAAAAAGTAGAAAAGGAGAAACTTATGAAAAAGATTTTTAGATTGATGTTCTTGACGCTCTCTCTTGTCATGGCTTTAACACTTTCTGTCAGGGCAAGTACTACGGAACCTCTACCGGAGAGTGATCCACAGGCTATTATGGTCAATGATATATTTGAGCATTTTGAAACATGTCAACTTTTTGATAAATACGGAAAAGAGGTAACGAAGGATTTTTAGCACGGCATCAATACAATTATCAAGTTGGAAATTTTGAACCAATTGCAGATGAGATTTGGGAAAATGAGATAACTCTTGTTTATCCGGTAAATGAAGGGGTTATGCCGCGTCTTCTCATCAATCATTCTGCATCATCAAGAATGAGGGTACCTTATGGCTATAATGGGGGTAGATATACTGCGTCGTTTATGCTTAAAATGACGAGTAGAATTAATGATTACACAAATACTTTTTCTGATGTAGATAATATTACATTAGTTCCGGGCACACTTATTTCCGATCATCCGGGTATGGAGGCATATTGGAGAACAACATCAAAAAGAAATTACAGGGAGGGACAGTTTGCACACCCAGCAGGGTGTGGTTGGATTATATTACAATAACACAAGTTGGGGATCAAATATGGTTAGCGACGGGGGACAGTTGGCACGAATTATTTGTCTTTTGCAAGGGGTGAAATGAATGAAAGGAAAAGAGTAGCATCTCTACTTTTTTTGTAGCTCTATTGTTTGAATTGTCGTCCTGCGGCATTCAGGAAGAAGAAATAGTAAAGGAGGATAAATTTTATAACCAAAGAATAATATTGAAATTTCTTTAGGTATGACACGGC
>VOFB01002306.1_pt1 | contig 27999 bp, 34 predicted proteins | sample 5384141 | NCBI WGS metagenome assembly VOFB01 (sample SAMN12384721, study PRJNA508395) | human gut metagenome | isolation source: healthy gut A | host: Homo sapiens | reverse complement strand
TTATGGAAACCATGGAGAGCAAATATCCTGACATTGAAATTGTGGAGTCAACACCCTGTGAGACGGCCGCGGACTGTGAGGATGCAATGAACGCTATGCTGCTGAAGCATCCAAACCTGAAAGGGGCATTTGGTTGGTATGATGAGCCATGCATTGTTATCGCGGCATCTGCAAGGGCTAATGGGAAGAGCGGAACAGATTTTGCTGTTACAGGATGTGACCTAGGTGAGGATGTAGCCTTGTCCCTGGCACAGGATGATATGGTGAAGGGGATCGCCGCTCAGAGGATCAGAGCCCAGGCAAGGGCGCTGGGGATACTGGGATGTTATGGACTGTTAGAAAAACAGGCGCCTGAATTTGTGGCAACACCAGGGCTGGCCGTTACCCACGGAAATGTGGTTGAGGCATGGAGGCAGTGTTACGGCGAAGATCCAACGGAAATGATTATGAATGAGGCCCGAAAATAAACTAGAGGTGAAGAGTGTGAAGGCTAAAAAAGCAGTATTGGAAATGAAAAATATCTGCAAATCCTTTAATGGGAACCCTGTTCTGAAAAAATGTGGATTATACGGTCTATGAGAGTGAAATTGTTGCGCTGATGGGCGGAAATGGAGCCGGCAAATCTACCCTTATGAAGATTTTAAATGGAGTGTACCAGGCGGATCAGGGGAGATCCGTGTGGGGGAAACAGTCAGCACCCGGGGAATTCTGGATGCCAGGGCTCAGGGAATAGGTATGATTTTTTCAGGAGTTCAGCTTGATATCAACACTAACTGTGGCGGAAAATATATTTCTCACCCATGAACCCAAAAAAGAAAACAGGAATGATAGACAATGAAAAATGTGCAGCTCGGGCCAAAGAGATACTGGACCGGCTGGGCATAGATATTGATCCCAGAGAGGGTTGAGAACCTGAGTGTAGGCTACCGTCAAATAGTTGAAATTGCGAAAACTCTGTCATTTGACATCAAGATTCTCGTTATGGATGAACCTACCTCTGCCCTTACAGAAAGGGAGACGAAGATGCTGTTCGACATTGTGAGGAATCTGGTAAGGTCAGGGATATCGGTGGTATTTATCAGCCACCGCATGAAGGAGATTTATCAGTTGTGCGACCGGATCACTGTGCTCAGAGACGGCGTAATCGTGCTGGATGATGCCTGCTCAAATGTGCCCATTGACAACATTGTCCAGTATATTGTGGGGACAGACATGAATAAGAAGTTTGAATGGGTCCCACGGAAATATTCTATGGATTGCACACCGGTTTTGGAAGTGAAACACTTAAGATATAAAGACAGGGTGAAAGATGTAAGCTTTAAACTTTACGAGTCCGAAATTTTAGGGATTGCCGGTCTGATGGGGAGCGGACGTTCTGAGACACTTCAGTCTATTTTTCGGATTGCTGAAACCGGAAAACGGAGAAATCTATATTGAAGGGGAAAGATGTCAGATCAGTAAGCCTATGGATGCCATCAGAAGAAGGATCGCCCTTATTCCTGAATCCAGAAGAGTACAGGGGCTGGTGGTGGAACACAGTGTAAAAGAAAATATGATCGTCACAATCTTAGACAAGCTGCGAAAGGGTTGTTCCTGAACGATAAGAAGGCGGATCAGATTGTGCGGGATCAGATTGAACTGCTCAATATTAAGACAGACGGAATGAACAAAAAAATTTGTTATCTCTCAGGAGGAAACCAGCAGAAGGTTGTTATCTCGAAATGGCTGGCCAATGAGTCAAAAAAATTCTGATGATGGATGAGCCTACGGTGGGAGTGGATATCGGTGCAAAGACAGAGATTATCCATGTGATCCGCCAGTTGGCGGACGCAGGCAATTCCATCTTGATTGTGTCCAGTGAGTTAAATGAATTGCTTGCAGTGGCTGATCGTATCCTTGTATTTAAGGACGGCCATGTCATTCATGAAATGAAGATAGAAGAGATCGAGAATGAGGAGGTGCTAGAGCATGCAATTCAAGGGTATCAGTAAAAAAGAAGCTTAGCAGTTTTGTAAGGGAATATACGATTTATATTGCGCTGGTGTTGGTCTTAGCATTTTTGCTGTCACGCTGCGGGGAAAGGATTTTCACCTTTTCCAACGCCCTGAATATCATCAGACAGACTTCTGCTATGGTGATTCTGGGGGTGGGCTTAACCTTTGTGATCAGTACCGGAGGGATGGATCTGAGTATGGGTTCCACGGTGGGGCTTTCCAGTCTGCTCATTGCCCTGGCTCTGCGCAGCGGGTGAGCATGCCGATTGCATTTCTGATCGGAATCGCAACGGGAGCAGTTGTGGGAGCGGTAAATGGATTTTTGTACGCAAAGATCAGGATGCCCTCCTTTGTATCTACCATAGCAGTGTCGGGTATTATCTACGGGATCGCTCTTCTGCCCACGGAGTCAGCTCCGGTCCCCATTGCGGACAGTGCCTTTAATTTTATCTTTGGTTCAGGGGATCTGGGGCCTATTCCAATCCTGTTGCTATGGATGCTGGGGATTGTATGTATCGGCCATCTGATGCTGCGCCATATGAAATATGGCAAACAGGTTCTGGCAGTGGGGGAACGAGATTTCAGCAAAGTTCTCAGGTATAAACACTACAAAAATAAAGTTTTTGGTAATGCTGGTGAGTGGAATTATGTCCGGATTGGCCGGATGCCTGTATGCGGGAAGAATGCATACAGGGAGATGTACGTTTGGTGAAGGCGTGGAGACGTCTATTATTGCCGGAGTTGTTCTGGGGGAACGATTATGAGCGGCGGCAAAGGGTCAATAATAGGCACTCTCGTGGGTTCGCTGTTAATCGGAATGATTTCAAACGGGCTGGTTATCATGGGGTTGAATGTGGCACAGCAGCAGATCGTGCAGGGGATCATTATCATTCTGGCAGTTGCGTTTGGCAATGAACAGACAAGAGAAGCTTAAATGAGAGAGGATAGAAGAAATGGACAATAAAGAGAAGGTATTGGGGTGGATTGATGAAAATCAGGAGCATATCGTGGATTTGCTGGTAAAGCTTATCCGGATTCCTTCTGTCAATCCCTATTTTGGGGAGAAAGACGAGGAAGCGCGTGAGGGGAGAGTCCAGACGGCTATAAAGGAGTATATGGAAGACCTGGGCGCAGAGGTAGATATGTGGGAGCCGGATGTGGAGGGGTTGTCAAAGTATGAAGGATACCCGGGTTACTCCAGGGACTTTGATCCAAAGGACAGGCCAAATGTTGTGGCAACCGTGAAAGGAACCGGAAACGGGAAGAGACATTGCTGATGGGCCACGTTGATACGGTGGCCAAGGGCACTCAATGGTCTGCAGATCCATTTGGGGAGAAATAAGGGACGGAGCCATTTACGGACGGGGGCCATTGATATGAAAGGCGGTGTGGCGGCCATGATGGCGGCGCTGGAATCCATCGTAAGATCAGGAGTGAAGCTCTGCGGGGATGCATCTGTTGTCACAGTGGCGGCTGAGGAAAACCCCGGAATCGGTACTCTGGCTTATGTGGACAAGGGATACCGGCCGGATGCCTGCATTATGACCGAGGCAACCGAACTGAAGATTTCTCTTCTGTGCAGGGGTGTGATCTGGGGGAAGCTGACAATAGAGGGGAGAAGCGGTCATATTGAGCTGCCCAAGATGGACTGGAGAAAAGGCGGGGCAGTGGATGCTATCAAAAAAGCCAGGATGTTTCTGGATCACTTTGACCGGTTAAACGAAGAATGGACAGTTACCAAAACCCATCCCCTTATGAAGGTACCCTGCCAGATTTATGTGGGGAAAGTAAATATGGGGGAGTTTATTTCCACCTATGCAAATAAAGCAGAGATCTATTTTGACGCCACCTATCTGCCCTTTGAGCGGGATGAACTGGGAGGCGGCAGACGGGTTATGGAGGAAATTGAAGAATTGATCCGCGGGGGTATCCCAGACGGACAGTTGGTTAAGGGCACATCCACCGAAACTGGAGTGGCAGATTAATGCGGACTGCGGGGAGACCAGCGCGGACCATCCCCTTGTGAAGACCATGGAAAAAAAGTCTCAAGGCATTAAACATTCCCGCAGTTCTTGGGGGGGCCTACTTCCATACGGATATGGGCTGGGTTGAAAAAGCAGGAATACCGATCGTTAATTTTGGACCGGGAGATCGCAGGGATGCCCATGGCAACGATGAAAAATGCCCTGTGGAGGATTTGATTCAGGCTGCAAAACCATTGCCCTGACTATACTGGAATGGTGTGGAACAGTGGAATAGGAGGATAGCAGAATGAAGATCACGAAACCGGAACAGGTTACATATGAAAGGATCGACATGCCGGTTCCTGTCAGACTGGGCTGCATACCCGAGGTAGGGGAAAAGGTTTACCAGGAACGGTTAAACAGACTGCGCAGCAGGATGAGGGAAGAGCAACTGGATGCGGCAGTCATCTATGGTGACAGGGAACATTTTCAGAACTTTGAGTATTTTTACGGTTTTGAGCCTAGATTTGAAGAGGGGATAGCAGTGATATCCAGGGAGGGGGGAGTGCTTTGCCATTCTGGGAAATGAATGTCTGCCCCTGACCAAGATCGCTAAAGTTGACGTCAGACCTGTGTTGTGTCAGCTTTTGTCCATGGCGAATCAGCCCATGGACCGGGAGACAGATTTAAAGAAGTGTTTTGAAGAGTGCAAGGTTACGCAGGGCAGCCGTGCAGGTGTTGTAGGATGGAAATTGTTTACAGAGGAACAGCGTGATTTATTTGATATTCCTTTTTATATTGTACAAGCCCTGAAGTCTGCTGTGGGACTGGATGGAGACGTGAGAAATATCAATGATATGCTCATCGAACCGGAAAAAGGAATGAGAAATCAAACGGAGATTGAGCAGGCTGCAAATTTCGAGTATTTTACCAGTGCAGTCTCAGCAGGGATGCTGGATGCAATGGAAAACCTGGAAGTTGGGAAGACAGAGCTGGAAATCGCAGCATATCTAAATCCGTGTGGTCTGCCGCTCAGCTGTCACACCAATGTGTCGGCCGGAGAAAGGACACTGACCGGACTGGTCAGTCCAACAGACCATAGGATGCATCTAGGAGATCCGGTTACGATCTGCTGGGGAATGCGGGGAGCTCTGTCCTGCAGGGCCGGTTATCTGGCTGAAGGAAAAGCGGATCTTCCAAAAGGTGCCCAAAATTACATGGAATCCTTGGTGAAATTCTATTTTGCCGCGGCTGTGAGCTGGTATGAGAATATTGGCCTGGGTGTGAAGGGGGGAGATCTGTACCGCATGATAGAGGAGATATTCCCAAAAAGAAAAGTATGGGTGGGTATTAAATCCGGGCCATGGAATAGGCAGTGAGGAGTGGATGAATTCGCCGATCTTTAAAAAACTCGGAATTTTGTATCCGCAGCGGACAGATGCTTCAGCTGGATATCATCCCGAATCAAAGGGGGGATGCTATACCTGCAATATTGAAGATGGCATCCTGATTGCGGATGAGAGTCTGCGAAGAGAGATCGCAGATCAGTATCCCCAAATATGGGAGAGGATTCAGAGGAGAAAGTCCTACATGAGGGAAGTGCTGGGTATCTGCCTGAAAGAAGAGACCCTGCCCCTATATGAGACACAGGGTATTTTAAATCCATATCTATTGAATAAGGGATATGCTATGGTCAAAAACAATTGATCTGTGGAATATAAAAACGACCAGGTCATTTCAACTGACCTGGTCGTTTGATGATTTTTGTTTAGGTGGGATTTAGGATTCGCCGTTTGCCACCACCGGAACCGGGCGTCTGGAGTCAAAGACCTGGGAGGCATCAAACATATTGTCCAAAACATTCGTCTCGCCGGTACTTGCCTTGTAGAGCATAAAGCCGTCAAGATTGATTCGGCCCTGGCGCACATAGTTCTCCCTTATTTGTACCCAGTAGGGTGTGGAGCCGTCCACATTGCAGAAGAAATTGTAGCCGGCACTTTTATAGAACTGGAATTTTTCATTGTCCGGGCTGTAATCCTGCCAGTCACCAATGTCGTTTCCGTGGGCAAAGATAATAATGTCAACAGGCCCCACGATATTTTTGAACCGTATTTACCCATTTATCATTGTCTGTCTTAAGCTCATCCACCGTTTTGTTGGTGACACTTAAATGTCCCCAGGTGTGGCTGGCAAATTCCCAGCCACTTTCCTTGATGGCATCTGCGATCTTGGCTGCCTCAGCCACATCCTCCTCCCAGTTGAAGTCTGGATGTGCGGCCAGCCAGTCGCTCTGGTCCTGGGTGAGGTTTTCGCCCGTCTTGTAGGCAACGTCTGTGCGGTATCCAAAGACACCGTCATACCCAGTGAGGGCAATCATACCTCTGGCTCCCTTGTAAGCGCCGTCGGGGTGCTCCTCAAGGAAGGAATTTAGCCTGGGAACCACGTCAAAATCGCCTATCTGCTCTGTACCGTCAGAGGATGTATAACGGCATTTTACTTTTCCGTTCTCATCAAACACCAGCTTTTCGGGTAACCCGCATCCTTATAGGAGTGGTAGTAACTCAGGTCATCCACTGAGAGCACCACCGCTTTTTTATCAGGCGGAAGTAAGAGATTTGTATTTTTTTTCGAAGGTAACGCTTCCGTCTTCATTTTTGGTTTCCACCACCAGATCTCGTAGACGTACAAATACGTATCCGTTATCATACATTTGCTGGGTGATACTGTCAAATTCCTCCACAGTGGTCATCCATGCATTCATGCCGTCCACCTGACCCTGGCCCAACACGGAGACGTTAAAGGCTCTGTCCGTGTCATTGATCAGTGAGTGATAGAAAATATGGGGTACGGTGTCCACATCCACGGGAACGCAAGCCGCTTTTGCGGCTTCAAATTCAGAGACAGCCTGGGTGATTTCAGAATCCGACTCGTATCCGGACACTGACTTTAAAAGTGCAATGGCGCCGTCATAGTCATATCCTGCTGCCATTGCCTTGGCTTGATCCAGAACGCTCTTGGCCTCACCACCGGTCTGGACGGACTGTTGTGTCTCCTGGGAAGAGGTCTCGGAATCCGTATCTGTGACAGCGGGCGCCGTGTCCAAACCTTCGCTGTCTCCTGGGAAAGCATGTTTTCCGATTCACCCGCAACCCCTGCCGATGCCTCTTTGCTGTCCTTTGGGTTTTAGAATCTTTATTGCAAATACAATTCCAACAACCAGCAGTGCAGCCAGCAGAAGCAATAGGATGCTTTTTATAACCATAGCCCTGCGACGTTTTAAACGCCGCTCTCTTCTGCGCTTTGCGCCGTCGTCAATGTGTCCTCTATTTACTTTGTCATCTGAGTTCTGTGTACTCATGTGCAATCAACCTCCTTATGTACAACGTTATCGCTCCTATTCTCTCATTTTTTTGAATAAATGGCAAAGTGGAACAGAGAGGATTTTCAATGTAGAAAATGGATTAGACAGGGAGCAGGGATAGGAAGATCACGAAAGGAAGGGCTTCACAATGAGGAATATTTTTGGTATATTAGTATTAAATAGAACAAATGTACGAAAAATGAAAGGGTGTGAATAAAAGTGGAGCAGATGTCCTTATTTGATGACAGAAGGTGTAGCAGTCCCCCTGGCCAGCCGGCTTCGGCCGGAGACCTTAGAGAGTTTGTGGGGCAAAAACATTTACTGGGGCAGGGAAAAATACTGCGCCAGTTGATTGAACAGGATCAGGTTTCCTCCATGATTTTCTGGGGACCTCCCGGTGGGGAAAACCACCATCGCAAGAGTAATCGCGGGGAAGACAAAGGCAGATTTTATTGATTTCAGCGCTGTTACCAGCGGAATCAAAGAAATCAAAGGAGGTTATGGTAAAAGCGGAGAGCAGCCGGAAAATGGGGGTGCGTACGGTTCTTTTTGTGGACGAGATCCATCGGTTTAATAAAGCCCAGCAGGATGCCTTCTTACCGTATGTTGAGAAGGGAAGTATTATTTTGATCGGTGCGACTACCGAGAACCCATCATTCGAAATTAATGCTGCTCTTCTCTCACGCTGCAAAATATTTGTTTTAAAAGCCCTGGACCCTGATGATATAGTTGAACTGTTAAAAACGCTCTTAAAAATCCCATGGGTTACGGAAACCAGAGGATTAATATAGAAGAACAGCATCTAAAAAAGCCATAGCCGTATTTGCCAATGGGGATGCAAGGACTGCACTGAACACACTTGAAATGGCAGTGCTAAATGGAGTAATGACCCCAGAGGCCATCAACGTCACAGACCAGGTACTTGAACAGTGCATCAGCAGAAAGTCTCTGATCTACGATAAGACTGGTGAAGAGCATTACAATATAATATCAGCGCTGCACAAATCCATGCGCAATAGTGATCCGGACGCTGCGGTATACTGGATGATGCGTATGCTGGAGGGAGGAGAAAATCCCTGTACATTGCCAGGCGCTTGATCCGCTTTGCCAGTGAGGACATCGGTATGGCCGACAGCAATGCGCTGCAGGTAGCTGTGGCAGCATACCAGGCTTGCCATTTCAATGGGGTACCGGAGTGCGATGTAAATCTAACTCACGCAGTCATTTATCTGTCTATGGCGCCCAAGTCCAATTCCGCTTACAAAGCGTGCACTCTGGCCAAACAGGATATCCGGGAGCGGAGGGCGGAGCCGGTGCCGCTGCAGATCCGTAATGCTGTGACAGATCTTATGGCGGATTTGAATTATGGGAAAGGATACGAGTATGCCCATGACACGGAGGAGAAGCTTACGAAAATGCAATGCCTGCCGGATGGACTCAAAGACCAGGAATACTATAGTCCTTCGGAACAGGGAAGTGAGGGAGAAATAAAACGGAAATTAAAAGCTATTAAGGAATGGAAAAGAGGACAGGGAACGGTAGTCTCAGGTTTTATAAATTATCGAAAAATTATACCCTGAATCGGAGAAATTTACTCTGCAAAAAGGAGAAAATTAATGTTATGGTAAAGGTAGATGTTTAATAAACTAATAAACAAACATCAAGGAGGAAAGGGAAATGAGAGGAAAGAAGATTTATGCAGCTTTACTTGTTTTACTGATGTGCCTTACTACCATAATTCCTAAGGTTCCTGTAGCGGCGGCACCTACGGTGGGTACGGTGACAGCCACTGATCTCAGGACGGAGTATGTGGTAAACCCCATGGGCATAGACGTGGAAAAACCACGTTTTAGCTGGACACTTGCGTCGGATGAACGGGGTGTTGTGCAACAGAGCTATCGTATTTATGTGGCAACATCAGAGGAGGATTTGGAGGACGGTCCTTATGTATGGGAAAGTCCGGAAGAAAATTCCGACAGTACGTTGAATGTGTATTATGATGGTCCTGATCTGGAAGCTACCACCAGATACTATTGGAAAGTTCTTTCCAAAACAAACAAGGGTGATGCTGTCTGTGATACAGGGGCTTATTTTGAGACCGGTTTTATGGATTCCACGATGACACCCTGGGGCGATGCAAAATGGATTACGAAAAGCCCTATGCGTGGGAAGATACTTACAACTATACAATTGAATATGATTTTAGAATCAAGAATAATGCCAGCGGGTTTATTTTTTGGATCGAAAGACAATTGCTTTCTTATGTGGCAGTTTAACATCCAGGCAGGTAAAAATAATGTACCGGCTGACGGCACACCTACATACCGTCCGCACGCATGGACTCCGGGTGGAGCCGAGCTGACCCATATTGTCATGAAGGATGGTGTTATACCCAATACGCCTGAAGGAAAAGCGGCATGGTATACCTGCAAAATTGAAGTGGCCCGCGAAGGTGACCAATCCTATGCTACCACATCTTTAAAAGCGGCGGGAGATACTGCATTTACCCAAATAGAGGAAAGAAGGGCATTGCCTAACAATGGAACGGAAGGAAAACCTGTATGGCCCCTGGGCAGAATTGGTTTCGAACCAATGGAACGGATGCCGAAGCCTCTGACTTCACCAATATTAAAATATGGGACAACAGCGACAGCGGCAAGCTTATGTATGAGGAAAATTTTGAGCAAACCTCATCTCTGTTCCCAAATGAAACGCTCCAAAATGATGGCCAGGAGAGCACACATCCGGATACATCAACCTATATTAATATGACAAGACGGGAGGAAGTTTATTCGGACAAGAAGGTAAAAGAATTGCAGCTCCCTGAGAATATAAATAATGATCCTCTTTTCCGTAAGGATTTCACTACGAAAAACAAGGAGATTAAGAGTGCCCGTTTATATGCAACGGCCAGAGGATACTATGAGTTTGCAATTAACGGTGAAAAGGTGGGAGACCAGTATCTGGCGCCCGGATGGACAGACTATTTCCACACCATTATGTACCAGACCTACGATGTCACAGATATGCTTAATGCCAATGGTGAGAATGCGATTGGTGCCATGACCGCCAAGGGTTGGTATTCTGGCCCTCATCAAATGGTAGGCGGAAACTATAATCTGTACGGTAATGTACAGTCTGTACTTGGCAAATTGGTAATTACATACGAGGACGGAAGTCAGGACGTTGTGGGTACTGGTGATGACTGGAATTTCACCTATGGGCCGATTACCTATGCTGACAACTATCGCGGCGAAGGGTATGATGCACGTTATGACCACGAGGGTTGGAACGACGTAGGTTATACCGAAGATCCTAACGATTGGTCTGCTGCTCTTGTTGTGGACCCCTTCAGCCACCACGATACCAGCGTCCGGCGGTAACCCGGCGGTTGACCTGCCGGCGGCGGAAATTGTTGGACAGGTAGAACCGCCTATACAGGAGGTGAGACGTTTTAAGGATGAAATTGTTAATGTTACTCCTGAAAATATCCAGACCGTCTTACCTATAACATTACTCAAAATATCGCAGGCTTTATTTCAATAAAAGTGAAAGGTGAGGCCGGCGCAAAACTTACTATAAAACATGCTGAGATGTTGAATACGGATACCGCTTATTCTGAAGACGGCGTAACAGTCGGCGGCGGCGATGGACCTCCAGGAACTATTTTCCGGGCGGCTTTACGTGATGCATATGCTGGAGGGAATAAGGTTGCGGTAGACACATATATTCTGAAAGGCGATGAAAACGGAGAGGAGTGGACACCACGCTTTACTTTCCACGGATTCCAGTATTTCGAGATTACCGGTGATTTGGAAAATGTGGAGATTGAGGAACTGCAGGCGATTGCCATTTCCTCCAACAATGAAAAACTTAGTGAATTTGAGAGTTCTCATGCGAAAGTAAATAAACTTTTCTCGAATATTAACTGGGGTATGCTGGGTAATCAGGTTGGTGTACCTACCGACTGTCCGAACCGCGATGAGCGTCTGGGATACACAGGTGACACACAGATGTTCTCACGCACAGCTACCTACCTTCAAAATAACGATGCCTTCTATTCCAGGTGGCTGCGGGATTTGAGGAGCTACCAATCGACTCAGACTGGTGAGCGTACCGGTCTTGTGCCCATGGTAATCCCCACCAATCCGAAAGAAGACAATTTCTCCAATAACTGGGGTGCTGCCTGGGGAGATGCTGCCACTGTTGTGCCGTGGCATGTATACCAGCAGTATGGCGATACGCAGATTATAAAGGACAGCTACGATTCCATGAAGGCTTGGTGTGATTTCCTGTACAGCACGCCAAACACGGAAGACAACCTGCGCCGCCAGTCTTCCGGTGCTCACGGTTTATGGAATTTAGGTGACTGGGTAAACATGGACGGCAGTATGCCAGATGACTACAAGGTAATAACAAACAGCCTGTTTATGGCACACTCACACAATCTTTTTGCCAAGATGGCACGTGTGATCGGAGATCCGGAGGGTGTAGCAGACGCATATGAACAACGGGCGAAAGATATTACAGCAGCCGTGAAAGCCAGCTACTTTAATCTGCCGGGCTATGAGAACAAGTTAACTCATGCCGACGGAGATACAAGGCGTGAAAGACAGACGGCATATGCTATGATGCTTTATTACAATTTAGATGAAGAGAACAACGATCTTTATGCCAAGAGGCTGGCGGCCATCATTGATGATAATGGAGGAAGGCTGGGTACCGGTTTTGTGGGAGTTGCTTATCTTACCCCTGCGCTGTCAGCAAACGGGCAGTCTGACACTGCATTTACACTGTTAGAGCAGGAAGCATTCCCATCCTGGATTTACAGCATCAACCAGGGGCAACCACTACCTGGGAGCGTTGGAACTCATTCACTACAGAGGGAGGATTTGATACCTCTGGCATGAACTCATTTAACCACTATACCTTTGGTTCCGTTGGTGAGTGGATGATGTCAGGTGTTTGGGGATTGACCGGGATGAGAATGATGCCAGCAATGCAGGTTTCCATAAATTTGTGTTGAATCCTCAGTATGGCGGTACCATCAATTATGCTAAGGGAGAGTATCGTTCGGTTTCCGGTACCATTAAGAGTGACTGGACCTGGGAGGAGGACGGTAAATTTGAATACAAGTTTACGGTTCCGGCTAACACCACCGCCACGGTTTATATTCCATCAATCGATAAAAATTCAGTGGTTAGTGAAGGAAACACTGCAAACGCAGAGGATGCAGAGGGTGTTACCTTTAAAGAATATGATGCAAAAAACAAAAGAGCTGTTTACGAAGTTGAATCAGGCTCCTACGAATTTACTTCCACTACGATTAAAACAACTAAAAAAGTGGAAGTGGCAGCAAACCCAGTTGAAAATCTCTATGGCAGCAAAATCACTGCTGAGATATCTGCTGAGGGCGTGAATGAAACAAAAACAGCGATTGCCAACAGAAGCGCCTCCGCTACTTTCAGCGTACCATATGGGGCAAAGGTTGTGTTTGAGGCGAAGCCTGTAAATACGGCAGAATTTGAGTTTACCGGGTGGACGGATGCTGACGGTAAAACGTTATCAGAAAATAGCCGCTTTGTGATCGATGAGATAAAAAAGATAATTACAGTGGCATAAGGGCTAACTTTAAACGCAGTGTCACGTACAAAAACCGCTTGTTTGGCTCCGACATTACCACTATGAATGAACATGCTAATTCTGGAGATTGGTCTCGCGCCAACCTGGTAAACGGTAATTTGATCGGCAAGTCAGGCGACAATGGGTGGTCAAGCAGTCCGGTTGACGAAAATCCGGTAGGTACCAGCAGACCGCAGATTACCTTTGATATGAAGCAGGCCAAATCAATTGACCGCATACACATGTATCCCAGAACCGATTCACTGACAGCATCAGGGAATTCGCCGTTTTTCCCGCGTAGATTTATAGTTGAGCTGGCCAATAACAGTGACTTTTCAGATGCTGTTGCAGCCGTGGACTATAGCAATGAAGATTACAAGATCTTAGGAGCCGGCGAGCCTGCTGTTTTCGAACTCGACCAGGTTTATAACTGCCGCTATATGCGTATCACCGGTATTAAGATGGGTGAAAAGCCTACAGATGACACCGTGTTCCGTATGCAGTTCAAACAGATAGGGGCCTATCTTAACGGTGCAGTTGCAGTTGATACGACGCAGGCCGATGCACTCATTCTGGAAGCGGATAAACTGGTGGAGAAGGACTATACAAAAGTTACTTGGGCCAGTTATGTAAAAGCCCGTGAGGATGTGCAGGATATCCTGGAGGAAATCGAAGCCAGCGGTGAGGAGGCAGGGCCCAGTCAGAAGCAGCTTGATGAGGCAGTGGCACTTTTGCAGGATGCCATGGATGCATTGAAGACTCAACCCAGACAGCCAAGGCCGAAGCGCTGATTCTTGAGGCAGATAAACTGGCAGAGAAGGATTATACACCAGACAGCTGGGCAAGTTTTGCAAAAGCCCGTGAAGAAGTACAGGACATCTTAGCTGTAATCGCAGCCAGCGAGGATGAGATAGGTCCTGGCCAGAAGACGCTTGATGATGCAGTGGTACGCTTGCAGCAAGCCATAGACGCATTAAGGGCAGCAGAACCTACACCTCCAGTTAAGGTTCAGGTTTCCAGCATAGTTATAACACCGGCGGCTGTAAGGCTGGAAAGCGGTAAGAGCAAGAAATTGACGGCTGACATACTGCCGAAAGAGGCAACGAATAAAAATGTTGTTTGGACCAGCAGCAATCCACGGGTGGCTACCGTGTCCGCAGATGGTACTGTGAAAGCTCTGAAGGCAGGTACTGCTGATATTACAGCTACCGCGGCGGATGGCAGTGGTAAAAAGGCTAAGAGCCGTGTTACCGTATTTGCAAGTGTGACGAGCGTGAAACTGCCACAGTCAACGTTGAATCTAGTACGTAAAAGAGCGCCACAGTGAAGGCAGTTGTCAAAACCACAGATGGCTCCAAGGCAAAAGTAACTTGAAATCCAGTAAGCCAAAGGTAGCAGCTGTAAATAGTAAAGGTAAGATTACCGCCAAAGCAAAGGGTACAGCAATTATTACCGCCCAGGCGGAGAATGGCAAAAAGCAAAACTGAGAGTTCGCGTAGTTACGAAAGCAGTGGCTGTAAAGTCAGTTAGCATTAAGAGCGCATCTAAGAAAATGAAGGTGGGCCAGGCAAGACAGCTGAAGGCAAAAGTGACGCCGTCCTCTGCTACTGGTGCTGTGGTAAGCTGGAAATCCAGTAAATCAAGCGTAGTAGCGGTAACTGCAGACGGGCGCATTACGGCGAAAAAAAGCCGGTAAAGCAACCATTACTCTGAAAGCTGGCCGTAAATCAGCCAAGGTGGTAATTACCGTAAAGGGTACTTCAAAGAAGAAGTAAAACAGGTTATAACTTGGTAACTTAAAAATGGATAGGGCTGTCGAAAAAATGATAGCCATAATAGGGGACAGTTAAAGCTCGTATGGGGTAAACTGTCCCCTTAAATCAAGGTCTTTGTGTAGCCGTCCGCTGTTTTTGAAAATGCTGGATTGACTTTTTGGACATGTTGTGATATAAATATTAAGGACTTATCTTTATAGGGGATTGGTCAAGTGGTATGACAGGAGTCTCCAAAACTCTTAGTGGGAGTTCGATTCTCTCATCCCCTGGTAATGAGTCAGAAAAGGCGGTTAACTTCGGTTAGCTGCCTTTTTTGATCGTACGATTCCTTCAACATGAAATAAAGGGGAATTTTTGCGCCCCCAAATAAGGTGCGTAAAGAAAAAACAAACATAACCCGCAGATTGTCCTTTGCTAAAACACATGGAACTCTGCGGGTTATACTTATTTTGGTGTAGGAGCTTCCAAATCGGAATTATGAACTGCTCCCCCGTCATTGTAATTGTTTTGTATATGAATTAGGTTAAGTTGTTTTTCTGATAAATGAGGTTTAATCCTTTAGGAGAAGCGCATTGTCCAAGATGATCTTCTCCCGGCAGTGGGGGATGATGCTGCCCGCCAGTCCGCCGGTTGCGATCACCGTGGCCTTCTCACCCAGCTCGGCCTCAATGCGCTGGATCATTCCGTCCATACAGGCGGCGTTGCCGTAGATGATCCCGCTCTTCATGCACTCAATCGTGTTGGTGCCAATGACTTTTTGGGGCCTCCAGGCTGATCTTGGGAAGTTGGGCGGTACGGTTGGTCAGGGAGTCCGAGGAAACGCGGATTCCCGGCATGATCATTCCGCCGATGTAGTTGTGTTTTTATCGACAACGGAGATCGTGGTGGCTGTGCCCAGGTCAAAGATGATCAGGGGCGGTGCGTACTCAGCTATGGCAGCCACTGCGTTGGCCACCAGGTCACTGCCCAGTTGTCCAGGGTTGTCCATTAGAATGTTCAGCCCGGTCTTTACACCGGGACCAATGATCATAACCCGCTTTCCGGTGATCTTTTCGGCTGCCTCCCGGACAATATTGGTGACAGGAGGCACCACGGAGGAGATAATCGAACCGTGCAAATCTTTCACATCCAGGTGGTAAAGCTCCAAAACATGTTTAAAGCTGATTGCATATTCCAGAACGGTCTCTGTGGTGTCCGTGGAGAGACGCTCCACCAACAGGATTTTTTCCATTTTTGATACAGCCTATCACAATATTTGTATTTCCGATGTCAATAGCTAAAATCATAACATTCTCCTTCAGTGTACTGCGTATTTCGTTCTAAAGAGCACCCTGCAGATAAGGGCAACCAGAATACCGGCTACGATGGCTTCCGGCACTCCATTAATTCCTATAATGGTCAAAATAAAAGTATATACCGTTTCAGAGGCAACGTTGTTGGCGGAAGCGTAGGCATCCTTAAAGAATACAAAGATCAGGTTCATGACCAACAGGGTATTGGTCAGAGCGCCTGCCACACCTGCCGCTGCCAGACAGGCAGTGTCCGCTGTTTTATTCTTTTTAAACAAGCGGTGTAGTCCGTGGTATACATAGTAGGGAACTATCCCAACCAGGATTCTCGGTAAAAACAGATCACAATACTGCCAATGCCGCCTTGTATTTCTCCCAGCTCATAGAATGGTGAGAATACAAAGGATGTTGCTGTGGGATTGATGGTATTGTTGATTAAGCTGGTGAGTCCGAATACAAAACCTAAAAAGGCTCCTTTTTAGGCCCCAGCATCAGACAACCGATGATAACCGGTATGTGGATAATCGTGGCCCGGTAAAGCCCAGGGGGATGTATCCCAGAAATGGTGTGAACGCCAGGATGATGATCAGTGCTGCGAAGAGTGCAACCTGTACCATGCCTAGCGTCTGCGGTACTGTGCCGCGCGCTGTCTTTGCGTTATTCATTTTTTCCTCCTTGTTATTATTCTCTTTCGAGATACAATACAATTACCGGGACAGTATAGCATATCGATGTTCAAAAATCAAAGATTTTTAAAAGATCTATACAAATTTGGAATGGATATGCTATACTTGTAAATAGCTTAAAACAGAGGAGAATAGAGATGTTAAAAGGAAAAACGGTGATTTTAGGCGTGTCGGGCAGCATTGCGGCGTATAAGATTGCATATCTGGCGAGTATGCTTGAAAACTACACGCGGACGTACATGTGATCATGACGAAAAATGCCACGAATTTTATCCATCCGATTACCTTTGAGACACTTACAAACAACCGTTGTCTGGTGGATACCTTTGACCGGAATTTCGAATATAATGTGGAGACGTGGCGCTGGCCAAACAGGCAGATGTGGTACTGGTAGCGCCTGCTACGGCCAATGTGATTGCAAAGCTGACCTATGGCTTAGCGGATGATATGCTCACCACCACGGTTCTGGCCTGCACTTGCAAAAAAATTGTGTCGCCGGCCATGAACACCCGCATGTTTCAGAACCCAATTGTACAGAATAACATTGAAAAGCTGCGCAGGAATGACTTTGAGGTGATCAGTCCGGAAACGGGAATATTGGCCTGCAAGGACGTGGGGAGGGAAAGATGCCCTCAGAACAGGTGCTGCTGGACTATATTTTGAGAGAGATTGCCTGCAAGAAGGACATGATGGGGATGAAGGTGCTCGTGACGGCTGGTCCCACCATGGAGGCGGTGGACCCAGTCCGCTACATTACCAACCACTCTACCGGTAAGATGGGATATGCGGTGGCAAAGGTGTGCATGCTGAGAGGTGCACAGGTAACGCTGGTGACAGGGCAGACCACAGTGGAAAAGCCGCCGTTTGTAAATGTGATTGATGTGACAAGCGCTAAAGAAATGTTTGAGGCAGTGACGGACTGCTCTCTGGAACAGGACATAGTGGTAAAAGCCGCTGCCGTGGCCGATTACCGGCCTCAGAGGGTGAGTGCGGAAAAGGTGAAGAAAACCGGCAAGAGCATGGTGCTGGAGCTGGAAAAAGACGGACGATATCCTGCAGTTTCTGGGGAGCACAAGCGCTCCGGTCAGTTTCTGTGCGGTTTTTCCATGGAGACGGAAAATATGCTGGAAAATTCCAAGAAAAAACTTATGAAAAAGAATCTGGATATGATCGTTGCCAACAATCTGAAGGAGGACGGAGCAGGCTTCGGAACAGACACCAATGTGGTGACCATGATCACTGAGGATCAGGAGGTGGCTTTGGATCTGATGTCCAAAGAGGAGACTGCGGGAAAGATTATGGATATGATCTTGTCACAGATGGGGAAGAGGTAAAGCAAACGCATCAAATAGCAGGAGAGGCATATGAAAGCGTACGAGACAGTTTGGGAGATATTTAACCAATGTGCAAATAACCAGATGAGGGATGTGTTTTTGATGAGATAGAGACAGATGATATCGAAGAATTTCTTCAAAAGAAATTTCAGGGCAAAGAGGTTGCCATTGAAAAACAGTATTTCCGGACGGCACCATTGTTTATGATATCACTGCGTCCGGAATGAAACAGAGATATTCATTTACGGAAATATAAAGAAAAGAGGGGTACGGAGGTATCCCTCTTTTTGACGCGTCTTCGTCCCAAATACGCCAGGTCGTATTTTATAGGGAGAAAGGAAGACTCAGATGAAGAAAACCGGAATAGTAATAGGTGCAGCAGCCGCCGGAACAGCGGCAGCAGCATCTGTGGAAATTTTTTTTAGAAATTTTATCTGCCGCAGGGAGCCGGAGCGGTGGGAGGAGAGGGAGAAGCGCAAGGGGAACCCACTGGGTACAGACTGTACCTCTGATCAGGGAGAGCCAGAAGTGGCTGAAGGAACAGGAGACGGAACAGGTCTTTATGCACTCTTTTGACGGACTGACGCTTCAGGGAACCTTTTTACCAGCCAAAGGAGAATCAGACAGGGTCGTATTGGCTGTTCACGGATACATGGGAACAGGGGAGAATAATTACTGTGTGATGGCACGCTTCCTCCATGAAAACGGATATCATGTACTCATTGTGGACGACAGGGCTCACGGCAGGAGCAGAAGGAGCTTACAATGGTTTCGGGTGCCTGGATAAGGAGGATTGCTACCGCTGGGTTCATTATCTGAATCGCAGGTTTGAGGAAAATGCAGCATTTTTCTGCACGGCATTTCTATGGGAGCTGCTACGGTTCTGATGGCTGCGGGGCTGAACCTGCCGCCCGCTGTCAGAGGAATTGTGGGAGACTGTGGTTTTACCTCTCCCAGGGAAGAATTTCTCCATATGGTCCATTCCAGGAAGATTATTGGAGGACGGATTGTGCTTAAACTTGCGGAACCACTGTGCAGGCGCAGAGCCGGATACGGGTTCAGCGACTATTCAGCCAGCGAGGCTGTGACCAGGACAAAAATCCCGGTGTTTATCATTCACGGGGCAGAGGACCGCTATGTGCCCACGCGGATGGGACGGGAGATTTACCAGGCATGTGCTTCGAAAAACGCCTTTGGATTGTGTCGGGGGCGGCACACGCGGAAAGTTACTATGTGGCGAAACAGGAATATGAAAAGAAGATGCTCCAGTTTTTGAAGATTGTTTAAAGGATTGCGGACATGAAAAATAAGTATAAGAAATGGAGAGATTCCCTTTCCAGAATGCAGATCATAGCACTGGGATTTTTCTGATTATTATGACTGGAACCCTGCTTCTCATGCTTCCGATTTCCAGCAGGGCAGGTACCTGGACCGGATTCTGGGATTCTCTTTTTACTGCTACCTCGGCAACCTGTGTGACCGGACTGGTGATGGTGGACACTTACGTACACTGGAACCTATTCGGACAGCTGGTGATTTTGACCATGATTCAGATCGGAGGACTGGGCTTTATGACAGTGGGAGTCCTATTCTCCTGGTTATCCACAGAAAGATCGGCTTGCGTGAGAGGGGCGTGCTCTCCGAGAGTGTAAATGCCATTCAGATCGGAGGTATTGTCCATCTGGTGAAAAAAAGATTTTGATGGGAACTCTGATCATTGAGGGGACTGGGGCACTGCTTTTGTCCATTCGTTTCTGTGGGAGTTGGGTTTTTTGCCAGAGGGATTTACTATGGAATCTTCCACTCGATCTCAGCCTTCTGCAATGCAGGCTTTGGATCTGATGGGATATCAGGGGAATTTTCATCCCTGGTAAACTACTCTGGGGATTGGCTTGTGAACCTGACGATTATGAGTCTGGTCATTATCGGAGGGATCGGTTTTTGGTGTGGGACGACTTGACCCAGAAGAAGTTCCGGTTCCGAAAATACCGGGTGCACACAAAGATTGTTTTGATCACTACTTTATACTGGTTTTTGGAGGAGCACTGCTGTTTTATCTTTTTGAGTCCGGTAATTTAGCCAGAGGCATGGGACCGGGGAGACGTTCCTGACCTGCATGTTTGATTCAGTCACACCAAGGACAGCGGGCTTTAATACCACAGACATTGCCCAGCTCTCGGACAGCAGCAAGCTTCTGAGCATAATTTTGATGTTTATCGGGGAAGTCCCGGTCTACTGCAGGAGGGATCAAAACCACTACCTTTGTGGTATTTTTGCTCTATGTGCGGGCGAACATCAAAAGGACCAGAGGGGTCAACATATTTAGACGTAGGATTGACGAGGATGCCATCAAGAAGGCCAGCGCAGTGGCCTGTACGAACCTGGTCTTGGCTCTCAGTGCAGCACTTTTGATCTGTGGAGTCCAGGGAATGGATTTGAGGGATGTGCTGCTGGAGACCTTTTCTGCGATCAGTACAGTGGGCATGTCCACCGGAATTACGAGGGACTTTGTGACAGTGTCAAAGGCTGCTGTGATTGTCCTGATGTATTGCGGAAGGGTGGGAAGCCTGTCCATGGCGCTCTCCTTTACGGAAAAGAAGAAGATGTCACCAGTAGAGTTGCCTGAGGAAAAGATTTTTAATCGGTTAGGGGGAAAGAAAACTGCCTATGGAATTTAAGATAAAAACAAGAGAACAATACTCTTGATCATTGCATTTGCTATTGTGTTTTTACTGGGGGTTGAATCACCTTGTTCCTATATTAGAGCTAGCGGAAAGGATGGTGGGTGTTTTCTCACCGTTTATCCTGGGCGGGGCCATTGCCTTTGTCCTGAATGTGCCGCTAAAGCTGATTGAAAAAGTGCTGGGACCTCACATGAAAAAATAAGAAGATGCTGCTGCGCATCATCAGTATTCTGCTCTCCTTCGCTCTGGCAGTGGGAATCGTTCTTTTTGTCATTGTTACCGTCATTCCGGAGCTGATCAATACCCTGGTGGCGTTGAATGCGGAATTCCTAAGTTCGACCCACAAGGCGCTGACGGTACCCAGAGCAGTGTCACAAATGTTCTAAGCTCAACCTGGGGGTGGCAACCTCGGTCATCGGAGGTATCACCACCACAGCGCTGGGACTGATTTTCTCTGTATATATTTTAGCCCAGAAGGAAAAGCTGGGTATGCAGGCGAAAAGATTGTGTATGCATACCTGCCCACAAAATGGGTGAACCGGGTTTTTAAAGGTATTTCATATCTCAAATAAGACGTTCTCAGGATTTATCTCCGGACAGTGTACAGAGGCGGTTGTATTCGGATGTTTCTGCTATCTGGGTATGGTTTTGTTCCGGTTTCCATATGCTCTGAGCATCTCTGTGCTCATAGGGTTTTTGACCCTCATTCCCATTGTGGGAGCATTTCTGGGAACTGCCCTTGGGGCTATTCTCATTATGGTGACCAGCCCTCTTCGGGCAGTCTGGTTTGTGGTCCTGATTATTGTTCTGCAGCAGATCGATGGAAACCTGATCTATCCCAGGATTGTTGGGAACTCGGTAGGCCTTCCGGGGATATGGGTCATGATGGCTGTCACAGTTGGCGGAAGCCTAATGGGGATTTTAGGGATGCTGGTTTTTGTGCCCCTTTCCTCGGTGCTCTACGCCCTGCTCCGGGAGAATGTAAATATCCGGTTGGGCAAAAGGATATAAAGGAAGAGGCCTTGTAAAATGGCCTGAAATGATGTATATTGAATAACAGTGATTACTTGAAAATGCCGGAGAACCCGGCTGGATACAGGAGGCGATGCAACATGGCAGAAAGAGAATGCAGCAGTACAAGCTGTACAAAGGAGAGCTGCGAGGGATGTCCGTCAAAGCAGCCACAGAGTTTATTGGTGGAACCGGGCATCTATACGGAGGTAAAACATGTAATCGGAGTGGTGAGCGGCAAGGGCGGTGTTGGTAAATCCATGGTTACCGCATCATTGGCGAATATGATGGCTGAGAAGGGATACCGGGTGGGAATCCTGGACGCGGACATTACCGGTCCGTCCATACCCAAGATGTACGGAATCCACGGGCCTGCACAGGCGGATGACGAGGGTATTTACCCAATGCTTACGGAGAACGATATCAAGATCATGTCCGTCAATCTGCTGATGCCGGATGAGGAGACGCCGGTGATCTGGAGAGGACCTGTGATTTCCAATATGGTAAAACAGTTCTGGACGGATGTGATCTGGGGAGAACTGGACTATCTTTTTGTGGATATGCCCCCAGGAACAGGGGATGTGCCTTTGACCGTATTCCAGTCTCTTCCTGTGGAGGGAGTGGTGATTGTGTCTTCACCCCAGGATCTGGTGCGGATGATTGTGAAAAAGGCCTACAACATGGCGAAGACCATGAATATCAAGGTTCTCGGGATTGTGGAGAACTACAGCTACTTCAAGTGCCCGGACTGCCAGAAAGTATACCAGATATTTGGGGAAAGCCATATTGATGAGATTGCAAAGGAACTGGACGTTCCTGTATTAGGAAAAAATGCCCATAGACCCTGAGTTTGCGAAATACGCGGATTTGGGTAATTTTGAATTGGCGAAAAATTCATATGTGGCGGAAGCGTTTTCCGTACTGCACGCTTAGAACAAAAAGGAGTTGCCAGACGTGGCAGCTCTCTTTGCGTTATAAATGAAACTTTATGATTAAAAGAAGCTGCAAAGGAGGAAAGAGAAATGGAACAAAGAAATTGGAAACACAAGATCCTTTTTGGGGATACAGCATGTGCTGGCTATGTTCGGGGCAACGGTACTGGTACCTGCACTGACGGGACTGAGCACCTCTATCACCCTGTTCTGCGCAGGGATGGGCACTCTGATTTTTCACCTGGTGACCAAGAAAAAGGTGCCTGTGTTTTTGGGCTCCAGCTTTGCGTTTATGGGTGGAATCATGGCTGTAATCGGCAATTCCCGGGTTGGGGATGCGGATTACCTAGACCGGCTGGCAGCACTGAAGGGCGCTCTGATTATTGCGGGACTTATCTATGTGGCCTTCTCCATCATTATCAAGGTGATTGGGTATGAGAAGGTAAATAAGCTGCTGCCACCCATTGTGACGGGCCCCATCATCATTGTTATCGGTCTTCGGTTGAGCGGATCTGCCATCAGCAATGCCTTTTTTGTGACAAATGAGGCGGGGGAATCCGTTTTCAGCCTGGAATCTCTGGTGATCACGCTCTGCGTAGTGTGTACAATCATTGTGATTTCCGTGTATGCCAAAGGAATTTTTAACCTGATGCCCATTCTTTTTGCAATTATCGTTGGGTATCTGATCAGTATTCCGCTGGGATTCTGTGATTTTACGCCAGTGAGTGAAGCACACTTTTTCTCCTTTATGGATCAGGACATCATGTCCCAGATTTTGTGTGCGCCAAAGTTTCAGGCGGATGCCATACTGGCAGTAGCGCCCATTGCACTGGTGACTTTGATTGAGCATGTGGGTGATATCACCACCAACAGCGCGGTGGTTGGCAAGAACTTTATGATAGACCCAGGTATTCACAGGACTATCTTGGGGGATGGTCTGGCGACAGCCTTGGCCGGCCTTTTGGGCGGTCCTGCAAATACCACTTATGGGGAAAATACAGGAGTTCTGGCAGTTACGAAGAATTATGACCCCTCCACGATCCGAATTGCAGCAGTGTTTGCCATTGTTCTGGGGATATTTGGAAAATTTGGGGCTTTGATTACCAGCATTCCCACGCCGGTTACCGGGGAATCAGCATCATTCTCTACGGTATGATTTCCTCAGTGGGTGTGCGTATCCTGGTGAACAATCACATCAACTTTGGCAACAGCCGTAATTTGATGATTGCCTCTCTGATACTGGTACTGGGAATTGGCTGTGACAGCATACCCATCTTCGGTACTGTGACTCTCTCCGGTCTGGCTCTGGCTGCTCTGGTGGGGATGGTTGTGGCAGCCATTCTGCCGAGGCGAGGATAGTGTGCTTCGGTTTAAGGGGTTTGAAGAGGAGAAGTAAAACCGATATTTAACCCCTAAATTTCAAGCCAAGGATGTCCCATAGAATTCATTGCTCTTAGCATCTGATATTCTATGAGAAATCCTTGGCTCCTTTTTAATTTCCGGTAGAGCCAGCGAAGAGAGTTGCTGTTTTCTTCGGCGGCCTTCACCCGTTTTTCCAGTTCATTGATCTGTCGTTGCTGACAGCAGAGAGCCTCCGTCATCATAATCGTAAGATCCTCATGGAGGGTTTTCCGGTTCAGTTTCCAAGTGGAGAGATTTCCCAGGGGTTCCCGGAACAGCACTCCATCCGGCCGGTTTAAGTATTCCAGCGCCAGTTTCCGGTTCCCCTCCTGGTAACGGGCCATAAAATTTCGCTGTTCTTCCTCAGTGAAAAAGCTTTCCCTGTGATGGAGGGCTTTTTCAGTTCGGGCGGCGCTGGCAGCACGCAGCGGATAAGACAAAAAGTCACCAGTCTGCCGATATTCGGGCAGTTGGTTGATGATTCGTTTGAATTCGATATAGTTTCCGTGCAGTCCCAGATTGGAAGCAGGATCGGGAATGGCAAATCCCTCCTGGGGAAGTCCCGTCGCCTCAAAAAATCAGAAAAAAGTGTATGTTCTTCTCCGCCAAACTGGCCCTCTTCGTAGACACGCAGCAAAAGATATTCCTTTCCAATCCAGGATGCAATTTGCTGGATCTGCTCATAGTAGGAGAAGGCAAAGATTTTGGGAGCCTGTCCATTTATGTAACTGGAAAAATCTTTTGTAAACATCCGTTTTGATTTTACAATGTGATTGTAGAGCGATTCAGCCAGCAGATCCTGCCTGCGCAGATAGACCACTACTTTTAAGGTGCTGTTCATATTCTGGACTTCCTGGATCAGCCGCTGCCAAAAATCGGGCTGCTTCAGCCAATGGTGCCAGATCAGTTCATCGGAGAGCAGGACGGTGTCGAATTGCCTGGCGGCGGCTTTCAACTGGAGAAATCCCTCCCGAAGCACCTGTTCCACATCCAGTGTTTTTTCTTCGTCCGAAGGATAGACCAGAAAATGTCCGTTTCGGATTTTGTATTTTCAGATAACCCAACTTGAATTTTGGGGTAAGTGCAGCCCAGCATTTCCAGGTAGTCCCGGTTTGCTGTCAAAAATTTCTGTATGGCAGTAGTACCTGTCTTCATGGTGCCGATATGCAGATAAATTGTACTCATATATAAATTGGAAAATAGTTTCCATGCTCCTTTCCCTAATACTGGAATTGTTTGGTGATCTTTCCTTTGTAACATTTATACTGTATTTCAAAAAGTTTGATAGAAATATGTCAGGAATCCGCTGAAAGGATAAAAAGCGAATTTGAAAAAAGCAAATTTCAGTGCAGAAGTAAATTCCACACCAGTTTAAAATTTGTTGAATTTCTAAGAGTTTTATAAGCTCAAAAACGTTTCTGTTGTAATAGGAGCAACTTCTTAGAAAAGAGCTGAATTTTGCGAACAAATGTTTGATATTCTCTTGTTTTTGGAAACAGGTGTGCTATACTAAAAACAAACAAAAATGTTCGAATGCGAGGCGATACCATGAGAATTCAAGAAGAGATGAGTCTCAACGATAAACTGGAAATATTAGCGGATGCGGCAAAGTATGATGTAGCCTGCACATCCAGTGGGGTAAATCGAAAAGGGGATGGAAAAGGGATTGGCAATGCAGTGGCAAAGGGACTATGCCACAGCTTTGCTGCGGACGGTAGGTGCATCTCTCTGCTAAAGATCTTGTTCACCAATGAGTGTGTCTTTGACTGCAAATATTGTCTGAACTGTTCGTCCAATGATGTGCCCCGGGCTTCCTTCACGCCGGAGGAAGTGTGCCGGCTCACCATTGAGTTCTACAGACGCAATTATATAGAAGGTCTTTTTCTGAGCTCGGGTGTACTGAAGAGTCCCGGTTATACTATGGAACTGCTGTACCAGACCTTGTACAAGCTTCGAAATGAGTATGGGTTTCAGGGATATATTCATGTTAAGGCTATTCCGGGGGCTCCCAGGAACTGATTGAGAGGACCGGAATGCTGGCTGACCGTATGAGTGTGAACTTGGAGCTTCCCACTGCGGAGAGTTTGCGCAAGCTGGCCCCCCACAAGAGCAGAAAGACAATCTTGGCCCCCATGCGTCAGATTCAGATGAGGATGGAAGAAAATCGGCATGAGCTGGCAGTTTACCGGCAGGCGCCCCGGTTTGTGCCGGCCGGACAGAGTACGCAGATGATTATCGGCGCCACACCGGAGAGTGACTTTGAGATCGTATCCGTGGCGGAATCCCTCTATCAGAAGTTTCAGCTCAAGCGGGTGTTCTATTCCGCTTTTGTGCAGGTGAATCAGGATTCCAGCCTGCCGACCCTTCCGGGGGCCCACCGCTTCTGCGGGAGCACAGGCTGTACCAGGCGGACTGGCTGCTGCGCTTTTATGGATTTGAGGCGTCAGAGCTGCTCAGTGAAGAGCGGCCAAACTTCAACATGTTTCTGGACCCCAAGTGCAACTGGGCGCTTTCTCATCTGGGTATTTTCCAGTGGAGATCAACCGTGCTCCTTACCAAACTCTGCTTAGGGTACCGGGTATCGGCACCAAGTCTGCTCAGAGGATTGTTCAGGCCAGGAAATTTGGAAATCTGGGTTTTGAAGATCTGAAAATGATTGGGGTAGTCTTAAAGCGGGCACTCTATTTTATTACCTGCAGCGGACGTATGATGTACCCAGTGAAAATTGAGGAGGACTATATTTTGAGAAATCTGCTGAGTGTAAAGGAACGCCTCCCATATGACTTAAATCACTATCAGCAGATCAATCTGTTTGACGACTGCGGGGGTGGCCCGATGACAGTATTTATATGTGACAACAGCACAGATGGAATCTTCAGCGGTGTCTATGATGCGTGGGACAGCAGGGTGGGACATGACCAGGTAAGGCTGGAGGTGGGGGAGGGAATGAATTTTCAATTGTTTGCAGATTATCGTGAAATTCCTGTCGACAGCATAAAAAGCGGAAAAAAGGTGGCAAGGACTGTGAGAACCCGCATGGGGAGGAGGACTACTATCATATCTACCATGCAACCCTCTCAAAGGAGAAGGAAAAAGCGGACTGTATCTACCACACCATAGTAGAGGGGCTTAAAGGAGGAGGCAGCCGTAGTGTAATGCAGTATTTGCAAAATGATGCGATCCGGGGTGTTTTGAGATGTCCAGAAATATCCAGAACGAGGCGCATCGATATCTGCAGTTTGTGCGCTTCAGAGAGTTGGAGAATGGAGTGCTTTTTCGGAAATCAAACCGGAAAATCAGGTTTTGCCTCTGATCGGGGGAACATTTTGCAGACCGCTTTCCAGGGGAACATTTCATGATTTATGATATCACCCACAGTGTGTTTTTGATTCATGAGGCCCACAGGCAGTGGGCGCTTGTGCAGGGAGAGCAGCCCAACCGGGAACTGACCCAGAGAGTTTCCGGGCAGGAGAAGGACTACCAGGAGCTTTGGAAAGGGTTCTGTCACACAATCGGCATCAAAGAAAGGCGCAATCTGAGGCTTCAGCAGCAGTTCCTACCCAAAAAATTCCGTAAATACATGACAGAAAATTTTGATTAATTTTTCAATATTGAGAGATGTTTATTCACCTGACAAAAACGGACAATGGCTGACACCATCTATTATGCATAAAAAAGAGATAGAAAATTTTGAAAAGTATGAGCATAATTTCCAGAAGGTTGGAAATCCTACAAACATGGTAGAAATTTTATCGTTGACAAATAAAGGATGTGGTGGGATAATACGGAAAAAGAAAACGGAAACCGTTCTCAGCAACAACCATACCGGCGCTGGTGCCGGGAAATTTAAGAAAGGGTGAAAGCTATGTCAGAGAGGAAAATTAAGCTTACGGAACTGAACGAGGTGAAAGAATTCGTGCGTGCTGCTGAGCAGTGTGACTTTGAC
>VOFB01000616.1_pt1 | contig 28000 bp, 34 predicted proteins | sample 5384141 | NCBI WGS metagenome assembly VOFB01 (sample SAMN12384721, study PRJNA508395) | human gut metagenome | isolation source: healthy gut A | host: Homo sapiens | reverse complement strand
AGAAGAACATATACATTACAAGTCCGATTGTGATACCTGCACCTGTTATATTGATAAACTGATCATAAAACTGCTGTGTTACAATATGTCCTCCATTTGCTATTGTAAGTTCTACACCACTGTCAATAATAGCCTGATTTGCAAGGCTGTTTGCCTGTAATAGTCCTGTCATGATTCCACCAACTACTGTTGAACCATGAACTCCGAAGAACCACAGGAATGGTCCTGTAAAGCACATCAGAACTGCTCCACCAAGGGAGTCTGTCATTTTCTGAAGTGGTGTCTGAACGGCTTTATAAATAATTTCCATTCCTGTTGTGTTGAATCCAATAGAACAGATACCATGAATTACTGCAGTCCCTGTCAGGATTACGAATGCCGGGATTAATGCTGAGAATGCATTTGTTACACCTTCCGGAACTCCGGCCGGCATCTTAATACGTATATTTTTCTTCAAGAACCAGCAGTAAACAAGTGGTACGATTAATCCAACAATAATTGCTCCAATCATTCCCTGTCCTGCTGTCCATGTCTTATTAATAATTCCACTAACAACTTCTCCACCTTCTGTTGTTATGGACGAAGGCATCAGAATCAAGAATGTTGCCAGTGAAATAATTGCACAGTTGAGTGGTTCCTGATTTTCCAGTTTCGCATAGCTATAGCTGATACCGATAACTGCGATCATAGCACTGATGGAGAATGTTGCACCACATGCCTGATCTAATACTGCTTTGATTCCTGTAGACTCTAATACATCGACAACTGCCTTTACCGGAAAGTTTGACAGGATCAGGAAGATTGATCCGATGATCAGAGGAGACATGGAAGTCACCATACCATTTTTTTATTGACTTGACTTAAGGATTATTACTTTTTCGCCTTTGTATTAAATAAAATGCACTGTTTTCCTTTTCCTTTTTGTATATTATGATACTTTTTCGTGTATTCTGTTTTTTTTGTTACTTATCTGGTTACTATTCGTACCATTACATTCTACAACCTTAATGAAATAAGTCTTCCATATCATTTTGAAACAGATCATCTGTATCGTTATGGACGCCCTTCAATTCTCTTCCGATTAATTCCAAAATAAAAACGACTGCCATCTGGGATGTCAGATCATAATTTTCGTCTTCTTTATATTTATACTCTGAAACATAATAATTTATATTGCAGTCACTCATCTTCGCCAAAGAACAGTTTGCCTTATTTGTAATAGATATCAGGCTGCTCCCTCTTCTTTTCAACTTTTCTGCCAACATCAGTGTCTGTTCCGTCTCTCCTGATACAGACAATGCGATTGTAGCTGTTCTCTCACCTTTTCCACGAAATACTGGCGTGAACGGATCATCTATTGCAAAAGAAAACCAGCCTACATTATTAAAATATCTTGCCCCATACTTTCCTATAATAGAAGAATTCCCCACACCTACAAATATAATTGACGATGCCTTTGTAAGTAACTTCACAGCTTCCTGGATATTCTCAGCAAATGCCTGTGTCTGCACCCTCTCAAAGAAATCTTTAACCGCAGTAAGATCCATATTGATTTTCTTCTGTTCCTTGCTGCTGACTTCTTGTTTTAATTTTAAACGAAATTCAGAATATCCCTCGCATCCTACCTTTTTACAAAAGCGAAGGATCGTCGTTGTTGAAACATGAACCTCCTCTGCCAGTCACGTACTTTCATATATACTACTTTCTCTTCATTGCTGATGATGTAATTATACACATCCATCTCCAACTGATTAAAAGATTTTATCATCTCATGCGTAAACATATGAATTCAGTTCCCCTTCATCAGCAACGATTATAAATAGTAGACCTACTGACTCCTAAGATTTCCTGTAATTCTTGAACTGTATAACATCTTTTTTCTGACATTTCTTTATTCTCTTTTTTTGAAATATGAAAAAACAATATCATATCTCGTTTCCGATGGTATTGCTGTACATTGCCTGTGCATTAACAATTTCTGATTTTGAAATTGTGTCTGTTGTAACAATGCTTATCTGGATCAGTATTCCAGCTCTTGCTATATATATACGACATGATTTCGGGCATGTCAAGATCGAACGTCAAAAACGTCCTTCATTTCTATCTCCACAACTTTTTCATCATGGTCTCTCTGTTTCTCACTACCTATATTCATGTTTGACCTCCTTTTCCCTGGACTAAAAAAAGCCCAGACTAGATTTTTTGTAAATCTAATCTGAGCGTTTTATATCTCTCAGGTCTGATTTCTCAGACAAGAAAACCAATTTTACAGATTTTCCACCCCAAAATGAAAAAAAAGCAGTAATGAATTTTCTTAATCATTACTGCTTCAAACAACTGTTCTCAGGGGAATCGAACCCCCAACTAGCGCTTAGGAGGCGCTTGTTATATCCATTTAACTATGAAAACAAATGTATATTACAAACAAATACTACCCTGCATCCAGATGTTTCCTTTGAAACGTCTGCCAACCATCGGCTCACCGATGAGGTCATTTTGTTTATACACACGCTAAATATTATATCATTACATGACACTTTTATGCAATATATTTTTTCATTTGTAATGATATTTTTTCTTCTGTTAACTCAATAATATCTCCCAGCACGCTGTACTGGTCACTTTCGATTCCGTATGGCATGAAATATGTTGTTACGATTGAAAGAATATCCTCGTTTTGGATTCTTCTCGTAATGGATGAGTATAAATCTATATCTTCCATTGTGAGGCTTTCCATAGCGCCTCATCGCCATCCCTGGCCTCCAATAAGCTGCTTTCTATCTTTTTTGTCTGAATCAACTGTATTTAATGTTTTAGCCTTTTTTGTTTCATTGGTAGCAAAAATACAGCCATCAACTGATAGTCCTGAGAGCACTGCTCCCTTTGCCCTTACCTCTCTGTTTATGTATGCCTTCTCTGACAGATAATCACACATTCTGCAGATAAAATATAAGTGTTACGCCGAGATTAGGGTCATCACATACGCCTGCATATGATTCCTTCTCTGAGTGCTTTTCGATATCTATAATCTCATTTGTAGTCTTTTCGCTTCCCGTGAAATACGGATAGTAATAATCTATGTCAAAGCTATCATCGTCATTGTATATTCCTCTGACTGTAATTCCCATATTGGGTGCCACATCACATGACAGCTCGGCAAATTCATTGCCCTCGGAATCCTTTGTTACCTTTATTTTTTCCGGCTTATCAATTATATTGTTAATTACCTCGTTTAACTGTTTCTTTGTTATATCTGAAAACCTATTGCTCTGAGGAATTGGTGCATTACTTATTTCTCTTTTCTTTAAATTATCTGAAGAATTGAAATGTTTTTATCAAGCATGAGATTCAATCTGTTGTGAAGCATCAATTTGCCATTATTTTCATTTCCAAAATCATGATAATAGGATTCTCCGGATCTACTGTCTGGGAAACTACTACTCCCTCTTCTTCAGCATTGGTCTTTACTGTTGTACCGACAGGATATCTGGCTATTGATGATAGCAGGCACTTAATAATTTTGTTATCATATCTGCCGCCATCATTTTCCTTTATCTGATTTATGGCTTCCTGCACACAAATGCGCTTACACTCCATACCGCTTATCAGCGAATCAAACGCATCACATGCCTGAATTATTCTGCATTCCAGTTCTTTATTCTTTTGCTTCATAGGAAAACCTGTGCCTGCCATATTTTCATGATGTGATAAAACCATCTTCATTGATATTGGCGCTATCCAGCTTTCCTCATCCAATGAATTACGCTCTTTTATATCAACAATCACGTCATATGGCATATCATTTATATCATGGACAATATCATTTGCGATTATTTCAAATTCCTTTAAGGATTTTCCATCATGATATATATGACTTTCCATCAGTCTGCGCACTTTTTTCACGTATTTGTCGAAAATGGCCGGGTCTACGATAGAATTCGGACTTTCGTAATTCTCATACGGATCCTCTACCATCACTGATTCTATTCCAAGTGACTCTATAAGTGGCACATAATCAGGCTTAAGCCTTGTGCCATTTGGTATTAAAATATCATTTTTTTTTCTGTTAGTATTGGTTCCGCAAGTACTTCACCGCCAACTAAGCTGCTGACTGCTTTTATCCTCATAAACTAAAACACCCCATTGTTATTTTTTTGCAGGCATATTTGCCTCCTTGGCCATATTCAACGCTTCCTGCTCTTCATCTGCTAAAACAATAATGGAATTTCCGCCAACAATCTCCTTGATGTATGTATAGCAGCCCTCACGACTGTGAACGGCATTGAGTACAAAGCCATCATCCTTTCCATTTAACATGGCAAGTGAAAAGCTTAGCTTTCCGCCCATCTCATTGAATGCATCATACTTCACAAGTCCTACCTTCTGGTATGAACACTTCATGTTAGCAAATAATTCTTCTATATTCTTTTTGATTGATGAGTTTGCTGCAACAAGTTCATCTACCTCGTCAAGTCTCTTGATAATTGTGTCCTCCAATGACTTTGCAGTTTTTCCACTCATAAACACTTTGTATCTTTTTTTGAGCTTACCGATCTGCACCATATTTGTGATTATGAGGATGAGCAGAATAATTACCACTCCCGCCAATCCTAATATAATGTAGTCGGAATCGAATCCTAAATATTCAGAAATCATTTTTTACTCCTATCTATATTGTCGTACATTTTGCATAAAATTTAAATAGTCTCTTTGTCTCATTTTCTGTATGATTTTATTATTTCTTTTCATTAAATATACAAAATCTAAATACTATCTAATTATTTCTATTGATTTTGGACTGAATTGAGCATGTTTACTATTCTATCCAGCTCATCATGAGAATAATATTCTATTTCTATCTTTCCGGAATTTTCATTTTTCCTGTTAATTAGAACCTTTGTTCCCATATTCTTTTTAAGCTTTTCCTCAAGATCCTTGTAGATTGCTTCCATCTGAGGATTAACCGGTTTTTCGGACTTTGTCTTTTTCTTGTTCTTCTGTAATGATTTAACAAGCTTCTCTGTATCCCTGACACTTAGCTTTTGGTCGAAAATCTGTTGTGCTACCACATACTGCTGATTCTGATCTTCTATACCAAGTAATGCTCTTGCATGGCCTGTAGTGAGCATTTCATCTATCACCATCTGCTGTACCTTTTCATTGAGCTTGAGTAAACGCATTGAATTGGTAACTGCTGTTCTGCTCTTTGATACTCTCTCCGCAACTTCATCCTGTTTCAGTTTAAATTCTTCAAGCAGACGCTTGTATGCCAAAGCCTCCTCAATTGGATTCAAATCCTCTCTCTGAATATTTTCTATAAGGGAGATTTCCATAATCTGCTGATTGGTCAATTTTTTGATTATGACAGGGACTTCCTTTAAACCTGCCAGCTTTGCTGCTCTCCATCTTCGCTCACCTGCGACGATTTCATAGTAATCATCCCTTTCCTGGCAAAGTAGAGGCTGTAAAATGCCAAACTGTTTTATCGATTCTGATAACTCTATAAGTGCATCCTCATCAAATTTCTTTCTAGGCTGTTCTCTGTTAGGCTCTACCTTATTAATATCTATCATTACAGCATCCGCTGCATGATTGCTCTTTGGTTTTACCGGCTTTGATACCTTGTCTGTAATTAATGAATCAAGTCCCTTACCCAATCCTTTTTTTGCCGCCATACTATCTTAAATATCCTTTCTTGCTATTATTTCCTTTGCCAGATTTCTGTAGCTTTCTGCTCCGGCCGATTTACTGTCATACATATTTATCGGAATACCATATGATGGTGCCTCAGCTAATCTGATATTTCTTGGAATCATTGTATTGTAAATCTTTGTATCCAGATTTTCTTTTACTGTCTCTACAACCTGATTTGACAGATTTGTCCTGACATCATACATGGTGAAAACAACTCCCTCAATCTGTAACTCCGGATTAAGTCTCTCCTGCACCAGATTGATTGTATGAATCAGCTGACTAAGTCCCTCCAATGCATAATATTCACACTGAATGGGAACAAGAACTGTATCTGCAGTAGTCATTGCATTGACTGTCAGCATGTTGAGCGAAGGAGGACAATCTATAATAATAAAATCATAGTCCTCTTTTATGTAATCAACTGCACTCTTTAATATATATTCCTTATCATTTATGCCTAAAAGCTCAATCTCTGCTCCGGCCAGATTTACATTAGATGGAATAACATATAAATTGTCCACCACCGTATTTTCAATACTCTCTGCAATTGAACACTCATCAAGCATGAGATTGTATACCGTATTCTCAACTTCGTCCTTATTTACACCAAGGCCGCTTGTCATATTACCCTGCGGGTCTAAATCAATTGCCAGCACCTTTTTCTTTTTTTCAGCCAGACACGCTGCCAAATTGATAGAAGTAGTGGTCTTTCCAACCCCACCCTTTTGATTTGCAACTGCTATAATTCTTCCCATTATAAATCCTTTCGCAATTTACTTAAAATTTCTGCCGAATCATCATATTTTTAAATTGTAAATTGAAATCTTCCACACTCAAATTATTATATCACTCTTAACTGTATAATGCTATAAAATTTCACTATGTATGCACATTATTTTTAATAATTGAAATAATTATTCATCCAATTCATTTTTTATTTTGCTAAATGCAACTATACATTCTTGCCCATTTCATATACTTTATTTAAAATATCATGCATATTTTTCACATCATCAGTTTTTCTTGTGTCATACGCAAATATAATACCGCCCTCTTCACTTCCATTTTCTCCAAAGCATGAAATATACTGTCTGAAACATTTAATCATGGTTTGTACATTTATTTTTTTTCTTGTAGCTGCAGCACCTAATAAATAGAAAATCTTCTTATCCATACTATCTTCAATTGCAAAAGTTCTGTCAATCATTCTTTTCATCAAAGAGGGCCAGGTATAAAAGTAAACCGGACATGCTAAAACAATTACATCTGCTTTATACATTTCATCATATATTTCATTCATATCATCGTCTTTAACACATTTTCCTCCATTTTGCTGACAAATAGCACAACCACAACAATCTATTATTGTTTTATCCTTCAATACAATTTCTGTTACAATATTATGATTTTCAATTGCGCCTTTGGCAAATATATCAGCCATTGTTGCAGTATTACCTTCTGCTCTTGGACTTCCTTTAATTATTAAAACTTTTTTATTCATACAAATTATGCCACCTTCTATATCCTTTATTTAAATTTTTTATCGTCTAATTATTATAACATTGCTTTCTCGTATTCACTCATTATATCACTTAAATGTTTCACGTGAAACATTCCTATTTTATAATTTAATACCTCATATTTGTCACTAAATATTGTATTTGATATATACTATCATATATTTCCGAATTACATAATAATTGAGATTATAACACGTCATATAATTTAAAGCACAAAATATTAACCTATACAATATAAAATCATACATTATTCATTTTTAAAATAATATACTTTATGACATTTATTATACATCCACACGTAAGGAATCCGGCATACATATACATTCCAAACGAGTCTACGCAGCAACTTAGAGTATGTTTGAAATCACTTCTATCCATAGCAACGCTCGTACACGGATGTACGAGCGAGTCCATATTGAGCCACGATGGCGAATATGGACGGTTGCGTACTACTGTCTCAACCCATATGTGATTTCTTACATACTCTTAGTTGCGGAGTAAAACGAGTGCGGAATGTATATGTATGCTGGATTCCGTACTATTGCCAATAAACTAAATCATATATTAGAAGAGGAATGTTTCACGTGAAACACTATATTTTATTATTTAATTCTAGAGTATTATACCATAGAATTTTTATAGTACATTCACAGCGTAAGGAATCCGGCATACATATACATTCCAAACGAGTCTACGCAGTAACTTAGAGTATGTTTGAAATCACTTCAACACTTTAGCAACGCTCGTACACGGATGTACGAGCGAGTCAATACTGAGCCACGATGGTGAATATGGACGGTGGCGTACTACTACTACTACTGTCTCAACCCATATGTGATTTCTTACATACTCTTAGTTGCGGAGTAAAACGAGTGCAGAATGTATATGTATGACGGATTCCGTATTACTGTCAATAAACAATATTAATCACTATAAATCAAATCATATATTAGAAGAGGAATGTTTCACGTGAAACACTATATTTTATTATTTAATTCTCGAGTATTATACCATAGGATTTTTATAGTACATCCACAGCGTAAGGAATCCGGCATACATATACATTTCAAACGAGTCTACGCAGTAACTTAGAGTATGTTTGAAATCACTTCAACACTTAGCAACGCTCGTACACGGATGTACGAGCGAGTCCATACTGAGCCACGATGGCGAATATGGACGGTTGCGTACTACTGTCTCAGCCTATATGTGATTTCTTACATGCTCTTAGTTGCGGAGTAAAACGAGTGCGGAATGTATATGTATGACTGATTCCGTACTATTGTCAATAAACTATATTAAATAATCAAAAGGAATGTTTCACGTGAAACATTCCTCTAATAAAATTCAAATAAAATATAAAGCGTATATTACATAATCTGAATAATGTTGTTACGGATTGCAAATACCGCGGCCTGAGTACGATCAGTAACCTCAAGCTTTTTGAAAATACTTGAAATATGATTCTTAACAGTTCTCTCACTAATCTTCATTTCCTTAGCAATATCTCTGTTAAACTTACCAACAGCCATTTCTTTAAGTACTTCCATCTCTCTCTTAGTAAGAGCATCTATCTTAAGCTCATCCTCATTTTTCTGAATCATCTTAGAATTAAGAGCTGGAATAAGACTTGGCTGTATATAAGTCTCACCATCAGCAATAGTGAAAATAGCCTTTTAAGCTCAGCAGACTCAGAATCCTTCAGTACATATCCGTTGATTCCGATATCTACAGCCTTCATAAGATATTCTGTCTCATTGTGAACAGTAAGAACAAGTACCTTTACCTTAGACTTTCTGTCCTTTAATGCTTTTAATACCTCAAGACCATTCATCTTTGGCATATTGATATCCAAAAGTAATACATCAGGTCTAAAGGTCTTTAATTTATCAAGACAATCCTCACCATTCTCTGCCTCAGCAATAACCTTGATATCACCGTCGAGCTCCAGCAGATTTTTAAGTCCCTCTCTGATCATAGAATGATCATCTGTAATCATAATGTTAATAGCCATAATTTAATCCTCCTTATTTACAGGTATAATCACCCTAACTGTACACCCCTCACCGGGTTTTGATAAAATAGATATTTTACCGGAAAGAATATAAATTCTTTCCTTCATCATAGAGAAGCCAAAACCTGAATTATCATCTCTGGTAAACTCAGGAATAGCAGATGTATCAAAACCATCTCCATCATCCTTTATTGTCAAAGTAAGTGATTTTGGTTCATAATTTAATGAAACATTAATTTCTTTGGCATGACCATGCTTGATAGAATTACTGCAAGCCTCCTGAATGACCCTGAGTAAGGTTAGTGACACAAGACTGTCTACCATGTACTCATCACCGGATGTCTTGAAATTGCATCTTATATTATTTGAATTGCGAAGCTTATCAAGCGCACGCTCAACAGTAATATTAAATCCAATATCATCAAATGACATAGGTCTTAAATTATAAATCATATTTCGAAGCTCATTGATAATATCCTTCAGTATCTTTCCCTGAGACGTGAGCTCAAGCCGGCACCTGATAGGGTCAACATCCATAAGTTTAAGACAAAGCTCTGTCTTGTGAGTAAGTGATGTCAGACTCTGTACAGTAGAATCGTGCAAATCACGAGCGATACGCTGTCTCTCACTCTCCACAGTCTGTAAAATCACCCTCTTAAAAGCATCACTATCCTCTTCGTTGATAACATCAGATATGGCCTCTGAAATTTCTACTTCATTAGTTGTCTCATCAGAATTATACACTCTGATAACACTGTTGATTTCATCAATCTTACAATCAATATCAGAAATCTGTTTGTGTAAAGACTTTATCTGAGGCTCATCAGCTTCTGCTCTTCCTTAAGTTCCTTAACTTTACTCTTATTATATGAATTGATTTCACGTGGAGTAAAAGCCTCAAAGCTTTCATCGGATTTTCCTTCAAGCATCTGGATAATCTTGATATTTTCTTTAAAATGATTCTCAGCGGCAGTAAGTTTTTCTATAAGCGCATACTTGCTGTCATAAAATTCATCTCTTGTTTTCTCTAAATATTTTTTAACCATAATCACCGAACATTTGTTTGTATAATTAATTTATCTACGATATAATTATATATCATTTTACTATATTTAAAAGCAATTATAAAAAATAATTGTATAAAACTTCTTTTTGTTATAATATAGTTATAAGAATACAAAATCAATATATCAAATTTTTCAGATAAAAACAAGGAGGTTATAATATGAAAAAAAGTACAAAAAATCTGCTTTTTCACATCTGCAGTGATTGCCGGAATGCATATATACAACAGAGTTGTAGACTCTAATGCCGAAAGAAAAATGCACTCAAAGTAGACAATGGCCACTACTACAAATGGAAAGAAGGAAATATCTTTTATACAAAAACCGGCACCGGTAAGCCAATACTTTTAATACACGACACCGACTCCGGAGCATCCGGTGAAGAATGGGCAAAGGTAGCTAAAAAGCTTGCAAAGAACAATACCGTATACACTATTGATTTGCTTGGATGTGGCCGCTCGGACAAGCCTTCCATCCAATATACAAGCTACATGTATGTACAGATTATCACAGCTTTTGTAAATGACGTAATCGGAAAGCCTGTTAACGTAGCTGCAACCAATCTTTCAACAGCTCCTGTAATCATGGCAAATGCTCTGTCAAAGGATTTATTTAATAAAATTATACTTATAAACCCTGTATCATTGCAACAGCTTAAATGCATACCTGACAAGAGCACCAAATTTAAGCAGAACATAATAAATCTGCCAATCATAGGTACATTTATATACAATAAGCTTATGAGCCCTATCAAGGTAGATTTACTCTTCAGAAATAAATTTATTTCAAGAGGACAGCTCATATCAGATAAGATGAAGGATGCATACTATGAGTCCGCACATAAAGGGCAAAGCCGCGGCAAATATCTTTACTCAAGCATTTTATCAAACTACATCAATACTAATATTGCGCCCGCTCTCAAGAACCTGGACAAGGATGTATCAATTATAGCATCAACAGGAATAAAAAATAATATGGATGTTATCAACAATTACCATAAGCTAAACAGTAAATGCGACATCATCCATATTGCAAATGCAAAGCTTTATCCTCAGTTAGAGTTACCGGAGAAACAGCTTCAATTATTAAAAAAAATTGTTACTAACTAATTCTATACTTTAATCTAAAATAAGGCACCGCCTATAACTATTCTTCAACAATTATAACGGTTTTTTACAATGGTTTCTTTGAAGGCAGTCCGGCTTTTCTCGGATACTTGTTGCTCGTATTCATAACCTTATCAATTATGACAAAAAGAGCGATGATTATCCGAGTAGCCAAACTGCTCTATTTTATTCAGCTTTCCTCCCAACAGATAAATGGCCGACTTTGCATCTGCCACCTCGCTCTCGCACTCACCTGATTTATATGACACAAAGCAGCCTCCCATTTTCACAAACGGCAGACAGTATTCTGAAAGAGTAGACAGATTTGCAACTGCTCTCGATACACAAATATCATAAGCTGCCCTGTGTTCCTTATCCCTGGCAAAATCCTCTGCCCTGCCATGAACTGCTTCAATATCCTTAAGCTCAAGCGCTTCAATAACTTCATTTAAAAATCCAACTCTCTTATTAAGTGAATCTAATAAAGTAATCTTAAGCTGAGGAAAAGCTATCTTAAGAGGAATACCGGGAAAACCAGCTCCGGTTCCGACATCAATGATATTTTTTCCGCGTTTAAATCTAATGTGTGGCATAAAAACAAGCTATCAAGGAAGTGTTTCTCTATTACCTCGTCGAAATCTGTGATGGCAGTAAGGTTCATAACCTTGTTTTTTCGATAAGCATGTCATAATATAGCTCAAATTGCTCTAATTGTGAATTATTTAATGTACATTTAATTTTTGATAATTCATCAGTGAAGTGTGTGAAATCATATTTCATATTTTATTCTCCATTATTATTGTTCAACGCTTGTATTATCTGGGTTTAATCTAGAAAATAAATCAGGATTTGAGTATTTTAATTGTTCCAGAAATACAAGTAAAACCGATATATCAGCCGGTGTGACACCTGAAATTCTGGATGCCTGACCTATACTAAGCGGCTGAAATTCATTCAGCTTCTGCTGTGCTTCAATTCTCAGACCCGAAATAGTATTATAATCAAAATCAGTAGGTAACAGTTTTTTCTCAAGCTTCTTAAAATGAGAGACCTGCTTGATCTGTCTTGAAATATACCCTGCGTACTTAATAAGAATATTAATCTGTTCTCTTGTGTCATCAGATAGCTTAGGTCTGTCGGGATCTATCGGAGCGAGCTTGTCATAATCCAGCTCAGGTCTTCTGATAAGCTCCTCAAGTGTGGTTCCGTTGCTCAGCTCTATACTTTTGTATTTCTTCAGTATCTCCTGTACATCAGCCCTTGCGCCGATATTTACATGCGACACTCTCTCTATTTCCTTATCAATAAGCTCTTTCTTTTTTTTACATACATAGTCATATCTTTCCTTTGAAATCAGACCAACCTCGTATCCCTTCTCGGTGAGACGCAAATCCGCATTGTCCTGTCTTAAAAGGAGACGATATTCCGCTCTAGAAGTCATCATGCGGTAAGGTTCTCTATTTTTCTTAGTGACAAGATCATCTATCAATACACCTATGTACGCTTCTGACCTGTCAAGTATCAATGGCTTTTTGCCAAGTATCTTCATGGCTGCATTGATGCCGACGATAAGTCCCTGACATGCAGCCTCCTCATATCCGGACGAACCGTTGAACTGTCCACCACTGAACAGACCATGTATTTTCTTAAACTCGAGCGATGCATATAGCTGGTTTGCATTGATACAGTCGTACTCTATGGCATAAGCATCTCTTACTATCTTCACATTTTCAAGTCCCGGAAGGGTGCGGTACATCTCATACTGCACATCCTCAGGCATAGAAGATGACATTCCTCCGACATACATCTCGTTTGTATTAAGTCCCTCCGGCTCAATAAATATCTGATGTCTTTCCTTCTCCGCAAACTTAACCACCTTATCCTCTATTGAAGGACAATACCTAGGACCTGTTCCCTCTATGATGCCTGCATAAATCGGTGAACGGTCGAGATTGTTTCTGATAATCTCATGGGTCTTACTATTCGTATATGTAAGCCAGCATGAAACCTGATCAATCTGCACACTTTCAGGATCAGTTGTAAATGAAAACGGCACTACCCTCTCGTCACCGAACTGTTCCTCCATCTTGGAAAAATCAAGACTTCTCTTATCTACACGCGCTGGAGTTCCTGTTTTGAATCTGCGCATCTAATTCCGTGATCTATGAGCGACTGAGTCAGATGGTTGGCTGCCAAAAGTCCATTCGGACCTGTATGAGTGATCATCTCGCCGGTTAAGCATCTGGCTCTTAAATATGTACCGGTGCACAGCACAATCGCCTTACAATGATATAAAGCTCCCGAAATAGTTTTTGCACCGACTATATTATTATTCTCATCGGTAACAATCTCAGAAACCTCACCCTGTCTGATGGTCAGATGGTCTGTATTTTGAAGGGTTTTTCTCATTTCCATACTATATTCCGCTTTATCTGCCTGCGCGCGGAGAGAATGAACAGCAGGCCCCTTCGATTTATTTAGCATCTTTGACTGGATAAAGGTCTTGTCAATGTTTTTTCCCATCTCGCCGCCAAGTGCATCAATCTCCCTGACGAGATGCCCCTTCGAGCTTCCACCGATATTCGGATTACACGGCATGAGCGCTATACTGTCCACACTTACCGTGAAAACAATAGTCTCAAGTCCAAGCTGGCACACGCAAGTGCTGCCTCACATCCCGCATGTCCTGCACCAACTACAACAACATCATAATTTTCTTCAACAAACTTACTGCACATAACTGCCTACTTTCCCATACAAAATTTACTGAATATCTCATCCATCAGATCATCCTCAACCGATTCTGCGATTATGAGTCCGAGTGACTCATACGCACTCATCAAATCAATCGAATAAAAATCCTCCGGCATATCATCATCAATACTGTTCATAACAAGCTTAAGACTTTCCTTAGCATCTGACAATAGTTTTTTGTGCCTGATATTTGTGATATAAATCTCATCATTGAATGAGACCTCTCCATCAAAAAACATATCCTTTATTGTATCAGAAAGCTCATCTATTCCCAAGCTTTCCTTTGCAGAAACCGAGATAACCGTTTTATCCACAAGCTTTTTTATATCATCTGCCGACACCTTTGAAGCCAGATCCGACTTATTTAGTAAAATGATTGCCTTTTTATCTTTAATAAAATTGATAATATCATAATCATTATCATCGAGTACCACTGACGAATCAACCACATATATGATTAAATCAGCTTCATTGGCATGCTCCATAGCCTTTTTCACACCAATTTTTTCAACAACATCCTCTGTGCTTCTGATGCCTGCAGTATCAACGAGATTTAAGGTGATTCCACCAATATTAATCTGTTCCTCAAGCACATCTCTCGTGGTTCCGGCTATATCCGTGACAATTGCCCTGTCACTTCCTACAAGCACATTTAAAAGAGATGACTTTCCGGCATTTGGCTTTCCAATGATTACTGTGTTTATTCCTTCCTTCAGAATCCTTCCATTATCTGAGGTTTTTAACAGACTATCTATCTCCACATACTCGTTATCCACAATTGCACGTAGTTTTTGTGGATAACCATCCAGAGAAATATGTTCAGGGTCGTCAAGTGCCGACTCAATAAATGCAATCTCATGCAAAAGCTGCTCTCTTATCTGCCTGATGCTTCCAAGCACGGCTCCGCCTAGCTGGCTTAAAGAGCTTTTGAGCGCAAAATCATTTTTGAATTTATTACATCTATAACAGATTCTGCCTGTGATAAATCAATCCTGCCGTTTAAAAATGCCCTTTTAGTAAACTCTCCGGGCTCTGCCGGTCTTGCTCCGTTTTTGATTACTGCTTCAAGCACTCTCTTCATAACATACACACCACCGTGGCAGTCTATCTCCACAGTGTCCTCCCTAGTGTATGTATTTGGAGCCTTCATCAAAAGCACCATAACCTCATCTATTTTCTCATCGCCGTCATATATAAACCCATAATGAATGGTATGTGACTGACATGCGCTTATTTTCTTTTTATTATTCTTACTTTTATAAATCCTGTCTATTACCGAAAGTGCATCATCTCCGCTTATCCTGATAATTCCGATTCCTGACGGAGACATAGCTGTGGCAATAGCCGCTATTGTATCATTTTGCATATGAAATTCCTCAAAAATTCTAAGATAATATATATTCAAAAAGGATACCTGAAACCAGATACCCTTTTAATGATTTATATCTATTATTTCTTAAGTGTCACAACAACATGTCTGTAAGGCTCATCACCCTCGCTGTGTGTTTCAACAAATCTATCATTCTGAAGTGCAGAATGAATCACTCTTCTCTCAAAAGGATTCATCGGCTCAAGAGAAACAGGTCTCTTTGTACGCTTAACCTTGAATGAAATATTCTTTGCAAGATTCTCAAGTGTCTCTCTTCTTCTCTTTCTGTAATCCTCAGTATCAATCTTTACTCTGTAGTAATTCTCAGACTGCTTATTGATAGCAAGATTTGTAAGGTACTGGAGTGAATCGAGAGTCTGACCTCTCTTGCCGATTAAAACGCCCATCTCAGGACCGTTAAGCTCAACATCAACATTTCTGTTGTCCTCATCCACTTTGATATCAATAGTAACCTCAAGCTTCATTGCCTTAAACACACTGTCAAGGAATTCGCGAATCTCATCATCAACACTTGCCTCGGCCTTTTTAACCTTGATGACAGCATCACGGCTGCCAATTCCAAGAAAACCATTGCTTCCCTTATCAATTACCTCATACTCGAGCTTATCGCTTGTTGTTCCAAGTTTAATAGATGCCTCTGTCAAAGCATCGTCAATTGTTTTTGCAGATACTTCAATGTATTCCACTATTTTCTCCCCCCCTATTTGCGTGAATTGCGTTCATTAAACTCTTTAACCATATTAGCCTTTGAAGCAAGTGAGCCTGCCTTTGCATTAGCCTTGTACTCAGCGGCCTTTGCAAGCTTCTCCTCTGTGCCTGCTGATACAGATACGTTTGCCTTATTGTCAATTGACTTTGTCTTAATCTGAGCTGCCTTCTTTATATAATCCTCAGACAGTCCCATTTTTTCTCTCTTCTTCTTTGCCTTTTCCTCGTTCTTTGCCATAACAGCCTCAAGATCAAGATTCTCGATATGTCTGTTGACGAAGAACTGCTGGATACCTCTTACAAGTGCAGAGCAGATCCAGTAAATACCAAGACCTACAGGAACTGTAAAGCAGATAACAAATGACATAAGTGGCATCATAAGATTCATCATCTTCATCTGGCTTGCCATCTGATCATTGCCATTTGTAGCCTGTGGCATAAGCTTGATATTGATCATCTGTGTCAGATATGACAGTACAGGAATAAGCAGTGCAAGTATTACAAAAAAAAACCACTTATCAGGCTTGTCCGTAAAGTTGCTCTTTATGATATACCAAGGTGTATCTGAGATATTCAGTCCCAAAAAGTAGTTGAAATGAAGTAACGCATCGTGCGTCTTCTCAACTGCGCTCTGGATACCATCAAAAAACTTACCGTCCATAAGAGCATCCCAGCCCTTTGAAGGAAGCTTATAAAGGATATCAATGATAAAATTGTTTAAAGTATCACCACTTGCATCAGCAAGCTTTGAAGCTGCATTTGAAGCGTTAAGACCGCTTGATGTAACAACATTATACTTTTCCATCAGACTGACAAGTGTATTCTGATATCCGCTTGTCTGCTGAATTGAATCAACAAGCCCTGTAAAAGAGCCCTTAACTCCGCTCAGATAAGCAGGAATATTGTAGAACACACGGTACAGTGCAAACAGAATAGGCATCTGTATAAGCATCTGCACACAGCTTCCCATCGGAGAAATACCGTACTTCTGGTATAAAAGCTGTGTCTCCTCCTGCATGGCCATCATTGAAGCCTGATCCTTTTTATTTTTATATTTAGCCTGTATAGCCTGCATCTCGGGCTGCATTTTCTGTGATAGCTTAGAAAACTTCTGCTGCTTAATAGTCAGTGGCAACAGACACATGTAGATTATAATCGTAATAATTACAATACTTAGTACAACGCTCTCAACTCTTCCACCTGTAATATTAGATATACCACTGTATATCCAATCCATCAGGATACCGAGAAGCTTGGCAATTGGTCCAAGAATAGAGCCTGGATATGCGGTTAATAAAATGTCCGACATAAAAACCTCCATTGCTGCTATGGAACAGGATCATATCCACCTTTTGAAAAAGGATTACATCTCAATATTCGCCATGCCGCAAGCAGACCCCCCTTTATGGCACCGTACTTTTGCACAGCCTGCAAACCATACTCCGAACAGGTCGGACAATATGGACACTTTGTTGTTTTCATCGGGGAAATATACTTCCTATAAAATTTAATCAAAAATATTAAGATACTTTTCAAAACGATTCCATCTTCTTTTTCATTATTCAAATATTTTGTTTCTTAATAATCCTGTGAAGACCTCCAAGATGTAAAACAGCACTTTCTATTTCCTTATAACCCACATGCCGCGCTGCAACTCTTGCGATGACTACAATGTCCAAACCACTATTGAACATGTCCTCCTGTAGTCTGTAGCTCTCTCTCACGAGACGAGTAATATGATGTCTAATAACACTATTTCCAACTTTTTTTTGCTAACTGATATACCTATACGATTATTTTCTGTGTTATTTTTCAGAACATACATAACGAGGTATCTGTTAGCAAACGATACACCGTTATTATATACATTCTGAAAATCCTTGTTTTTTTTCAACGAATCTGAAAATTTCATTTGACGCTGTCCTTCTAAAAACAATCAAAAATGAAGAAAAGACCACAAAAATTGTGGCCTATGCTGATAATTTTTTCTTCCTTTTAATCTTCTGGCTGCGATTACTTTTCTTCCGCCAGCAGTTTTCATTCTCTGTCTGAATCCATGAACTTTTGCTCTCTGTCTCTTCTTAGGTTGGAATGTCATCTTCATATATATCCACCTCCTTTACGTTAAAAAACATCGGTATAATTATAACAAAAATTCCTGTTGTGTCAAGGATTTTCTCAATTTTCTTTAATTTTCTACATATATTCTTTTATCGGTTTACATTCCACAATAAAAACGTGGAAAACGAGTTTCTTCTATATATATAATAATTCTTGATAACCGTCTATATTTTGATATAAACCACCTATTGTGACCAACATATTGTGGAAAGTTATCAAGATATCAAAAAGTTATCCACAATATGTGAATAACATGTTGGTAACTTTGTATAATTATGGTTAAAAAATGTGAATAAATCATTTTTGTAAATCTTTTTACATTGCCTAAATGCCAAAAATAGTGTACTATATAGTATGTATGGGATTGTGGAGAACATTCCCATAATATACTCTTTATATGTTAAATAATGGAGAACTTTGATGGATAAAGTAATGGAAAAGTGGAATGAAATACTACAGATGGTCAAGGAAGAGCATGGTCTGACAGACGTTTCATTTAATACGTGGATAAAACCACTTGAGGTGTTCGCCATAGACGGCAATACACTGTATATTCTCGTTCCGTCTGAGCAGATGGGGCTCAGCTATATCAACAAAAAATATTATCTTCCTCTTAAGGTAGCTATAGGTGAGGTGACAGGTATCGAGTATGATATCCAGTTTATTTTACCGGATCAGGCTCAGAGCCTTAAGTTTAAAAACAACGATACCCCTCAGCTTGAGCCACAGACTCCTGTAAAGGGGATCACTCAAACTTAAACCCTAACTATACATTTGACACCTTTGTCGTAGGTAATAATAACAGATTTGCCCATTCTGCTTCTCTTGCAGTGTCAGAAAGCCCGGGTGAAGCATACAATCCGCTATATATATATGGTGGTCCGGGACTTGGCAAGACTCATCTTATGCATTCAATAGGTCATTTCATCATTGACCAGAATCCTGATACCAAGGTGCTTTACGTTACTTCTGAGGAGTTTACCAATGAAGTTATCGAATCTATCCGTAACGGTAATTCTTCTGCCATGACAAAGTTCCGTGACAAATACAGGACTGTAGATGTGCTCATGATTGATGATATCCAATTCATCATAGGAAAGGAAAGTACTCAGGAGGAGTTTTTCCACACCTTCAACACACTGCAGACACAGGGCAAGCAGATTATCCTTACCTCTGATAAGCCGCCTAAGGAGATGGAGACTCTCGAGGAGCGCATCCGTTCCCGTTTCGAGTGGGGACTGATGGCTGATATCGGTACTCCTGACTATGAGACGAGGATGGCTATCCACCGTAAGAAAGCTGAAACTGACAATTTTGCTATAGATGATGATATCTTAAACTACATTGCTTCAAACATCAGCTCCAACATCCGTGAGCTTGAGGGAGCCTTAAACAAGCTTTTAGCCTTCCACAATCTCGAGCATACTCACATCACTATGGATATCGCTGAGAGGGAGCTTTCCAATATCATCACGCCGGACAAGCCAAGGGAAATCACTGCACAGCTCATCATCGAGGTCGTTTCAGAGCATTTCCACATCTCTGTTGACCAAATGATTTCAAAGACCAGAAGCAGCGAGCTTGCACGTCCAACGCAGATTGGCATGTACCTCTGCAAGACCATGACCTCTGATTCACTTGATGTAATCGGCCAGCTTTTGGGCGGCAGAGACCACTCTACTATCATCCACGGCATCAAGAAGGTCACCAAGGATTACGAGGAGAATGACAGTACACGTACTCTCATAGAAACTATCAAGAAAAAGATTAATCCAAATTAGTTTCTACCTATTTATATATGTGCTCATTTGCATGTTAATAATTTGGTTATAACCTTGCTTTTATTTCCACATGAGCATGTTAATGACAGGTTGAAGGAAAGTGAATAAAAAGTTATCCATTTTTATCATTTTTACTTCAACAGGCTTTTAATCAAGTTATCAAGCCGCTTAAAGCTTGTCTTTAAAGGCTTTGAAGGGGTTTTGAACTTTTTAACAGCCCCTAAGAAGAATATTACGAATATCTTTTAAATATTTATATATACGCGCAGGAAGGAGTTTTTCTAAATGAAACTTATTTGTTCAAAAGCAAATTTACTGAAAGGTGTTAATATCGTATCGAAGGCAGTACCTACACGTACTACAATGGCAATTCTCGAGTGTATACTGATTGATGCATCCGCAAACGAGATTAAGCTTATGGCTAACGATATGGAGCTTGGAATTGAAACAATAATAGACGGAACCATCGAAGAAAGAGGAATTATCGCTCTTGATGCCAAGATTTTTTCAGAAATAGTGAGAAAGCTTCCTGACAATGATGTAACAATTGAGACAGATGCTTCCTTCAAGACCGTCATATCATGTGAAAAGGCCAAATTCAATATCATCGGAAAATCAGGTGATGATTTTTCTTACATACCATATGTTGAGAGAAATGAGTCTATTGTCCTCTCACAATTTACCCTTAAAGAGGTTATCAGACAGACAATTTTTTCAATTGCCGACAATGATAACAATAAACTGATGACAGGTGAGCTTTTTGAGATTGAGGAGAATAAGCTTCGAGTTGTTTCTCTTGACGGACACAGAATATCTATCAGATATATCGAGATGAAAAATCACTATGACAGCAAGAAGGTTGTTGTTCCCGGCAAGACTCTGCAGGAAATAAGCAAGATTATTCCGGGTTCAGCGGATGAGGATGTGGTTATCTATATCACTAACAATCATATTGTTTTTGAATTTGAAAATACTACTGTTGTTTCACGTCTTATCGAGGGTGAGTATTTCAAGATTGACCAGATGCTTTCATCTGACTACGACACTAAGGTTCGCATCAATAAGCGTGAGCTTCTTGACTGTATAGATCGTGCTACTCTTCTGGTAAAGGAAGGCGATAAGAAGCCTATTATCATGAATATCACAGATGGCAATATGGAGCTTCGCATCAATTCATTTATCGGTTCCATGAATGAGGACATCGATATCGACAAAGACGGAAAAGATATTATGATAGGCTTTAATCCTAAGTTCTTCATAGATGCATTGCGTGTTATCGATGAGGAGGAGGTTAATTTATACATGGTCAATCCAAAGGCACCATGCTTCATTAAGGATGATGATGGCAAGTTTATTTACCTCATTCTTCCGGTAAATTTTAATACAGCAGCAAACTAGATTTTATGAAACAGATTTCTATAAGAGAACAGGATGAGTTCATTAAGCTGGGACAGGCTCTTAAAAGGCCGACCTTGTGAGCTCGGGAGTTGAGGCAAAAATTGTTATTCAGGACGGTCAGGTGACTGTAAACGGTGAGACTGAGCTTCAGAGAGGAAAAAAGCTTCACGACGGAGATGTTTTCTCATATGACGGCGAAACAGTTAAGGTTGTTAAATAATGATTATTAAGTCAATCCAACTGAGTAATTTCAGAAATTACGAAAAACTGGATATCAGCTTTGACAGTGAAACCAACATAATCTACGGCGATAATGCCCAGGGCAAGACCAATATACTTGAGGCTGCATATTTGAGCGGTACTACAAAGTCCCATAAGGGAAGCAAGGACAAGGAAATGATCCGGTTTGGCGAGGATGAGGCACATATCAGGACAATTGTTGAAAAAAATGACAAGGAATACCGGATTGACATGCATCTGCGAAAAAACGGTGCAAAGGGTGTGGCCATCAATAAAATGCCAATCAAAAAAGCGAGTGAGCTGTTTGGTATTTTGAATATTGTGTTTTTCTCTCCTGAGGATCTCAATATTATCAAAAACGGTCCTGCCGAGAGACGCAGATTTATAGATTTGGAGCTTTGCCAGCTTGACAAAATATATCTGTCTAACCTGAGTAAGTATAATAAGACATTAGTTCAGAGAAACAGACTGTTAAAGGATATAGCTTACAGACCTGATTTGATTGATACACTTCAGGTGTGGGATATGCAGCTTCTCGAGTATGGCAGGCATGTTATAAAAAAGAGGCGCGAGTTTGTTAATGAGCTAAATGAGATAATACAGGACATTCACAGCAATATTTCAGGAGGCAGGGAGAAGCTTATACTCAAATATGAGCCAAGCATTGATGATATTTTTTTCGAGGACGAGCTGCTTAAGGCAAGAAGCAGGGATTTGAAGCTGTGCCAGACAACCGTTGGACCGCACAGGGATGATATGCTTTTTTCAGTGGACGGTGTGGATATCAGAAAATACGGCTCGCAGGGTCAGCAGAGGACATCTGCTCTCTCACTCAAGCTTTCTGAGATTAGTCTTGTAAAGAAAAATATAAACAGCACTCCCGTGCTTTTACTGGATGATGTGCTTTCAGAGCTGGATGGCAACAGGCAGAACTATCTGCTCAACAGCTTAAGTGATACACAGACCATTATTACATGTACGGGTCTGGATGAATTTGTAAAAATAGATTTCAGGTGGACAAGGTCTTTCATGTCGTGAAGGGCCAGGTGGAGGTTATTGATGAGTAAAGAAATACAGCAGAACAATCAGGAATACGGAGCTGACCAGATTCAGATACTTGAGGGTCTTGAGGCGGTCAGAAAAAGACCGGGTATGTATATCGGCAGTACGTCTTCGAGAGGACTTCATCATCTGGTTTACGAGATAGTGGACAATGCAGTTGATGAGGCCTTAGCCGGTTATTGCAAAAATATCGAGGTCACAATCGAGGAAGACAATTCCATAACAGTACAGGATGATGGACGAGGAATCCCGGTCGGAACCAATCATAAAGCAAAAAAATCAGCACTTGAGGTCGTTTTTACAGTGCTTCACGCAGGTGGTAAATTCGGCGGTGGAGGCTATAAGGTATCAGGCGGTCTGCACGGAGTTGGTGCATCTGTAGTAAATGCTCTTTCCACATGGCTGACAGTTGAGGTCTACAAGGACGGAAATATTTACAGACAAAGCTACAAGCGTGGCAAAACAGACGATACAGTAAAGATTGTTGGACAGTGTGACGAGTCGCTTCATGGTACAAAGGTGCATTTTCTGCCGGATCCGGAGATTTTTGAGGAGACAGTGTATGACTACGATACCTTAAAGCAGCGTCTCAGAGAGACAGCCTTCCTCACAAAAGGACTTAAGATTACTTTAAAGGATGTGCGTGAGAATAGCCATCACAATCATGTATTCCACTATGAGGGCGGAATCAAGGAATTTGTAGAGTATCTTAACCGTGGCAAGGAGGCTCTCTATGATGAGGTCATCTACTGCGAGGGAACACAAAATGGTGTTTATGTTGAGGTTGCATTGCAGCACAATGATTCGTTTAATGATTCAACCTTCAGCTTTGTAAACAATGTAATCACACCTGAGGGAGGTACTCATCTCGCAGGCTTTAGAAATGCCTTGACAAAGACCTTCAATGCCTATGCGCGTGAGAAAAAGATACTTAAGGATTCAGATCCGGCCCTGACAGGTGATGATATCCGTGAGGGACTCACTGCAATCATCAGTATCAAGATTGAGGAGCCTCAGTTCGAGGGACAGACAAAGCAGAAGCTTGGAAACAGTGAGGCCAGAGGAGCCGTAGATGCTGTTGTATCGGAAAAACTCACATATTTCCTCGAGCAGAATCCTGATGTAGCCAAAAATATCTGTGAGAAATCACTTTTAGCACAAAGAGCCAGAGAGGCCGCAAGAAAAGCAAGAGACCTGACCAGAAGAAAGACCTCTCTCGATGGAGGTACTCTGCCGGGCAAGCTGGCTGACTGCTCAGACAAGGATCCTAAAAACTGTGAAATTTTCATAGTCGAGGGAGATTCAGCCGGCGGTTCTGCAAAGACAGCAAGGAGCCGTGCTACACAGGCAATTTTACCTCTGCGAGGCAAGATACTGAATGTTGAAAAGGCAAGACTTGGCCGTATATATGACAATGCAGAAATCAGAGCCATGATTACAGCATTCGGAACAGGAATCCATGAGGATTTTGATATAACAAAGCTGCGTTATGACAAGATAATCATCATGACGGATGCCGATGTGGATGGTGCTCACATCGCTACTCTCATGCTCACCTTCCTCTACAGATTCATGCCTGATCTGATCAAGGAGGGACATGTATACCTTGCTACACCGCCACTTTACAAGGTGGAGAAAAACAAGGGTGTATGGTATGCCTACGATGATGACGAGCTCAAGCAGATTTTAAATGACATAGGCCGTGACAATAATAACAAGATCCAGCGATACAAGGGACTTGGCGAGATGGATGCTGATCAGCTCTGGGAGACAACAATGGATCCTGACCACAGAATTTTGAAACAGGTCATGATAGACGGAGAAAATTCATCTGAGCTTGATGTGACATTTACCACACTGATGGGTGATAAGGTAGAGCCAAGAAAAGAATTTATTGAAGCTAATGCCAAGTATGTAACAAATCTTGACATCTAGCAGGGAGGAGTAATTTAAGTGGACGACAAAATTTTTGACCAGATACAGCAGGTCGATTTGAAAAAAAACAATGGAGAGCTCCTACATAGATTACGCGATGAGCGTTATTGCAAGCCGTGCCCTCCCTGATGTCTATGAGATACACACTCGTGGATGGACATGGAAACTTTGGTTCAGTCGATGGAGACGGAGCCGCCGCCATGCGATACACAGAGGCAAGACTCTCAAAGATTTCTCTGAATTAATCATGATATCGGCAAAAATACAGTAGATTTTGAGCCAAACTTTGATGAGACAGAAAAAGAGCCGACAGTGCTCTCCATCAAGATATCCGAACCTTCTGGTAAACGGTACTACAGGTATTGCGGTCGGTATGGCAACAAATATTCCTCCTCACAATCTGCGTGAAGTGGTAAATGCCGTAGTGCGCCTTATCGACAACGATATCGAGGACAAAGAAACCACAATTGATGAGCTTATCGATGTGGTAAAAGGACCGGATTTCCCTACAGGCGGCATAATTCTCGGAACAAGTGGCATCAAAGAGGCTTACAGAACAGGCCGCGGCAAAATAAAGAGTCCGTGCTGTCACCAATATCGAGCCGATGGAAAAAAGCGGCAAAAACAGAATTGTAGTGACAGAGCTTCCATACACAAACAAAGTCGTCTTATTGAGAAAATAGCCGAGCTTCATAAGGACAAAAGAAGATGGAATAACAGACCTCCGCGACGAGACAAGCCGTGAGGGAATGAGAATCGTGGTAGAACCTGCCGTGATGTGAATCCGAGTGTTTTTAAATCTGCTTTTCAAGCAACACAGCCCAGGATACGTTTGAGTGATAAACCTGCACTCGTAAACGGAGAGCCAAAAGGTATTAAATCTATACGATCTGCTCAACTACTATCTCATCCATCAGAAGGATGTAGTGACCAGACGTACAAAAGTTTGATTCAGACAAGGCAGAGGCCAGGGCACATATTGTAGAGGGTCTCATTATTGCCCAGGACAACATAGACGAGGTAATAAGTATTATCCGCTCAAGCCAGACCACACAACAGGCAAAGACCAGATTGATGGAGAGATTTGGCCTGACAGATGAGCAGTCACAGGCAATTGTCGATATGCGTCTTAGGGCTCTGACAGGTCTGGAAAGAGAAAAGCTCGAGGCTGAGTATAAAGAGCTCATGGCTCAGATTGCGCAGTTAAAGGCTATTCTTGCCGATGAGAAAAAGCTTCTTGAGTAATCAGGAGGAAATCATCGCAATTGCAGATAAATACGGCGACGACAGAAAGACAGAGATAGGCTATGACGAGTATGATATGTCGATGGAGGATCTCATTCCTGAGACAAATACAGTCATAACAATGACAAAGGTAGGTTACATAAAGCGCATGAGCACTGATAATTTCAAGGCTCAGCACCGCGGTGGCAAGGGAATAAAGGGAATGGAGACAATCGAGGATGATTATATCGTCGAGATGCTCATGACCACATCACACCACTACCTGATGTTTTTCACAAATACAGGAAGAGTATACAGAATCAAGGCGTATGAGATACCTGAGGCAAGCCGTACATCAAGAGGCACAGCCATCATCAATCTCATACCTCTTCAGCCTGACGAGAAAATAACAGCCATGATTCCAATCAAAGAATACGAGGATGACAAGTATCTGTTCATGGCTACAAGAAACGGAATAGTCAAGAAAACCCCGATAAAGGATTATGAGAATATCCGAAAGAACGGACTTGCAGCAATCAATCTGCGCGAGGACGACAAACTCATAGAGGTCAAGGTCACAGACAATTCAGAGGATATTTTGCTCTTCACCAAATTCGGACAGTGTATCAGATTCAAGGAGACAGATGTGCGCTCAACAGGCCGTACAACCATGGGTGTTATCGGAATGAATCTTGCACCAAATGATGTAATAATCGCAATGCAGACCGCATCAATGGGTGAGGCAGTGCATCATATTTGCGTTTTCAGAGACTTTGAAAGTAATAAAATAAACATAATACGGAAAAATAAATATGTTTATCCACAAAAACACAAAAATAATATTGAATTGTGGATAAAAGGTGCCGGAATTTAAAATACAGAGAATAAAAAAGAGAGAAAAGAAATGATCAGGGAAATAAACGTTTCAGAAATAACAGCTGCAATAAAGGAAATGTGCATACAGGCAAATCATTTTCTTTCGCCGGACATGGACAAGGCACTTAAAGCTGCAACAGCAAATGAAGAATCACCTTTAGGTAAAAAAATATTAAACCAGCTACAGGAAAACTTAAAATAGCAGGCGAGGATATGATACCGATATGTCAGGATACCGGAATGGCAGTTTTTTCATAGAAATAGGCCAGGATGTCCATTTTACGGGAGGCGTATTGGAGGATGCCATAAATGAAGGAGTCAGACAGGGCTACACAGACGGCTATCTGAGAAAATCAGTGGTAAAGGATCCGCTCATCAGGGAAAATACAAAGGACAACACACCTGCAGTCATCCATTACTCAATAGTTTCCGGCGACAAGGTCAAAATAACCTTTGCACCAAAGGGTTTTGGAAGCGAAAACATGAGTCGTGTATTTATGTTAAAGCCGGCAGATGGTATAGAGGGAGTAAAAAATGCGATTCTGACAGCAGTTTCAGATGCAGGGCCAAACGCATGTCCTCCTATGGTTGTCGGAGTCGGAGTCGGTGGAACCTTTGAAAAATGCGCAATAATGGCAAAAAAAGCGCTGACAAGAGAAGCAGGCACACATTCAGACATAGAGTATGTGGCAGAGCTTGAAAAGAGATGCTTGAAAAAATTAATAATCTGGGTATAGGGCCCGGAGGACTCGGCGGAAGCACTACTGCCCTCGCAGTAAACATAAACACATATCCAACCGACATTGCAGGATTGCCGGTTGCGGTAAATATTTGCTGTCATGTAAACCGCCATGTAGTGAAGGAATTGTAAAGAATTACTGCATAGAAGAAGAAAGAAAGTGGCAATTTTAATTGTTAAAGAACATTGATAACTGAACAGTGAATAACCTTGAAAGATTTTGAATTTCAAGTCATCGAAAGATGAACGAACAGCTTTTAATAAAGCAAACCTTAAAAACAGTAAAACCTGAATCAAGATTCCGGTGGGAACTTGTTTCTGATTTAGAAAAGCCAGATATTCTGGCCGGATTAAAACTTTTAACATGAGAGTTT
>VOFB01000527.1_pt1 | contig 28000 bp, 26 predicted proteins | sample 5384141 | NCBI WGS metagenome assembly VOFB01 (sample SAMN12384721, study PRJNA508395) | human gut metagenome | isolation source: healthy gut A | host: Homo sapiens | reverse complement strand
ACAAATGTTTGTTCGTTCCATGCCATAAGTCTGAAATTAGGGTTAGGGATAAATAGCTTGTTTGACAGTCGGCTGTTGATGGCCTTCACGGTTGTGCTTTCAAAGGCGTTGAGCGTATTGGCCTGCTTTCTGAATCCAGCTATAACATCAGTATTACTGCCAAACACGCCCTTGCTGATACCGGCTTGCATAGCCTTGGCCTTCTGCTCTTGGGGAGTTGCTGTTTTCTGCTTACCACTCAGATAAGCAAAAGCCAAGTCACTTCCCACAAAAGTGGCGAAGCTTTTCCATGTGCCTACACCTCCCAAAGACACGGCATCGATGACAGCACCAGTAGCTTTACCAGCAACCTTTTCCGTGCCACTTGGACGGTAAGCTCGCTCTCCACGAGCTTCAATCTCGCTTGCAAGGGGTGACTTGAGCATTTGCTGTGGCAATCCCCAAATGGTGCTTTGGGCAGTTTTGCGCAAGATGTATTCAGCCGATGATTTAGGCATTCCATCTTTCACAAGCTTATTGACCATCAGGTCTTCCATGCGTTGTCCGACATAGGCATAAGCCATATCGCCGCCGAGCTGTTTGGAAAGGGCATCGTACTTGGGTCTGCCTATCTGTTTAACCACCGCTTCACGCCATTCTTCTGCCATGACGGCAAGGTCTTTCTGAATGGAGGGAGTCTGCTGGATTTTGGTGTTGCACATCCGCAGATAATCTTCCACGGTCTTGCTGTTCCACTCGCCAGTCAGTTGCACATGAGTCAAGGCATCAAAAGGTGATGCCACCATTCCTGTATTGGCAGCGGCAAGGATTCCTGCAGGACTGCGTTGGTAGTCGGCAAGTTCCTTCACTTGCTTGCGGTTTAGCTCATCCTTCACCTGCTTCATGACCGGGGCCAACTCCTCTGTGAAGTAGTGCTGCAAGCAATATTCTATGGCAGCGAATTGCTGCGGGTTCTTGATTTGACTCATCTGTTATACGTTTATCTGATTAAGCAACTGCTCTCTTGTTTGCTCAATGGCATGGTGATATACTTCCATCTGTTTGGGGAAGTATTCTTCCAACCATTGGTCTTTCTCGATTTGGTTCTGGAGGAAGAGAATGGCCAGTTGGCGAGTTATCTCCACCGACGATTCTCCTTCCTCTCGATTATTGAACCATGCTTTTGTCCACCAGCGTAGGCCTGAGCGGTCTGGATAGACGGTGACCAATCTGGGAATGTCGAAACTTTGCACATCGATGTCCTGTTCAGCCAAAGGGTCTATCACGCTACTGCTACTCAAGGCTTGCTCGTGGACTTTTTTTTTAGAATTTCATCCAAGGTGGAGAGATACACGTTGTGCCGCAGAGCAAGGTAATTCAAGAAGTCTGCTATCAGCAGGTTCTGTACCTTGCAGGCTATGGGCATCGCTCTGTTGCCAATGCCCAAGGGATTGGCAATGGAGGGCATATCCTCGAAGAAATAATGCTTGGAAGCTGATTGGCTGAAAAGGTTGCGAAGGGAACTCTCGGTACGTTCAGGCACTACGTAGATACCGTGATAGAGGTCTTGCATGTAGGACGGCAGGAAGCGAAGCATCAGCTCTTCAATTTCCTTCTGATCCTTGTCGTAGTCGGTAGCCATGCCCATTTCATAGGTTTCAAACTCGGGCATACCGATTCGACCACTCTGTTCAACAGCTTTGAGATTGCCATAGAGCATAGTAAGGAACTCTAAGGGGTTCAGTTCTTCGCCATCGTACTTCACCTCAAAATGAAGCAGGTCACCGCTAAGTGCTACTACGGTGCCAGCCTTTACTTGTTGGCCGAAGTTTACATAGACATTGGCCAAGTGGGAATAGGTCACTTCGTACTTGCCGTAGCGTATCACTTGATAGATGCCGTGCGTTTGGTCATTGCCAATGCCAGCTACCGTTCCTGATGCCAAAGCAGCCAACAGGTAGTGGTTGGCACTGAAGTCCACACCGTGATGAAAGAAAGCTTCTCCCGTCACTGGGTGTTTCTGCTGGCCATAGCCTAAAGTCACTTCTACATTCTTGCCGCGTTCTTCAAAGGGCATACAATAGCCGCTGGACGAACGCAGAATCATTTCTTCTGTATATTTCATTTGTTTCTTGTTTGATTATCGTTTCATACCTCCCGAAGGACGTTGCTCCTCGGGCTGTTCGTTCATTCTTTGTTGCGCTTGGCCACCATTTCCTCCCAACATGTTTTGCATGTTGGAGTTATTGCCAATCAGCATCATGCCCAACATCGCACCTGCAATCTTCCCCAGCCACCCGAAGCGGCCAAAGGTGAGAAAGGCAGCTGCTACTAAGCCGGCAATGCTCAGTCCTGACACATTACCCTTGGCGAGGTTGCCAAAGAAGTTGCCAAACATATCTACGCCGTTACCGCCGAAGATGCCACGAAAGAAGTTGGTCATACCGCTCCATTTGCTGTTGACATCGCTCATGGCTCCGTTGACGGCATCAATGGCTTCACCAGCTTTGTTCTTCAACTCTTTTACGTCGTTGGCTGCCTCTGAAATGGTGTCAACGGCCTTTTCTCCAACCACGGCATCGCCTACAATTTCGACAACGCTTTTATCGGTGGTGAGTTTCTCCCATGCCACATAACCCGTGACACCACCTACGGCAGCTGTCTTCATAGCGCTACCTGCTCCTTTCAAAGTTTGAGCGGGATGAATCACTGTGTTGCCTAATGAGCGCCCACCAGCTTTGGCGAAGCCCCAAGTGCCTTTTGCGGCACCTCCAGCCATCTTTGCTATATTGCTCCAGATACTCATATTGTTACTTTTATTGGTTTATCATTATCGCTTGCCACTGCGCTTCCATCGCGCCATGCAGTCTTTCACTATTTGTTCTTTGTTCGCCCTGTCTTTGTTACTACCACCGTCAATTTCTGCCCAGATGTCGCCCATCGAGGTGTACTTCACGGCAATAGTGAGCCTTTGTAGCTTCTTGTTCATGACTTTGAGCTTGGGGCGAATATCGAACACGATTTCTACACGTTCCTTTTCGGTCATCTTGTTACCTGTCAGGCAAACGTGGCGTATATCGTTGACTATCTCGACGCTATTTAATATCAGCTCTCGATAGATTTTGTTCCGTTTCGTGGAAAGGGCCACTGCTAGTGCATTGCTGGGATGGGCTTCCAGTTGTTTTGTGAAGCCACCCATGTTATCAATCAAGCGGTCTATCTCGTGGTAAAAACCATAGATTTGTGCCGCATAGCTAATAATAGAGCGAAAGGAGTTCAGGTAGTTGTTGAACTCCCGTTGCAGGTCGGTCGTGGCTTTCACTTCCTCTTTCGTCCACAGGTGTCCGGTGGTCTGCATCAGCATGACTTTCTCCTGTTTCTTCAGCTCCTTCTCAGCCTTTTCGGTGTACATGTAGATCATGCCGGCCAAGACAGGGTCGTTTTGCGCTTGGACTTTGCTAAATCCCATGCACACGAATATGAGGATTATGAGTATTCTTGCCATTGTTTACCTCCTTATCTTGTTAGTGCTGCAGCTCTTCGCCATCGGTCTAAGGCAATGTTGGCAACTTCACTGTTATCTCTATCTATCATGCCGGCGGTGGCTCTGTTCCACACATCGGTCATGGTGTAGTAGCGAATGCTCAAATAGAGGGCATTTAGTTTCTTTTGGAAGGCAGAGAGTTTATCATTCAAAGCCCATAGAGTTTTGGAACGCTCTGCGCCTGTGAGCATATTTTCCGTACCGCCTTTGGCTATGCCTTCTCTGAGCAGTGTATAGACGGAAACCAGTTCGGTGGCTGTCTCAACGTAGAGGTTGTTCATGCTCATCGAGGCGACAATACCTTGTGGATTGTTGTTGATGGCTTTGCGGAGCTTTCCCAAAGTGATAAAAATGCGTACACCATCGCTGTAGAGATGCGTACATGCTTTGAGAGAAGAAGCATAACCATTGGCAGTTTTCAAATAGCTGTTATACTTCTTTTCCCACTTGTGTATCTGATTGAACTCTGCGGCAATAGTGTTTTGCAGAATAGCGGTTTTGGTCTGCCCATTGATTTGTTTGTCAATCTGATTGTTGATTAACTCATTGCCCTCGGCCAATGCCATCCACTCTAAAGGATTAGAGGCAACGATTTGTGCCTGGACTTTCTGAAAGCCCAAGCCAATGAACAGCGCCAAGATGATGCTAACGGTTTGTAATCTCATAGATACCTTTCCTCCTTTTGTTATATTCTACTCGTTCACGTATCAAGGAAACATACTCACATCCGTTCTTCACGCCGATGATGTCAAGGCGGGGTGTGGTTCTGTCTCCAGAATAGATGCTGACCGTTTTTAATCCGCATAATTGCTGGATAAAGGTCTGGTGTTCGTTAAAGTCAACGATGCGGTACAACTCCAGATAGTCCACCTTACGATGGAATACGCCATATTCAAACACAAACTGTTCGTTTCCCACGCTATAGGTCATCCGTTTCAAATAGATGAAACGGTAGAGCAAGATGAGGGAAAGAATAAGCGTCAAGGCGAGGATGAGATGCGTGAGCGGAAGTCCATCCATGCCGGCGTAAATCAGTCCGATGGGACAAAGCAATAGGAGAGGCAGCTCGTTGATGACAAACTGCATCGCATGGGGTTTTATCCGTACTGTTCTATATCTGAGTTGTTGCATCGTTTACTTTATTGAGGGGCTATCGGTGGAAACGGTATTGTTTCTTTCCCGCTTCGTCCTGCTCCCGATTTTCTTCATATTCTTCTTCGCGTTCGACAACCACATCGTTGCCGTTGTCATCGAAAGCTGTTTCTACTTGGTCGGTCTGACTGTATTGACGTTTATCCAGTAGCTGGTCATTCCAATCTTTGTAGCATTGCTCACACGGGTTATAAGTGGTTTGACCACCTTGCCGCTTGTACTCCTCAAAGGCTTTCTTTAAGGCTACATGGTAGGCATCGGCATTCTCAACAGTCTCTTGCCTGAGTTCATCCAACTCTTCCTTGCAAACCAATCCGCTCTGCTTGGAACTGTAAAGTTCTTCACAACTCGACTCGTAATTGCTGTAGGCTGAGCTCACAGGATAAGGAAGGAGGTCACAATCACCAGAGAAGATGTTTTGCGGATCTTTGAGCGACTTGAGATAGATGGCCATTTCGTTATATCTCATGATATGGCCAATGCCCAGGGCTTCCATCTCCTTTGGAAAACAGAAGTCCTTCATGTCAATTTCAGTTCGCTTGTAACCATCGGTGGTATCGACTACAACCAAGTTGCCGTTGGTACCAATGTGACTGTTGAAGATGCGGTCGGCCTTCGTCATCGCAAAGCTAATGGCAAAGGTTTGTCCGGCTTCGTCTCGATCGAATCCCAAATGATGGTTGGCTTGATGGGTGGCATCAATCATTCCACGCATCTGTCCAAGACTGGGATTACCGCCTGTGCTGACAAATACGGCTTTGTTGAGTTCCTTCAGCTCGTCCTCCAGCTCACGCATTTCAGCGTCTCCGCTGTTAGAGCCTTCACTCTGCATCTGCTCGTAGCCGTGGATGCTTTCTTTGATATGCTCTTTGGTCAACTGGTAGTAGGCCATCGCATCGAAAGCACTCTCAAACCAATAGACATCGGTTGCTTTATCAAGAGAGGTGTCGCGTGGACTGGCAAACCACAAGCCTTCAGCAGCGTTGGAGTTTCTGGCCATGCCTTTGTAGGAGGTAACGCCTTGGGCATTGGGGCGGCTTCGTTCTTCCATCCCAACAACCTTTTCTGGCTCACTTGGCTTGCGCAAAGGGAACGAGAGGTTGGTGAAGCGTTTGCCATCGGGCATTTCCTTGGTAGAGAGGAAGAAGCCTTTATTGAAGGCATACTGTGTGGTGAGGTCGATGCCTCGGGGTTTGAAGTAGCCATAAAACTTCTTTTGACTGTCTTTGTCCTTGGGATAGAACTTATGCAGTTCGTAATCACTCGACTGAAAGGGCTTTGTTTCTTTCGCTGGCTCAAAGATGCGTTGCTTGCGTTCTTCCATGGGGACATTCAGCAAGCGGTTGCATACCAAGTTGACCAAACGATCGGGAGACATCCCCACTTTGTAGTCTTTGAACAACTGGGGATGCTCCTTGATGAAACTGATGACGTTGAAGTTCTTCTGCTCAGGTGGCTGGAAGCAACAGGCACCGTTGGGCGTAACAAGGAACTTGTCGCCTCGCACACGGCAGCCATCACTTCCGATGCGGACATACGAAGGATAGCGAATGCCATCACGTTTGTTCAACTGATAGCCGGCATCCTGCAGGACTTCTTGAATGCTGAGCTTTTGCAAGAAGTCGCTATATTCGAGTTCGTTTTCATTCATGGGCTTTCTGTTTTAGCGTCCGTTACTCATGTGGTGGTCAGGGCCATCCATGTTCATAGCTGCCTCGAAGTTTCGGGCGGCTACATCCATGGGTGTATCTACACCAGGCTTGAAATAAGGGCGTGGATGAGCGCAATGCTGTTCTACATAGATTTCAGGGCCAGCATGGGGCTCTTTGATATGCTCTATGTTGTGGACAATATCTGCTGCGCCATAAGTCACATCTCCTGCCATACGAAGTCCGGCCAACAATGCTGCACCAATCTTGGTACCCAAACCGACTCCATCACCTCTTGACTTCATGTCCACTTCATTGAAGACCTTGGAGAAGAGTTTCATGCGGTGGTAGTCATCTACAGCCATAAACTTATCATACTGCTTTTGAGTGATCTCATGACTGATGCTTTCGCCATTGATGATAGCGGTCATCTTGTATTTGCCTTCTTGTTCGGAAGGTGCTACTTGAATGTCCTCCACCATTACTTCACGGCCATGTCTTCCTTCACGAAACCAGCCTTTGCTTTCATCCAAGTCTTGACCATGGACTCTTCCGACCTTGGGATTATCCACTTCTTGCTCTACAGTCATTGCTTGGTTTTGTTCTTCTACGAGTTGTGGGGCGAGTTGAGCTTCGAGCTCCTGCTTGACCTCGGGCTTCAGGTTGATAGCAACGACCTCTTTGCTATTGAGCATATCCATGGTTATCTTGTCTGCAAAGTCATCCTTAATGACGCTGTTCAAGATTTCCAATCGTTTGGCTATGGGAGCTTCTTTGATAGAGTTGTTCGTTAAAGCTTTCAGCTCGTCAGCTCTCAAATAGTAAATCATATCGGCCTGAGTGCTGCTCGACTGAATGGTGAGAGTCTTTACTTTTTCATCAATGATGATGCCGTGGGATGCAAGGCATTCTTGCCACTTCTCATTGGAGAAATAGACTTGAGAAGTGATAAGTTCTTTGTAGGGCTTGGCTGGTTCCTGACTACGGGGGCGATTAACGACTGGCGTGATGACGCTCTGCAGTTCTTGAAGTACATCCTTTTGAGGTACTGGAACTTGCTGCTGATTGCCTTTGTAGTAAAAGCCGTAACCGCCGCTTTGCAGTTCACCGGGCTTCATGCGTCTATCGGGACGTTCATCTACCATTGGCGCACCGGGATAGAACATGGCTCCACCCACTCTGCGTAGATGAAAACCTGCTTGCTGACGAGGTGTCCAGCCTAAAAAGTCGGGATGCCAACCTAAACGACCATATTCTCCAGCACCAATGCGGTAGCCATGAAGACCCATAGCTACACGGCCATTGGCGTTGCGAGCATGAACAAAGTTTCGGGGCATATAGAAGTCGTTGCCAACAATGCTTGTAAAGACGTTATAGGCTTTCTTGTTGGCATAGTTGGTGCCCCAATCGGTCAGAGCGTGCATCTGCTTCTCTGTCAGATTGTAGGTGAGCAACGGAGAATCGTGACCTTGAACGGCCAACTGATACCCGTTGCTGTTGGAGAGAATATGGGCTTGCATACCATTGCGCATCAGCATATCGCGCATTTCGGGCTGCAGATCCATTTCCCTTGGATTAGTATTCTTTCTGATAGCCATTGTCTGTAGAGATTAAGCGTTTCCTTCTTCCATCGCTTTTTCAAGCTGTTCGGACTTGTAGTTCACAAATTGCTCGGCTGATTCATTGCCGATGCTCAGCGAGTATTCACGGCAGTATTCTTCATACTCGTCCTGCCACTCTTCGCTAAAATGGTTGATGTAGTCCAACCAGTTGTACTCTCCTCGCTGCATTTTCTCTACAAGGATGTCTTCTGAATAATAAGGGCCTTTTCGCATGTTCTTTTCTTTTTTGTTAGGTTATTTACGGAGCGAAGCATTGCGCTGGGCGCTCTTCTTCTGCTCATTCCAGAGTTCTTCGGTGTACTCGTCTTCCACCACGTAGTCGTGATTGCCTTCGTCATCGGTGACCCAACAACCATAGCAGCCAAAGGTGAATTTGTCCCATTCACGCTTGCCACGCTCTTTCCATTGCTGTTCGTCGCCTTGGGCAAAGCGAATGCCGGTGTTACTGTTCAGGTCGATACCAACGGTGACGGGTTCATCATCAATCACAAAAGTGAGAGGCTGGCCATTCTGCATCGTCTTGATCTCTGCACTGCCAAGGCCCAGCTCTTCGGAAAGGACTTGCAGGTTGCGACCAATAACTGGCGTAGGCACGTTCATCACCTGATTGGTCTCAGGGTCAATTTGCACAAAGGCTTTGATGATGGTTCCTTGAGGTGATGTCACATCGGCCACCACAGCTTTGCCATCTTTGAGCAGCTGCTGTTGGTTGTCGTCGAACTGTTCCAAGAGGGCATACTTCAAAACCGGATAGAACATGACATCGACTTTGCCATCTTCCATCCGGACAAGTGAGAAGCGGGTACGACTCTTGATGAGCTCACCCTCGTCATCGGTGACGTGGATAGGGAGTACTGGAGATTGGCGGCCATTCCAAATGTCTTCCAAGACATGCATCGGCAAGTCTTCGATCATTTCGTGGGAGAGACCGAATTTTTCAAGCGCCCCATAAGGGATTTCTCCCTCTTCAAATTGATTGCATTTCATACTTAAAATCGGATTTAATGAATATTCTGAGGGTCAAAATTAAAGTGAGAAATACAGACTAAAGAATTATACTTTCCATGTAGGGCTACTTTTCAATATTATTATGCTTAGAGTATGATAATACGCCTATATTCATACTTCAATCATATATATTGTTATATTTAAGAGCGTCATCAGGGTAAGATTCTTCACTACGTTTTTTTGTGGGCTACTTTTGCAGTCATGAAGTCATATAAAGTTCTGCTATTCTCTATCTCCATGTTGACTGCAAACACCGCTTTTGCTCAGTTCAACACCGTGTCGCAAGACGTGCCCAGATACAAAGTAAGCGTGACGTCAGCCCCTGTGCCAACTCCACGCTTACCTGATGCACCTTTAGCATCAACCAAGACCAACTCGGACTCTCTCCAAGCTGGCCAACAAAAAAAGCGGATAGACCTACGCATGAGCGTGGCCTATCCACTTAAACATATTCAAGTCACAAGTCCCTTCGGCTATCGACGTGACCCTTTCACTGGCAAGAAACGTATGCACAACGGTCTCGACCTACATGCACGCGGCGACAAAGTCTTCGCCATGTTGCCAGGCATCGTCCATAAAGTTGGCTACGACAAGCGTTCCGGCATCTTCGTAACACTTCGCCATGGTGATATTACTATCAGTTACTGCCATCTTTCCAAGGTTGCCGTTCGCAAAGGAGATGTGGTCTCAGCTGAAACCATCGTTGGGATAACCGGTAACACAGGACGCAGCACTGGGGAACATTTGCATATTACTTGCAAGCTGAAGGGGAGGTGTGTAAATCCAATGGTTGTAATAGAACAAATTCGCAGATTAGGAATTTCATGATTGCTACTACTCATCATTCCGCATCAAACACTTCCATACTGGTACATTTTCGACCTTGAAGTCCAACGAGTCCTTTTGCTACCAATTCCATTGCTTGATCTTCTGCATCTGTACCACTGACAGCTGTAATAGTCAAGGTCTCGTGTTCATCCAGTTCTGTAGTAACATCGACATGATAATGGTGCATGACTTCGCGTCTATTAACTTCCAATGCGCGACTTGCCAAATCAGAGGTCCAATTGATCTTTGTGGCAGGTGCCTTACGCATATTCTTCAACACCTTGACTTTTACAGTGGCATCAGAGCCGTCAGGATTGACTTTACGGAAGCGTTTGCATCCACAGGAGCAGCTCCATATTGGAGCTCGACGAGGTATGCTGTCGCCACCCATGATACCATCCTTTCGGTACTGAAGCACAAATTCAATCTCGGTCATGTCTCCCGTGCCATAAATTATATCAACTACAGAACTACCACAATCGGGGCATTTTGATGGTTTGCGAGTCACGTTGATGATGCGTGGTTTCTTATTGCCTAACATAAGCGTTACTATATTTGAACTTTATTTGCTAGTAGTTCCTTTTAGTTCTTTACCAGAGAAAGTGCCATAGGACTTTTTGGAAATTTCTCCAATTTTATAATAATCAGCCAATGCTTTGAGTACAACATCAATATCTGCTTCGCTTTCAACAACAAGTTTCCCATCTTTCATTGGTAGTTTGTCATTGTACTTCTTACAGACTCTGCACATACGTTTCATGTCATTGGTAGTCAAATTAGTGTAACTTCCAATTTTTTCTACTTTGAGCAACTTCTTATGTATTGATGGTTTCGTTTCTATTAGTTCTAGAAGTTTTTCTGAACCAATAAAATTTCCACTGTCAACCATCTTATTTGCAATCTCTGTAGCTTTCTCTTTATACTCTTCATGCAAGCCCAATATTTGCTCAAAATAGGCTTTTTTAAGTACATAAAAAATCTCATCGCAAAAAATACAATCTATTTGATAGTCAAGATTAACAGTTTCCTCTTTTAAGATTGTAAGCTTCTGACTTTTGTGCTAAACATTGCCCTAAGCCATTTAGTTGATTTTTCATCAACACAAACCTTACTCGGAAGCAATTTGCGAAACGTGTATATTTTTGCTTAGTTGAAAGGTTAAAGAATTCAACGCAGTAAGCCCATAGACTATCACCGTTACTCGTTATATCAAATAAATTCTTTACTTTTTCTATATTAGTTGAAAGTAATTGATTAGTAACAACGTCTGAAAAAGAAAATACCTTATTCTTAATAGAATACGTAAATAGGTTCTCTGTTTCATCTGACAAAATATCATAATCTACCAAATCAAAATTCTTGTCAATAGTAGCCTTAAGTTGTTCCTTCGATGCTGACAAAATTGTCTCTCGCAATTCATCATCACAATCAATTTGATATACTCGAAAGAGATATTTGTCTTTTGCACGCATCTTCTTAGTTATATTCTCTTTTGTCTTTCTTGTGACAAAATAGAGCTTAACATCTTGAGTAGAGATATCAGAAATAACATCGTATAAATCTTGAACCGTCATGATATAAACCTTTTGTTTCCGAAATAAAGTTGATAACCTATATTGTATATTTGAACTTGATCGCCTTCTTGAATATCCTTGTTCTTTGTAATTACAATACCTTGTCTTTGGATACTACCATCCATAAATGTAAAGCTGTAAATTGAAAATTTTAGCCCTAAAATCGGATTAACTAATAGAAGTTTTGAACTAACAAAAAGCCTATATACGATAAAGAACAATATTAACCTAATTTCCGCAAGCGAATGAAATCAGAGCATTACCTATGCATTTTTCAGTGAGTTTATTATCTTTACATTGGGTTTTGGTGAAACGAAGGTGCCAAAGGTCCACTCTTTTGCATAACTTCCCCTTACCCCATGAAGCGACTTGAGGCAATACGCATTACCCACCACTAAGAGTAAAGATTAGCCAAAATCCTGTTGAAAGGCCATTTTATACGCTGGATTCTCTGTATAGATGTTTAGCACGTGGGGCCTAGAAGTCCTAATCCACTTTGCGGCAACCGAGATGTATTTGAAAACGAAAGTTTTGATACGACTCGTTATGGATAGCCCAAAATCCTTAACGTTTAATTTTCGGATGATTGTTTTGTAGAAGTTCCTTATCAATGCAGTCATCAGCAGGTATACTGCATTTTCTGCCATGAATGACTTTGGCAAGTGTTTCCATCCAAACCCGTTGTTCATGTCATCGAGGATTCTTTCCTTCCCACCGCGCAGGTTATAGAACTCTACGACATCCCTTATGTCGGATTCGAAATCATTGGTAAGGATACACCGGTAGGTATATTCTCCTTCCCATAGCTCCCGTATGTCATCTGTTCTTCTTTGTCTTTGGATGACAAGACGGTAGGGTTTCCCTTCCACTTTTCTACGACAATCGAATTCATCTCGAACCTGATTCCGTTGATCTCCTCAGCCTTCCATCCCCTGAGGGCGAACATGTCATCGTAAAAAGCGGAGCATCTGTTGGCTCTGATATAGAAGTACTTGCAATGGGCCTTGACGGTATCTACAATCTCTTCGGAGCACGACCCACAATCCATACGGGCTCTATTTATATGAATGCCGTTACATTCCAGCCTGGTGAAGATTCTTTCCAATGTACACTGCTGGCAGAACCGGACATTCGTGTTCCCATCCCGATTTTCAATGCCGACAATATGGTCACCTATAACGGCCACTCCCGGGCTGTATCCTGTGAACTTCTTGTATGTACGTTTGGCATCATACTTCTCCGTTTCAATGAACTGGTGGGCAAAATCCAGATCGTAACCCTGCTCCTGACATAATTCTCCGGTAGCAATGAGAGACTTGACCAGCAATTCATTCATGTTGTCAGCTGTATTGAAGTCATAAGATTTACCTGAGTCTGGAGATGAATACGTAATGTTGTCTGTTGTCAGTTCTTTTATGGCGCGAAGAATCGTGTCTGCGCTGCAGGTTTTAAGTTTGGGATGCAGGGAAAGATGGGGCATGAGATGAGTGGATATGTCTTCAATGCACGAGCCGCCACAGAAGAATACGCACATGAGAGAACGGATGATTTCGCTGTATTGGTAACCATAGGTTCTGCTACGCAGTCCTAATGTGGAGTCAATTACATCCGATAAAAGAGCATCAAATTGCTCCATGATTGAAAATATTCCGCCAAAAGGTGTGATTGAATCGAATTTTATTTGTACTTTAGCCATGTCTGCTGAAGATTGGTTTGATTTTTATTGCAACACGAAGTTAAGTGAATCTTCTGACATGACAAAGCACTGGGTAATACATTACTACTCAGTGCTTCAAATTAGTTTTATACAAAAGTGTTGCGGAAATTAGGTTATCAAAGCCTTCGTTTATAGTTTATCCATAACCCAAAAGAAGTTCAGTGCCTATAAAAAGGGAGTTCGGATCTTATAGGAAAGAGGTTTATCTACAATATACGCCCGCCATCAGACCAATTGTCGGTATACATAGACAGCCTTAAAAAAGAGAAAAGAGGGTGAAAGATATGCCCTTCACCCGCTAACGCCCATGAATAAGGCGTTATAGCGAAAAGGTGAAGGGCATATCACATTTGTACGACACACGGACATCATACCTTAATTCCGGTAAATCAGACAGATAGAAATTCTTTTCTCACTCTTCTTTAGCTTCAGTCAAGCCATACTTTGCTCTTGTGATTTTCCGTACAAGTTCCCTTTGAACACTTTCCAATGCGTTCACTTCTTTATCCAACAGTTCCAAAGCTGAGCCTTTCTGTAACAGATAAGAACGGTCTGAGTATTTTATCATAGAAGTGGGCACTGCCTTATTATCCTTTTTATATTGTTCAATCATATATCGCAAAGCTTCCGATCTATATTTACAAACGGTCTTCCGTTCCGCATAATATAATTCTTTATAAGCATTGTCTTCACTTCTCAACTTCTTCCAAAAAGCAGAAAAAGCTGCCGACAACGCCTCTTTCTCTTCCTTAGATACAACCTCCGTTTGTCTCTTTTTAAGTTCCCTATATTCCTTATATGTATTTAAGAACTTATCCAGCGCATCTTTACAGACTTTATGTTCAAACCGGTAATTTTCCAATGAAGCAGGACGGTTATACTCAACAATCTCCTGCAGGTAAGGCACATCATTCCAACTGATATACTTATTATTCGCTTCACAATAGTCTGCGTAAGCACTCACAAGTTGCCAACTATACTCTTTTGTTTTCTGATTCAGTTCTTCATTGATGGCCGACAAACTTTTCTCCATTTCCTGTAAATCCTGCGCTAATGCGGTCTGCATACTCCCCCATCCCGAAATGAATAGACAAAGGACGCCTAATAATGTTGTTTTCATAATAATAAATTAAAATTAAGTAAGTAAATGCACAGTTTGCCTGGCTTTATTATCTTCTTCCATGAAGTTTCATTTTTTCTTCCGACAAATATAGGAATTTCCAGCGAACCACCTCACTTCGCCTGTTTATTTTCTTTTATTGCAAAAAACTTAAATATTGAAATAGTGTTCGTATCTTTGCACCGGCTAACTAATAATCTCTTTATTTTTATTACAATATAGCATTTACGAATAATATTATGATTGTCCGGCACAAATTGCTGGCAGACCTTGTAAGACTCTGGAAAAACGACCAGTTAATAGAAAAGATAGACCGGCTCCCCGTAGAACTGAGTCCCCGAAGATCGAAGCCGATGGGACGTTGCTGCATACATAAAGAACGGGCGGTATGGAGATATAAGACTTTTCCTTTGATGGGATTGGATATGACGGATGAACATGATGAAGTCGCTCCCCTTTCTGATTATGCACGTATGGCATTGAGCCGCCCCGAGCCGAATAAGGAAAATATCATGTGTGTGATTGACGAAGCATGTTCTTCCTGTGTCCAAATCAACTATGAGATTACCAATCTTTGTCGCGGATGCGTAGCCCGCAGTTGCTATATGAACTGCCCCAAAGACGCTATACGCTTCAAAAAGAACGGTCAGGCGATGATTGACCATGACACTTGCATCAGTTGCGGTATTTGCCATAAGAGTTGTCCTTATCATGCCATTGTGTATATCCCCGTGCCATGTGAAGAGTCTTGTCCGGTAAAAGCGATCAGCAAAGACGAACATGGCATAGAGCATATCGACGAAAGTAAATGTATCTATTGCGGTAAATGTCTGAACGCTTGTCCGTTCGGTGCAATCTTTGAGATTTCACAGACATTCGATGTTCTGCAGCATATCCGTAAAGGAGAAAAGCTGGTTGCCATCGTGGCTCCGTCCATTCTGGGGCAGTTCAACACAACCATAGAAAAGGTCTACGGGGCATTTAAGGAAATAGGATTCGCCGATGTCATTGAGGTTGCTGAAGGTGCCATGCAGACTACCAGCAACGAAGCTCACGAGTTATTGGAGAAGTTGGAAGAGGGACAGAAATTCATGACCACTTCTTGTTGCCCTTCCTACATAGAGTTAGTCGAAAAACATATTCCGGGAATGAAACCATACGTATCTTCCACTGGTTCACCCATGTATTATGCCGCACGGATCGCCAAAGAAAAACACCCGGACGCAAAAATCGTATTCGTCGGCCCCTGTATAGCCAAGCGTAAAGAAGTCCGACGCGACGAAGCGGTAGACTACATTCTGACATTTGAGGAAATAGGTTCTATTCTTGATGGATTCGATATCCAACTGGAACAAATGCAAGAATTTTCCATTCTGCACACTTCCGTCCGCGAAGCACACGGGTTTGCCCAAGCAGGCGGCGTGATGGGGGCTGTCAAGGCTTACTTGAAAGAAGAAGCGGAGAAAATCAACGCAATACAGGTATCGGACATCAATAAGAAGAATATCGCTCTGTTACGCGCTTGCGCCAAGACGGGAAAGGCTGCCGGACAATTCATCGAAGTGATGGCTTGCGAAGGCGGATGTATCACCGGTCCAAGTACACATAACGATATTGTTTCAGGACGTCGCCAACTGGTACAAGAGCTTCTCAAACGCAAAGAGAGCTATGAAACAATGGATCGATAGGCTACGGCGGGAAAGAACCCTCCGACCGGAAGAGTTCCGGCAACTGTTGACTGAATGTGACGCAGAACTGCTGCGTTACATCAACAAACAGGCGCAGGAAGTCAGTCTCCTTCATTTTGGAAACAAGATTTATATCCGTGGACTGATTGAAATCAGTAATTGCTGCCGGAACAACTGCTATTACTGCGGCATTCGTAAAGGTAATCCAAACATCGAGCGTTATCGTCTGACGCAGGAAAGCATATTGGACTGTTGCAAACAGGGATATGAGTCAGGTTTCCGTACTTTCGTCCTGCAAGGTGGAGAAGATCCCGTCCTAACGGATGATAAGATAGAGAGGATAGTCACAAACATCCGGCAAGAATACCCGGACTGTGCCATTACATTATCACTCGGAGAGAAGTCCCGCAATACGTATGAACGTTTTTTCAAAGCAGGCGCCAACCGTTATCTGCTACGCCACGAAACTTACAACGAGGCGCATTACCAACAGCTGCATCCGACGGAGATGTCCGTCAAGCGGCGTTTGCAATGTCTGCAAGATTTAAAAGACATCGGTTACCAGACAGGAACCGGAATTATGGTCGGCAGTCCCGGACAGACAGTAGAAGATATTGTCGAAGATATCTTATTTATAGAACAGCTCCGTCCGGAAATGATCGGCATGGGTCCTTTCTTGCCGCATCACGATACCCCTTTTGCCCAATACCCAAGTGGAACAGTGGCACAGACAGTTCTCCTATTATCCATCTTCCGCCTGATGCATCCATCTGCATTGATTCCGGCAACAACGGCTTTAGCGACTCTTGCCTCCGACGGAAGAGAACGGGGAATATTGGCAGGCGCCAATGTAGTAATGCCTAACCTCTCTCCGCACGAGGAACGGAAGAAATATGAGTTATATAATGACAAAGCTTCACTCGGAGCGGAATCCGCCAGAAGGCTTGATTGCCCTACAAAAAAGGAACAGCTGAATGCCATCGGCTACGAGATTTCCACTGAAAGAGGGGACTTTATACAGTGCACAGATTACACGGATTTTCACAGATTTATTTCGATTCATTCATTCTTTATTTAATTACCAATTATCAATTTAAAAAGAGAAAATATATGATATACCAAAAAGATTCATCAAAAGCAGAAGAGTTTATCCCCACGAAGAAATTCTGGATACGCTGGAATACGCTAAAAACAATAAAGACAACCGTGCACTTATCGAGCAGCTGATTGAAAAGGCCTCCCATTGTAAAGGATTGAGCCATCGCGAAGCAGCCCTGTTGCTGGAATGCAACCAGCCCGACCTTATAGAACGCATATTTCATCTTGCTAAAGAAATCAAACAGAAATTCTATGGTAACCGCATCGTGATGTTTGCCCCGCTTTATCTTTCCAACTATTGCGTGAACGGTTGCGTCTATTGCCCGTATCATGCCAAGAACCGTACCATTCCCCGCAAGAAACTCTCGCAAGAGGAGATACGCCGCGAGGTTGTCGCCTTGCAGGACATGGGGCATAAACGCCTTGCCCTGGAAGCCGGAGAGGACATCCGCGAAACAACCCTATCGACTATATCCTGGAGTCCATCCGCACCATTTACAGCATCCATCACAAGAAACGGAGCCATCCGCCGGGTGAATGTCAACATCGCTGCTACTACGGTAGAAAATTATCGTAAACTGAAAGAAGCGGGTATCGGCACCTACATTCTATTTCAGGAAACTTATCACAAGGAAAACTACGAAACCCTCCATCCTACCGGACCGAAAAGTAACTATGCTTACCATACGGAAGCAATGGACCGTGCAATGGAAGGAGGTATTGACGATGTGGGGATTGGAGTCCTTTTCGGTTTGAATACTTATCGGTATGATTTTGTAGGATTGTTAATGCACGCCGAACACCTGGAAGCTAAGTTCGGTGTAGGACCACATACCATCAGCGTCCCCCGAATCTGTTCGGCAGATGATATTGACGCCGGAGACTTTCCCAATGCCATCTCAGATGAAATATTCAGCAAGATTGTGGCTGTGATTCGGATTGCGGTGCCTTATACGGGAATGATTATTTCCACCCGTGAATCACAGGAATCCCGTAAAAAAGTTCTCGAACTGGGTATCTCGCAAATCAGTGGCGGATCACGTACCAGTGTAGGCGGTTATGCCGAAGCAGAATTGCCCGAAAACAACTCCGCTCAATTTGATGTCAGCGACACACGGACATTGGACGAAGTGGTCAACTGGCTACTCGAACTAGGCTATATCTCTAGTTTCTGCACTGCCTGCTACCGGGAAGGACGGACGGGAGACCGCTTCATGTCATTAGTCAAATCCGGTCAGATAGCAAATTGCTGCGGGCCGAACGCTCTGATGACCTTGAAAGAGTATCTGGAAGACTATGCCTCCGAAGATACCCGTCGGAAAGGATTGGAGCTGATTTCCAAAGAAACGGAACGAATTCCCAATCCCAAAATCAGAGAAATAGCTATCCGTAACTTAAAAGAAATTTCCAACGGTAAAAGAGATTTTCGCTTATGAGCCTGACAGATACTCCAAATGCCAACAGACTTCATATAGCCCTTTTCGGCAGACGGAACAGTGGTAAATCTTCTCTTATCAATGCATTGACAGGACAAGATACCGCCCTCGTTTCAGATACTCCGGGAACGACTACCGACCTTGTATCCAAAGCTATGGAAATGCAAGGTATTGGTCCGTGTTTGTTTATAGATACTCCGGGGTTCGATGATGAGGGAGAGCTGGGAGAGCTGCGTATCAGTCGGACTTTAAAGGCTATTGAGAAAACGGATATTGCATTGCTGCTATGTGGGGATACTACCTTTTTTCATGAAAAAGAGATGCTAGCACTATTGAAAGAGAAGAATATCCCTGTCATTCCGGTATTGAATAAAATAGATATAAGAGAGAACAATGATAGCTTAGCTACATACATTGAGAAAGAATGTAAAATACGTCCGTTGCTCGTCAGTGCAAAAGAAGAGATAGGAATCGAGCAAATCCGGCAGGCAATTCTTGAAAAACTGCCTTCGGATTTCGGTCAGCAAAGCATTACCGGAGAGCTTACCGCAGAGAATGATCTTGTTCTTCTCGTCATGCCGCAGGATATCCAAGCTCCCAAAGGCAGACTTATCCTGCCGCAAGTGCAGACAATCCGTGAATTGCTGGACAAGAAATGCCTCGTTGTGAGTTGCACTACCGACAAGTTGACAGAGACATTACAAGCTCTCGCCCGTCCTCCGAAACTAATCATCACCGACTCGCAAGTTTTCAAGGCTGTTTATGAACAGAAACCAGAAGAAAGTAAACTGACCTCTTTTTCGGTACTTTTTGCCGGTTATAAGGGAGACATTCATTACTACGTAGAAAGCGCCGTCGTCATTGAAAGCCTGACGGAGGATTCACGCGTATTGATTGCGGAGGCCTGTACCCATGCTCCCCTTACCGAAGATATAGGAAGAGTGAAACTTCCCCGCCTATTACGCAAACGAATTGGCGAAAAGTTACAAATCGACATTGTAGGCGGAACGGATTTCCCTCAGGATCTCACGCCTTACGACTTGATTATCCATTGCGGAGCATGTATGTTCAACCACAAATATGTGCTAAGCCGCATCGAACGTGCACGGGAGCAGCACATCCCCATGACAAATTATGGAGTGGCTATCGCCTACCTCAACGGAATACTTGACCAAATAGAATATTAAACAGTACACACGAAAAGAAAAAATAAGGTGCCGCTGATTGTGAAGTCAACGACACCTTACTTATTTTATATTCCTACTATCTCTTATCTTATAGCGGCAATCAATTCTTCCGCCGAAACAAGATTCTGTTCTCCTGTCTCCATATTCTTTAACATCGCTTTGCCTTCACTCATTTCGTTTTCACCGACGATAGCTACAAACGGAATGTTCTTTGCATTGGCATAGCTCATCTGCTTCTTCATCTTAGCCGCATCGGGGAAAATCTCCGCACGGATACCGGCAGCACGTACTTTCGACAAAATGCCCATAGAGAATGCGGCTTCCTTCTCACCGAAGTTAATAAACAAGAGTTCGGTTCCATTCACAGCTTCCTTAGGATAAAGGTCAAGCTGGTTCAGCACATCAAAGATACGGTCCGCACCAAAGGAGATACCCACACCGGAAACTCCTGCCATACCGAATACACCGGTAAGATTATCATAGCGACCACCGCCTGTAATACTACCGATTTGTACATCCAATGCTTTTACTTCAAAAATGGCACCGGTATAGTAATTCAGTCCGCGAGCTAATGTCAGGTCAAGTTCGATTTCATTCTTCAATCCCATTGTCTCTAAAGTATTCAGAATAAATTCGCTCTCTTCTACCCCTTTCAATCCTACTTCACTGGCAGCCAACACATTTTTCAGCGTCGCCAACTTTTCCGCATTCGTTCCGCTAAGGAGAATGATAGGTTGTAATTTGGCAATAGCCTCATCGCTGATACCTTTCTCTTTCAGTTCGGCATTCACATTGTCCAGACCGATTTTATCCAGCTTATCAATAGCCACAGTGATATCGACAATCTTATCCGATTCACCGATAATCTCGGCAATACCGGAAAGAATCTTGCGGTTATTGATTTTAATGCACACACGGATGTTGAAACGGCTGAATACAGTATCGACAATCTGCATCAATTCCACTTCGTTCAGCAAAGAATCACTACCTACCACGTCAGCATCACATTGATAGAACTCACGATAACGTCCTTTCTGCGGACGGTCGGCACGCCATACCGGCTGTATCTGATAACGTTTGAAAGGGAAAGTGATTTCGTCACGGTGCATCACTACATAACGCGCAAAAGGTACTGTCAAGTCATAACGCAACCCTTTCTCACAGAACTTACTTGCCAGCTTAGCGGCATTACGACTCAATAATTCTTCGTCTGTGATTCCTGAGAAGTAATCACCCGAATTCTGAATCTTAAAAAGGAGTTTATCACCTTCGTCACCGTACTTTCCCATCAATGTAGAAAGCATCTCCATCGCGGGAGTTTCTATCTGCTGAAAACCATACAGATGGTATACGTCACGAATTGTATTGAATATATAATTACGCTTCGCCATTTCTACCGGCGAGAAGTCACGAGTTCCTTTAGGAATACTTGGTTTTGCTGCCATGATATTGCTGTTTATAATTTTAATTGCGCAAATTTACTGCAAATTTCCGAGCAATGCTTACATATATACGAAAAAATCCTCCATAGTCTTCGGAAAGACTTAGTCTCTTCTACCCATGAAGATCATGATGTAGTAAACCAATGTTGCTAATGAACCTAATGCAGCAACTACATACGTATAAGCAGCTGAACGAAGAGCGTCTTCTGCCTGCGCATGATTGTACGAATTAGTAATGCCGGATGAACTCAACCATACCAATGCACGTTTACTTGCATTGATTTCCACCGGCAGCGTGATAAAGCTGAACAATGTAGTCATAGCAAACAGGATAATACCTGCCAGCAATAACTGCGGGAAAGAGTTTATCAGCAAGATACCACCCAACAATACCCACGTCATAATGGAAGAAGCAAAGTTCACAACCGGAACCAGCGCACTACGCATCTTCAACGGAGCATACATACGTGCATGCTGCACAGCGTGTCCACATTCATGGGCCGCTACGGCAGCCGCCATTATACTATCATTTCCATACACATCTTCACTCAGATTCACCGTTTTGTTAGTCGGATTATAGTGATCGGTCAACTGACCCGGCGTATGCGTCACCTGTACATCATAAATTCCATTGTCATGCAACATCTTGATAGCTACATCGCGTCCTGTCATTCCATTTCCTGTAGGAATCTTAGAATACTTTTTGAATTTGCTCTGCAAATTCATTTGTACCAGCCAACTTACTACGGCTATTCCTATAAATAATACCCAATAAGACATATTCATTTCATTTTAATTATTACTCTATATCTCTATAAACAAATTGTTTGCCAAAAATAAGGGGAAACTATCAATGTCAGAATAGTTTCCCCTTGCTTTTATGAAGAATTAGCTAAAAATTAGTCAATTATGCGAATCAGTAATTGGCTCTCTGATTCAAAAATTAAAAATTAACCAATGTAAGTAGAGCAATGGCCAACTTTCCAAAGGTATGTACCAACAGCCCTTTGGTAGCTCTTACTTTAGACGCTTTTTGAATTTCTGTTTTTTCATTCAGCCAGTTGAAAAAGGATTCGATAGGTTGTCTGACTTTTGAAACGGCTTGCGAGAAAAGATCTCTGGAGGCTTTCTCCCTCTGTTGAGTACTTCCGGTTCTCCTTTAATCTCCTTATGCGGAGTTAGTACCTTAACTGGATTGCTTTCATTAAAGAAAGAGAAGTCGCTGTAAATCTTATCTGCAAGAACTGTCTTTCCGGACAGGTATGGCACGCATTCGCTTTTGAATACGGTCAGGTCGTTGTCCGAAGCCGGTGTCAGAGCTATCATCTCCGGGAAGGGTAAGGTTCCCTCCCTACGCTGTCCTACCATATGCAGTTTCATGCCATAGTAGTACATGTTCTTAGTGGAGCAATACCCCTTTGATGTTATCTCCGTTGCCACTTTCCCTTCCCGATTCTTGCCCTTACAGGTTACAATCGGCATGGAATCTACAATGGATATGATGGAATCGCAATCCTTGGGCTTGAATGATTGTATCATGGTTTCCACCAACACTTTAAATGCTTCTGAAAGCATGTTTAGGCGTATACAGAACGTTTGATAAGACGGAAGTTTTGGAAACCATGATGACAGATACTCCTTGGCGAAAGTATGTATCTCCTTGATGCCGAAGTATCTCTGACAGTAACCGCAGAACAGGTAGACGGTAAGAACTTCCTCATCCGTAAATTCGGGATTGGAATTGTTACTGAATCTCTGGCAGTAGAAACACAGAGAAGACTTATAGACATCACAGATATACATATACAAACCTATTAGTTTTAACTTTTTCTCCTTGGGAATCATAATTAGGAAAATGAGTGGTTTTATTCTTCTAATTTACTGATTTTCAAGGAGACTACAAAATAAAACAATGAGATAATTAACTGAATTACAAACTTTTAAATCAAGAATCAGAAGCTGTTTTCAACTACTGATTCGCATAATTAAGGAAAAGAAAGTTTAGTATTAATAGAAAGGAAGTTATCTATTAATAGCCCGCGAATCAATCCTCTATTCATCCTCTGTGAGACTCTGTGTACTCTGTGGTGAAGAAATGGGATTGCATTTTCCATTTACACAAAACACTTTATAGCACCATTTATTCAACTGACAATTCAAACACACGACTTGCATATTCATTACGCAATGATATTTCAACACCATTTTCCATCAAAATCTGTCCGGAAATAACTTTGCCATGCAAAGAACAAGGCTCCTCACCAATCGGAAGATTTAATTCTGTAAAACGATAATTCTTCATTGGATCCAGCCCGGCCATACGAAAGCGAGGAATCTGCTGATTAATAAAATGTACCAATTTGTATCCGAAAAAGACAGCATGTTCTTTCTCCGGAGCCACATACATCAAAGATGCAACCCCTTTATTATCATAAGGAGAAATCAGACGATACAAGTCACCCAATTGTACAATCGGACGTATATGCTTATAAGTCTCTATCGCTTTTTTAGAAAATACCTGCTCTTGTTCTGTCATACTTGATGGCTGCATCTCCATTCCCAAACGTCCCATCATCGCTACATCAAAACGAAATTTCAAAGGCACTCTTCTGCCGGTCTGATGATTAGGAGAAGCACTGACATGCGATGCCATAGCAATTGACGGGAAGAAATATGAAGTTCCCCATTGCATATAGATACGTTGCAGAGCATCCGTATTATCACTTACCCAAAATTCATCAAATCCTGCCAATACACCATAATTAGCACGCCCGCCACCACTGGCACATGCCTGCATTACCAAGTCAGGATACTTAAGGCGAATACGTTCTACAATCTTCCGAAAACCTCTGTGATAGTCAATGTATAAATGAGATTGCTTCTCTTTTGAAAGATAGGAGGAACCATAGTTTGCCAATGTCATGTTCGCATCCCATTTGATATATGCCAATTCAGGATACTGTGTCATCAGACGATCTACAACTCCAAATACAAAATCCTGTACTTCCGGGTTAGAAAGGTCAAGCACCATCTGCCCGCCTCCACGCCCGTAGGCAATCGATCTATCCGGTTGATGAATAACCCAGTCCGGATGCTTCTCATACAATTCACTTTGCTTGCAGACCATCTCAGGTTCAATCCATATTCCGAATTTGATACCATGCTGCTTTGCAGTATGAAGCAGTCCGTTCACACCATCAGGAAGTTTGTTTTTATCGGTAACCCAATCTCCTAATCCGGCATGATCACCCACACGTGGATATTTCTCTCCGAACCAGCCATCATCCATCACAAAAAGTTCTCCGCCCAATGACGAAATATCATTCATCATTTTCTTCATCTCTGCCTCTCTCACTTTAAAATATACCCCTTCCCAACTGTTCAGCAATATATCCCGCACCTTATTACCGGCATGTATCTGCTCATTACGTGCCCAACGATGAAAATTACGGCTCACTCCGCCCAAACCTTCCCGGCTGAAAGTTACAGCAAGTTTAGGTGTCGCAAACGTTTCACCCGCCTCCAGTTGATATTCCGAAGCCTCTTCATTTATACCAGCAAAGAAACGATGATACCTATTATCATCCGTATCGACACGAAATTTATAATTACCGCCCCAGCACAAAGCGGCTCCTATCACCCGTCCAGAGTTTTCTTTGGGGCATCCATCAAGTGACAGCATAACTTCGGCATGATCATTCAAAGAATTACGCACTCCATCCTTATTCTTTATCACTTTCATTCCAGCTCTCAACGGTTCTGTCGTAACATTGGCTTCCGAAGCCCACGCTCCATGCAAATGAGAGATCCAAACATCTCCCATGCGCAAAGGCAAAAACGCCGAATCAAACCGTTTGAGCACAACCTTCTTTCTCGCATGATTCACCACCTCTGCCCACATTTCAATAACATCACTCTCCATATGTGCTACATAATTCATCCGAACTTCAAAAGGATAAAAACGGTCTTTCAGCACAAGTGTTGTCCGATTGGTTTGCTGCTCTATCCCAGCAACCACTAACTCCAATGACAGACTACCATTGGGATGTTGCACCAACATCGCATTCTCCGAGATGCAATTCCGTCCGAAAACCGGATACGCTGCTACGTTCTCTATCAAACCGGCTGCATACAACTGCGGAATGTGTTCTGAAGAAACTTTCTTCCCAAAATATCCAAATAATAATTCTTTCCCTTCCTCCGCTATCAAAACCAACGAATTGTTACGTGTGGATATAATAACTTCATTCTTTGCCCATACGGACAGGAATCCTGCCATAGCAAAGAAGATCAACAAAATCAGAGACTTCATTTTACCAGTTTTATTCATTATAAATTCAAAGCTTTATTTGTTTCTTTAATCGCACATCCTTATAAGATGTCCCTACATGTATCTCAAAAATTCCGGGTTCGAAGACCCACTCCCTTCTCTTTTCAGAAAATATTGAAAATCGTCCTTCTCTAACTCAATTATTACTTCTCTTGATTCTCCCGGTTTCAGTTGCACTTTTTCGAATCCTTTCAGTTCTTTCAAAAGGGCGTTCTTCTTTTGATTCTTCATCACGTACATATAACTGTGCAATTTCCATCCCCTGACAATTACCTATATTAGAAACTGTAAATGTAACTTTTACCTTTTTCTCTTTCCGATTCACTATTTTCACATCCATACCGGAGTAATGGAAATTCGTATATGACAGTCCAAAGCCGAAAGGAAACAGCGGTTGTATCTGTTTCTTTTCATAACCCCGATAACCAACAAAGATCCCTTCCCGATAGTAGACTTTCCTTTCGTCACGGGTTTCGTCATAGTTGCCATACGCGGGAGAGTCCTCCCAACGCTTTTCAATAGTAAAAGGAAGTTTGGCAGACGGATTTACTTTACCAGAAAGAATCTGTGCCATAGCCCTTCCCCCTTCCTGACCGGGATAAAAAAGATACAAAATGGCAGCCGCTTTATCAATCCACGAATTCATCTGAACTCCTCCTCCTGCGTGTAGGGCCACTACTAAATTCGGATTGACGGACGACAGTTCTTTAATCAGCAACTCTTGTCCATAGGGCAAATCAAAAGGCCGGTCTCTTCCCTCTTTCTCAATAAGTCCGTTTAACCCTCCGCAAAATACGACAATATCGGCACACGAAGCTAACCGCCGGGCTTCAGAAAAGTCCACCTCTCCCTGATAAGCGTATCCTAAATGCACCTCAGTAGGAAGACAGTTGTTATTATAGTACTCTAACTTTATTTTTTTCTTATCTCCTCTCTTTACTGAAACAGCCACATGGCAAGAAGCACAAGAAGGAGCGGTAGAAGCATCATGCAACAACTCGTCGTCAACTGTCAGGCGAAAGCCACCTTGAGCATCCACAAATAACAACAAACTATCTGTTTGTGTCACCTCAATATAACCCTCCCATACAACTGCATAATACTCACCTAAATCCTCAGAAATATCCGGTTTACTTTCCCATAAAAAGTCAACTTGCTTATCCACTCGCTGCAACACAGGTAAGGTACTGTCGGAAATCCTTTTTCCTTTCTTGCCCAACGAGTAGAAACGACTTGTCAATCCCTTTTGTCCGTTCGCTGTCCGAAATTCACTTTTCTGAAACAATAAGGACTGAAATTCTGACGAAATCCCTTCTGCATAAGTAACATTCGCATTCGGAAACTCCTGCCTGATGCCCTCTAACGGTGATACCACATACCAAGGATGAACCCTTGAGCTACCTCCTCCCCCATAACAGATAGGAGAAACTGTATTTTTTACATCATTAATAAGGTTATAACAAGCATTCGGCCCGATAACTGCAATGTTCTTCACTTCATTCGCATTCAAAGGAAGTAGTTTGTCTTTATTCTTCAATAAAACAATGCCTTCCTGAGCCACTTCCAGTGCCATCCGGTTAGCTTTGAGATTAAAAGACGGAATATTTTCTTTCTTTTGAGGACGGTCAAAGAATCCCATTTCCATACAGGAACGATAAATACGCCGCACTTTCTCATTAATGACCTCTTCGCTGATTCTGCCCTCTCGCACCATTGGTATCAGTTTTTCCCGAATCAGCCATTTGTAACTTCCCATTTCCATGTCCAATCCATTCACAACCGCATTTTCCGAATAAGTACAATCCCAGTCGGACATCAGCATTCCCTGAAATCCCCATTCTTTTTTCAAGACATCAATCAAAAAGCTATTTTCAGTACAGTAAATCCCATTCACCGGATTGTATCCCGTCATGACCGCTTTTACTCCGGCTGCCTGAACAGCCGCCTTAAAAGGGGGAAAATAAATTTCACGTAATGCACGTTCCGAGACTTCCGTACTTACCCGATAACGGTCAAATTCCTGGTCATTAGCGGCAAAGTGTTTTACTGTAGCAATCACTCCTCCCCTCTTGGACAGCCTTTATAAAAGGAACTACCAGTTCTGAAGTCAAAAAGGATCTTCTCCCTATATTCAAAGTTTCTTGCGCTTTTCGATGCCCGATAAGTATTCACACCAGGACCCAGCATAAAATGAATGCCACGCGACCGCCATTCCTCCGCATAACAACTACCTAATCGCCTAGCCAAGTCCCGATTCCACGATGCAGCCAGTGACAACGTTGCGGGAAAAGCAGTAGCCCTGCCATATTCCCCCACGAAGCAATGCCTAACGGTCCGTCAGCCATATGAAATGCAGGAATCCCCAAACGTTCACACGGATGCAAATTAAAATTCTTATATCCGGAAAGCAGGTCAATTTTCTCTTCCAATGTCATCCGCCGTATAATATCTTCAACACGCTGCTCAATCAGTTCCCGGCGTCTTGAAAAGGATAGACGGATTGCCCCATATTGTTTTTCCCCATTTCCAAACAATAAGCAAGCTAGACTTACAAACCATTTATTACACCACCCTACCTATCATTTCGTTTGAGCAGGAACAACCTCCGGCAATATATGTTTGGCAT
>VOFB01000492.1_pt1 | contig 28000 bp, 38 predicted proteins | sample 5384141 | NCBI WGS metagenome assembly VOFB01 (sample SAMN12384721, study PRJNA508395) | human gut metagenome | isolation source: healthy gut A | host: Homo sapiens | reverse complement strand
TTCGGCAAGCTGCTGTACGGTCTGCACCGCACCCGACATATTCTGTACATGCACGCCGCGCACCTGCTGTCGATCGGTCAGGTACTTTTCGATCTGAGAGCTGACCGAAGCAGTATCTGTCTGCGCAATGCACTGCACGAACACTTGATCCGTGCGTTCGGTTTGCGACGCGATACACGCATACGGCACATAGACCAGATGCGGTGCAACCGCCGACAGCATTCCGCCGAATGCCCCCGTCTGTGCCCGCACAACACCGCATACCGTGAAATACCGGTCGGTGCCGTTTACCTTTAGCCGAATCTGCCGTCCGGTGATATTTGTCCGTCTGTACAGCGTCTGTGCCAGATCATCGCCGACCACGGCGACCGGCTCAGCGTTTGCACACTGCCATGCGTTCGGCAGTGTGCCTGCCAGCATCTCCATTTGCATGACTTCACCGAGCCGTTCGTCTGCACCGAGAAGTACCGCGTGCTCAGTTGTGTGTCCGACGCGCACGGTGCCGCTCTGCGCCTTGATCGGCATCAGCGTGCGAATGCCGTCCACATCCTGCTCTATCTCATCCGCCAGTGCTGCCGAGAGTATCGTTCCCGCGTGTCCGCTTTCCGTGTACACTGATAAACCGCTGACGCCGAGTGTCTGCAAACCGACGTCCACCTGTTTTCGCCCATACAGACCGATGGAAAGGATAAGCAGCAGTGCACCGCTTCCAACCGCAACAGAAAGCGCGCAAAGTGCCGTCCGCAGCGGACTTTCCCGCAGATTATGTGCCGCCAGTGACAGAATATCCCGCAGTCTCATGTCTGCACCTCCACCGGATCACCGTCAGTCAATTCATCGGGCGGCGACAGAATGACCGATACACCTGTCGGCAAGCCGTCTATAATTTCAACCGTATCCTCGAGCAGATAGCCGGTCTGTACCGCGCACTGCACGGCATGGCCGTCCTGCACGCAGAATACAAACTCTTGTTCTCCGCGCTGGCAAATTGCTTCATATGGTACAACCGCAGCATCGTCTCGATGATCTGTGAATACCTTAACGGTCGCGGAATATCCGGGGCGCAGATTTTCGGTTGAGCCGTTCAAATCAAGCAGCACCTCAACGGTTGCTTCGGCATCTTCGTTTGTCAAACTAAAGGTTTTCACAGCCGCAGGAGCAATTGCGGTTAATCCGGCGTGAAAGGTGCCGTCAACTGCCGAAAATGTGATGTTAGCGCGCTGCCCGACAGCAAGCTCTCCTACATATAGCTCGGGAGACTGCGTACGCACGCGCAGCTTATCCGATTCGCAATTTGTATGCACGGCATATCGGCCGATACACTCTCGCCCGTCTGCGGAACGGTCAGCACAGTACCGTCCATCGGCGCATACAGCGCGTGAGCGTCCTCGGCAGTGACAGTGTTCACCGTGCCGGAAATTGCAAACACGCTCTGTGCGGTCTGCCAGTAATCCGCAGCTGTTTGCGATCTGCCGATGTCAGTCAGCGTGCACAGAATATCACCCTTCTGCACGGTGTCGCCTGTTGCGGCATACACTGCACTTACTACACCATTTTTCGCCGGACAAACTGCTGTGCTCTCTGCGGACTCGACCGTACCGAAAATCGTCACACTATTGTAGATATCCTGCGTTTCGGCGGCCGCTGTGCGTACCAAAACCGCCTCCGGCGGACGGTGCTTCCACGACCAGAACAGCATTGCCGTCAGCACACCTGCTGTCATAAGCAGCACCGCGCGGATCTTCTTCTCCAAATGCAAAACCTCCCTGACGCAAACTGAGTTTAGTCTGCGGAGAGGAGGTGAAAATTATGCTTTACAATACGGCACGAATTGCGTCACCGACGGTTTTCGCACGCACGATATTCATTTTTCTGCAGCAGGTCCTCGTCTACATCCTGCATAGGCATGATGCAGGTGTGGAAACCAAGGCGGTATGCCTCATTGATACGCTGTCCCGGATTGGACACCGCACGCAGCTCGCCGGTCAGGCCGACCTCGCCGAAACTCATGACGCCTTCCGGCAGCGGCTTGTCCCGAAAGCTGGATGCGATTGCCAGCACCATCGGCAAATCCACAGCAGGCTCGTCCAGCCGCATGCCGCCGACGACGTTGACATACACATCGCTCGACGAGAGAAACAGCCCGCAGCGTTTTTCCAGAATGGCGAGCAGCAGCACCATGCGGTTGTAGTCCACGCCGGCAGCGGTGCGGCGCGGCACACCAAACTGCGTTTTCGCAGCAAGTGCCTGCACCTCGGCGAGCAGAGGACGGCTGCCCTCCATCACACAGGCAATGCAGTTGCCGGACGCACCCTGCGGATGACCGGCCAGCATAGCCGCAGACGGATTCTGCACCTCGAGCAAACCGTGATCGCTCATTTCAAACACGCCGATTTCATTGGTTGAGCCGTAGCGGTTTTTTCGCCGCACGCAGACAGCGGAACGGACCTGCGGATTCCCCTTCGAAATACAGCACGCAGTCCACCATGTGCTCAAGGATTTTGGGGCCTGCCAGCGTACCCTCTTTGTTGACATGACCAACAATAAAAATCGTCACGTTGCGATTCTTCGCGTACTGCATCAGACTCATCGCGCATTCCTTGATCTGGGTCGTACCGCCGGGAGCGGCAGTTAAATCGCGCTTATAGACCGTCTGGATAGAGTCCACGATTAGAATATCCGGCTCGAGCAGCTCGGTTTCGTTGATGATCTGCTCCATGTCGGTCTCGGCAAGGATGTACAGTTCGGGTGAAGAAATGTGCAGGCGTGCCGCACGAATTTTGATCTGCTTGAGCGATTCCTCGCCCGAAACATAGAGCACGCGGGCATTTTTGCACATTTCCTGACACATTTGCAGCAGCCGCGTCGATTTGCCGATGCCCGGCTCACCGCCGACCAGCACAAACGAGCCGTGTACAGCGCCGCCGCCGAGAACGCGGTCGAGTTCACCGATGCCCGAATGGAACCGGCTTTCGTCTCCGGTATCAATATCCTTGAGCAGAGTCGGCCGCGATTCGCCGCGCTGAAATGTATTCGTGCCGCGTGCCGCCGAAACCGGCTTCTCCTTGAATTCGCTCATGGTGTTCCATGCGCCGCAGGACGGACATTTGCCGTACCATTTCGGACTTTCATATCCGCAGTCACCGCACAGAAAAACTGTCTTTTGCTTCATATTTCCTCCGTTACATACCGCTCTGGCTGCGTAAATATCCGCAGATCACGGCGGCAGCAAGTTGTTTGTGATAGGCTTCGTCCCGCAGCCGCGCTTCTTCGGCCGGATTGGACAGAAAGCCGCATTCGATGATAACCGCCGGGCAGTCCAGCTTTTTCATCAGATAGATGGCGCTGTCTGCCTGTTTAGCCTTGCGATGATTCAATGGGTCGCAGCCGTCAATCAGGCACTGTTGTATCTGCTCGGCCAGCGGCTTGCCCTGCACATTCCCTGTCGAGTAAAACACCTGGGCGCCGTGGTACTGCGCGTCGCTGAATTTATTCAGGTGAATGCTCAGAAACACTGGTGACGGAATGCTGTTTACCAGCTTTTCCCGCGCCTTGATATCCGCGATTTTGTTCTCGCGCACCGTGCGGGAAGGATTGTAATCAAGTGCATTTTCATCCGGCCGCGTCATAGCAGTCGGCACACCGAAGAAATTCGCCAGTACTTGCACCCGTTTTGCAATGCTCAAATTGATATCTTGCTCGGCGGTTCCATCCGCGCCGACCGCGCCGCCGTCGAAGCCGCCGTGTCCGGCATCAATGACGAGCGTGGTTTGAGCGTTCCCTGCCGTCTGCATTGCACGGGTTTTCTGCTCCATGCTAAAAGCACAGCACCAGCGCCAGTGCCGCCGCGGCGCAAACGCCGCATTTCAGCCGTCTCTCCATCTCCGCACCTCCGTATCACACAAATATGCGAAAAAGGCGGAACTTATGCGTTTACTTGGGCGCGTTCAGCACAGCATCTGCACCGGTTTTGTCCAGTGTGCTGATGATAACAGGCTCTGCCGTCATGCCGTCCAGCGTGAAGGCTGCGGAAACACTCTGCCTGCGAATCGTACCGCCGCTGACCGACTGCGTTACCGTGGTCGGCTGCAGCCGGACGGCTTCGTCTAAATCACCCATTGCACTTTCGACCGACCAGAGCAGTTCGGTGTACGCGTTCGGCGTATCGGCACAGATAATGGTCCAGCTGCCTGCACGCTGACTCAGCGAATCGACACATACCAGCGGTACGCGGCCATACATCGCGGCAAGGCCCTCCTGCTCAGCGGCAGTCACCAGTTCTGCCGACCACGAGCCGTTCAGCTTGTGGTACAGCGCACCGTCCGACAGATAACTCTGCGTCAGCAGCTGCTTATCCGATGTATTTGGCGCGGAAAGCGTCATTTTGCGGTCGGTGAGTAGTTCATTCTTCTCGCGGTCGAACACGGTAGTCTCGCTCGTCTGCACCTGCATGACCGTCTTGCCGTCACGAGTTACAGCCACCGGAGACGCAAATTCGCTGTTGACCGAGTAATGCAGCAGAGCATCCATACCGGCGGTTGCCTCGCGGTACTGTGCATAAAGCTTGAAAACAGGCTCTGATACCGCTTCGCGTCCGCTTCGGTTATCGCGTTTTTTCGCTGACAAGCTGATCGAGCAGCGTGCCTTCACTGTTCTTCGGCGGAACGGACAGCACCGTGTAGCTTGCCGCTGCAGCATCGTCGCGCAGGAAATTCTGCACGTTGATGATACCGGTGTCGTAAAATGCCCTGCTCACGAGCAGTCTCTCTATCGCGTTCGCATAGCTGAAATCCGCCGTATCCGAGTAGCCGAGCGCACGCAGCAGGAACACCGCGTACATCTGCGCGGTGCACTTGCCGGTCGGATTGAAGGTCGTCCGGTTCGTGCCATTCGCCAGACCGTTGCTGTACAGATACTGCACATACGGCTTTTCCCATCCCTTGAGATCGGTAAACGGTGCAGTATACGTCAGCGCCTTGGCCTCAGCCTCCTTGCCGAGCAGACGCACCAGCATGACAGCCGCTTCCGCCCTGGTCGGCGTGCGGTCGAGATCGTAGCCGTTCTGCGTGCCCTGAAACAGCCCCATTTCGTGCAGTGAATCTGCACAATGCGTATAATTTGCCGCAAAGGCCGAAGCGGTCAGCATGGCAGCGGCAGCCGCGCCGACGCAGACAGCGCGTAACCATTTATTCATAGTCCTATCCTCCTGAACTGATATTGCCTATAAAAATACAGTATAAGTATAGCACAAAGCCATGTGTTTTCCAACAACAAAACGGATATACTACTCGCAGAAGGAGTGTATCCAATATGACGAATATTCAAAAATGCGGCGTGATCGGCGTGGGCTTTGTCGGCGCGACCTGCGCATACACATTGGCGGTTTCCGGACTGTTCTCTGATCTGGTACTCGTGGATATGAACCGCGACAAGGCTATCGGTGAAGCTGCGGACATCAATCATGGTGTGGCGTTCAGCAAGCCGTGCCGCGTCATGGCCGGAGACTATGCTGACCTCGCCGAATGCGGTCTTATCATCATTGCGGCAGGCGCAAACCAGAAGCCCGGCGAAAGCCGTTTGGAGCTGCTCGGGCGAAATAAAGGTATCCTGTCCTCCGTCATAGCACAGCTTACGGCAGTCAATCGTGAGGCGATTCTGCTGGTTGTGTCCAATCCGGTCGATGTGCTGACCTGTCTGGCGCAGCAGCTGAGCGGCTTCCCCTGCCGGACGTGTACTCGGTTCCGGTACCGTGCTGGATACCGCGCGGCTCAAGTATCTGCTCGGACAGCGGCTTGGCGTGGACAGCCGCAACGTGCATGCGTTTATCATCGGCGAGCACGGCGACAGCGAGCTGGCGGTATGGTCGAGCGCTAACATCTCCGGTGCCGATCTGGACGATTACTGCCGCATTGCCGGCATCACCAAGCCTGCAGATGAGCTTTCCCGCATTTACGAGCATGTGCGCGATGCAGCGTATCAGATTATCGACAGCAAAGGCGCAACCTATTACGGTATCGGCATGGCGGTGCGGCGCATCGCGGAGGCTTATTGTACGCAATGAACATTCCGTGCTGCCGGTCACTTCGATGATTTACGGACACTACGGCGTGGACGGTATTTGTCTGGGTGTGCCGACTATCGTCGGACGAAACGGCGCGGAAGGTGTGCTGGATATTCCGCTCTCCGAGGAAGAACTGGCACAGCTGCAGCGTTCTGCGAACACAATGCGCGAGATGATCGACAAGCTGGACGGATAACACAAAAAGGGACAGAGCCAATGCTCTGTCCCCTGTTCTATATGTGTATTTTTAGAAGTCGAGGTTTACCATAACGTCGGAAACATCCGGCTTCTCTGCGATCAGGCCCTGATCGTACATCCAGTCAATATTTTCCTGCCAGCACTGCTCGGTCTGAGAGAGGAACTTCGCGTCCTCGGTCTCCATGAGCGGCAGCAGCGTCTCACAGGACTTCTTCTCTACATCCGGGTCGAGTGCAAAGTTTGCCTCATCCTGATTGTCGAGCAGAACCTGCAGAACATCGTCGGTGTTGTTCTTAAAGTCCTCAAAGCCCTTGCTGCAAGCGCGCAGGAAGCCCTTCAGCGTATCGGAATTGTTCGCAATCATATCATCGCTTGCGAGGAAAATACCTTCGTAATACTTCGGCACACCGTAATCATCCGGGAAGAAGTAATTGACCTCGAAGCCTTCCTTCTCCATCTGCGGTACCTCGTGGTTGACCAGACAGCCGATGGTTGCATCGACGTTGCCGGTGGTCATCGAGCTCATCAGGTCGAAGCCAACGTCAACCATGTTCACGCTGTTCGGATCGGCACCGTTGGACTGCATAATGCTGCGAATCAGTGCCTCGGAAAGCTCGGTGCCCGCGTAGCCGATAGTCTTGCCCTCCAGATCCTTCGGCGTAGTGATGTTCTTGTCCTTGAGCGACAGGATGATGTTCAGCGGCCCCTGAACCACTGCACCGATGGACTTGATCGGCACATCCTGCTCAGCACGAGCCTGAATGACATCCTGCTGATAATACAGACCAATGTCTGCCTTGCCGGCGGCAACCATGCTCATGGCATCGTTTACGCCTGCCGGAGACTGGATATCCACATCCAGGCCTTCCTCTGCGAAGTAACCCCTCTCCTGCGCTTCGTACAGGAATGCATGCAGGGCATTCGGATACCAGTCGAGTACAACGGTCAGGTGCTGCAGATCATCGCTGCCGCTGTTTGCCGCATCAGACTGTGCGGCGTTCTGTGCGCCGCAGCCGGTCAGCAACAGGGTGCCTGCTGCCAGAAGTGCAAGAATACGCTTTTTCATATATGATTTTCTCCTTATGTTAGAACAAAAATTTCGTTTTTCTTAAAATTGTGTTATCAAGCTTATAAGCTGCTGCGCCAGGTGATAATCTTCTTTTCCAACCAGCTTACAATGCCTACTGCGATCATCGCAACTACGCTCAGCAGTACGATCGGTGCAAACACGCCAGCGCCGTCCAGCTGCGTCATCATGCGGCGGCTGAAATAGCCGAGACCGGCCTGTGCGCCCAGCCACTCGCCGATCGCAGCGCCGATGATCGACATCGGGATCGCCATTTTGAGCGCCGAGAAAAAGTACGGCAGCGCTGCCGGAATCTTCAGCTTGAGGAAAATTTCCTTCTTGCCTGCGCCGAAGGTCTTGAGCATATCGACCATATCGGTCTTCGCCGAGCGGAAGCCGTCAAACACGGTCATTGCGATTGGAAAGAACGTGATGAGCACGGTGACGAGCACCTTGCTCCAGATCGTATATCCGAACCAGAGTACAAAAAGCGGCGCAAGTGCGGTTGTCGGAATGGTCTGTGAAGCGACGATGAGCGGGTACAGCATTTTCTCCGCCGACGGACTCGCGTCCATTACGATGGCGAGCAGCAGACCGAGCGCGATCGAGATCGCAAGGCCGACTCCGGTACACAGCATGGTGGCCGGCAGATGTGCGGTGAACAGCGGTTTTGCGCAGCTCCCACAGGCACACAAGCACCTGTGTCGGCGACGGCAGAATGTAGGCCGCATTCATGCCCATGGCTATGCACTGCCAGACGATGAGCAGCGCGAACATAAAGATCAGTGCGGGCAGATTTGCATTCTTTTTTTCATGCCTGCACCTCTTTTCTGAGCAGAGAAATCAGATTTTCTCTCAACTCAAGCATCTTCGGGTCGGTCAGGCACGCACGCGTGCGCGGATACGGTGCAGGCACCTCAAACGAGTGCAGCTTGCGGATCGGCGTATCCTCCACGACCAGAACACGGCCGGACAGGAAAATAGCCTCCTCTACATCGTGAGTGATGAACAGGACGGTCTTGCTGTCCTGCTCCCACTGATCGAGCAGCCACTCCTGCATCGTGATGCGCGTGAGAAAGTCGAGCGCGGAAAAAGGTTCATCGAGCAGCAGCAGCTCCGAGCCGGTCAGCAGCGTACGCGCGAATGCCGCACGCTGACGCATGCCGCCGGAAAGCTCCTCCGGGCGCTTGTCGCCCCAGCCAGCCAAACCGACGTGCTCGAGCGTTTCCGCTGCACGCTTGTCCATCTCCGCGCGGGAAATGCCGCCGCGAATCTCCATCGGCAGACGCAGGTTTTCGTTCACCGTGCGCCACGGAAACAGCAGGTCGCGCTGCGGCATGTAGCCGCAGTAGCCGCGCCGTCCGTCGATGCTCTTGCCATCCACCAGAATTTCACCGCTCCTGCGCGGCAGAAGCTGGTTGGTCAGGCGAAAAATCGTGGATTTGCCGCAGCCGGACGGGCCGATGACCGACACGAACTCGCCTTTCTGAATGTGAAAGGAAAGACCGTCAATGATGTTGAAATCTTCCACATCATACTGAAAGACAACGTTTTGAAACTCCAGCATGACTCACATTGCCTCGTTCCATGCCATGTCCCAGAACATGCTCTCGTAGCGCGAACACGCGACGAAAATATCGGTCAGACGCGCAAGCTGCGACTCGGTATAGCCCTCGCTCAGACGCTCCATATAAGCGACCAGCTTGCGGTTTTCTGCCGCATAGTCCTCGGATGCGTAGCCCTGCACCCATTCACCGTAGAACTCATGCTGATCGGCGTTCGGGTAGTTGGCGACGATCCACTTGGCGATGTATTCATAGCTGAGTGCACACGAAAGCACAGCCGCCATGATCTCCGCCGGACCTTCCTCGGCTGCAACAGCGCGCATGTAGGATGTGTAGGACTCGTTATTCAGCGACGGCTTGACGCGCTCTGCGTCCTCCTCGGTGATGCCGAGACGGCTCATGTAGCCGCGGTGAATATTCATCTCGCCGCCGAGGATGCTTGCTACATAACCAGCAAATACGCGCATGATCTCGGGATCGCGGGACTTGACAACGCCCTGCGCGAACACCTTTGCGTAATCAAACAGGTAAACATAATCCTGCAGAAGATAAAAACGAAATTTTTGAATGTCGAGGCTGCCGTCGGCAATACCGTGGACAAACGGATGGTTCAGATAGCCTTCCCAGATGTCCTGCGTTGCGGCAAGCAGTCTTTCGGTGGTTTTGTTGTTCAAGGTGGTACCCCAATGAAAGTATGTTGATGATTTTCCTAAGACTGACGGCAAAATTCTGCCGGCAGCACTTTTCTGCTTACAGAATCTGCAAACAGAGGTTCGGCGTCAGCTCGTCCGCGTTCAGCAGACTTACTGCGTCGATCAGGCGCGTACGAAAGGAAGCGGTGCCCTCCATCTCTTTACGCACACGCGCCTCGGCTGTTTCTCCGCAATGCTTCATCACCTCCGATGCCGTGACTGCGGCTTCTAACAATATATCTGGATTCGCACCGCAGTACACGCCGGTCAGTGAGGTGAGCATACAGCCTGCGCCGGTGATCCGCCGCAGATACGCACTGCCGCCGCGTACCACTGCGGTACGGGTTCCATCGGTAATTACATCCATCGCGCCGGTGAGCATGACGACAGCTCCGGTCCGGCGGCTGAACGACCGCAGCCACGCTGCGGATTCCTGTAAATTGTCCTCGGTCACGCTGTCGAGCGCACTGGCTTCCACGCCGGTCTCCTGCTCGGCTCCTGCGGCGAGCGCCCGCACCTCGGATGCATTGCCGCGAATGACCGAAACAAGATTTTCGCTCAACAGGCGGGGAACACATTTCACGCCGGAGCGTGCTGGCACCGGCGGCTACCGGATCGAGCACGACCGGACGGCCGTTGCGCTTTGCAATCTTGGCTGCACGCAGCATGGCTTCCTGTGCACGGACAGCGCCCATGTTGATTACAAGTGCCTGTGCCTGCGAGGTAATCTCCTCGACCTCGCGCTCATCCTGCGCCATAATGGCCGTGCCGCCTGCCGCAAGGATGATATTCGCACAGTCGTTGATGGTAACATTATTGGTGATGGAATGCACCATCGGTGCTCGATTCTGTGTATTTTCGAAAACGGTTTTAATGGTTTCGATCAATGCTTAGCACCTTCCAGTGCGCTGAGAACATGCGTGCGCTTGAGGGCGCTCAGCACCAGAACCGAAAATCGCCGCACCTACCGCAGTGGACACGAGGAAGGACGGCACAAAGGTGAACAGAGCTGCCTTGGTATTGCCCATCACGAATGCGGCAATCGGGTAGGAAGCCAGACCGCCGAGAATGCCGGTGCCGAATACCTCACCAACGTAAGCGACCGGCAGCTTCGGGCAGGCCTTGTAGGCCAGACCGCACAGCAGCGCACCGATCATCGAGCCGGGGAACGCCAGCAGGCTGCCCAGACCCAGCACGTTGCGAATCAGTGCTGCTGCAAAGCCCATGCCGAGTGCGTACCACGGTCCCAGCAGAACGGCGCCGAGCACATTTACCATATGCTGCACCGGCGAGCACTTCGCGCCAAGCACCGGTATAGAAAACAGGCTGCCAACGACTGCAACTGCGACGAGAACGCCTGCAATGGTCAGTTTACGGATAGAATTCTTTTTTCATTATCTTTCACTCCTCCGAAAAAATACGGCAAAATGGTTAAGTGGACCGCAGCCATGCCCCAGACCGGGTGCATGACGGATAGCGTCGGTGACGTACTCTTTAGACAGCTTTACCGCCTCGGGCACGCTGTGGCCAAGCGCCAGATTGGATGCGATCGCAGAGGACAGCGTGCAGCCCGTGCCGTGCGTGCTGGTGGTGTCGATCTGCTCAATCTCAATGCGGTGACAGGTCTCGCCGTCAAACAGTACATCCACCGCACCTGCGATGTTCTTGCCGCCCTTGACGAGCACGTTCCTGCAGCCCTTGGCATAGATGCGACGTGCTGCCTCCTCCATGTCCTCGGGCGTGCGGATTTCCATATCTGCCAGATACTGCGCCTCCGGTACGTTCGGAGTCAGCACCTCGGCAAACGGCAGTACGGTCTGGATGAGCGCACCGACCGAGGCCGGGTCCATCAGCGGATCACCGTTTTTGGCGAACATCACCGGATCAATCACGATGTGCGCCGGCTTGTACTGTGCCAGCTTGCCGGCTACCGCCTTCATGCACTCCGGCGAGGACAGCATGCCGATTTTAACCGCATCCGGCACGATGTCTTCAAACACCGCGTCAATCTGCTCCTCGATCATCCGGGGACTGATGTCCTGAATGTCGATCACGCGTGCGGTGTTTTCCGCCACGACCGACACGATAACGCTCATGCCGAACACGCCGTGTGCCGCCATGGTTTTCAGATCGGCCTGCACACCTGCACCGCCGGAGCAGTCCGAGCCCGCGATGGTAAGCACTGTTTTCATTTTGTTTCCTCCCTATCTGTTCGCTGCCGGAAAATAAAAAATGCCTCGTTCCCGCCCTGCGGCGAAACCGAAGCATTGAAAATCCAGCGATGCGACAGCTTCCCTACAATGGCATTAACCAACAGGTTCAAAAGGTTGGGTTTCTCGCCCTCTCAGCCGCTCATCACAGCACCCTTGCTTGTCTTTTACATAATATCAGTATAAGCCGTGTAAAATGCATTTGTCAAGTATAGAATCTTGCTGTATCTGATACGCCGTTAAAAAATAAACAAATTTTTATTTATCAATACTGCCGGATTTGCAGGTGTTGCCCAAATTGCATTTTTCGTCTCCTGTCCGGTTGACAAACGGCAAAAGAGGTCTATTATACGAATTGTTCAGTAGCCAAATGCAATGAACAGGAAATGACCTATCCGTATCACCGCTTACAGAAAGCCATCGGTTGTGCAAGATGGCAGCAAGGCACGGGTTCGCTATCCCCTGCGAGCAGCTTCGATCAAAGGCAATGCCGAGTAGTCGAGGCCGGATATCCACCGTTAACAGGAAAAGCCCTCCGGAAGAATGCGGTACCGGGCGGCAATGAGAGGTCGGCAGCGTACTGTCGGCAAACAAAGTGGTAACGCGGAAGTAAATACAGCAATAGCAATGTATATGCCTTCGTCTTTGCAGGATCATCTTCGTGATCCTCCTGCATGGACGAAGGCTTTTTTGCGTACCTTTGGCTGCGGAATCGCAAATCATTTCAAGAAAGAGACGAAAAACATGAACACACTTGTAATTGTGCTGATCGCGGCTGTTGTTCTGTTCGGCGCGTACGTTTTCTACGGACGCTGGCTGGCGAACAAATGGGGTATCGACCCGAAAGCCAAGACGCCTGCCGTTGAATATAATGACGGCAAGGACTTTGTGCCGACCAACGGCTGGACGGTATTCAGTCACCAATTCTCCTCTATCGCGGGCGCAGGCCCTGTAACCGGCGCAATTCAGGCTGCGGCGTTCGGCTGGCTGCCGGTACTGCTGTGGGTGCTGATCGGCGGCGTATTCTTCGGCGCGGTAGCCGACTTCGGCGCGCTGTACGCTTCGGTTAAGAACAAGGGCAAGTCGATGGGTATGCTGATTGAGAAGTACATCGGCAAAACCGGCCGCAAGCTGTTCCTGATTTTCTCGTGGATTTTCTGCTGCATCGTTGTTGCGGCATTCGCAGATATGGTTGCGGGCACATTCAACGCCTACACCGTCACTGACGCAGGCGTTACCGAGCTGGCTGCTACCGCAACAACCAACGGTGCGGCAGGCATGATCTCCATCATGTTTATGGTATTCGCGGTTGTGCTCGGCCTTATCCAGAAAAAAAAAGTTTAACCTGACCGGCTGGAAGGAAGCCGTTGTCGGCATTGTGTGCATCGTTGCCTCCTTTGCAATCGGCATGAACTGCCCGCTTATCTTCGGCAAGGCAGCATGGAGCTATATCACCTTCGTTTATATCTTCTTCGCCGCTGTCCTTCCGATGTGGCTTCTCAAGCAGCCGCGCGACTACATGACGACGTTCATGTTCATCGGTATGATCGCGGGCGCAGCCGTCGGTCTGGTTGTTGCACATCCGACTATGAACCTGCCGGTATTCACCGGTTTTACCAATGAGAAGCTCGGCACGATGTTCCCGATTTTGTTTGTAACCGTTGCCTGCGGCGCCGTATCCGGTTTCCACAGCCTGGTTTCCTCGGGTACGTCCTCCAAGACCATCGAGAACGAAAAGGACATGCCCAAGGTTGGCTATGGCGCAATGGTGCTGGAAAGCCTGCTGGCTGTCTTGGCTCTGTGCGTTGCCGGTGCTGCTGCAGCAGCTGACGGTACGCCGGCAGCTGGCACGCCGTTCCAGGTATTCAGCAGCGGTGTCGCAGGCTTCTTCGAGATGTTTGGCGTTCCGGTTTATGTTGCCACTGCATTTATGACCATGTGTGTATCCGCTCTGGCGCTGACCAGTCTGGATGCGGTTGCGCGTATCGGCCGCATGAGCTTTCAGGAGCTGTTCTCCGTCGATGACATGGAGCATGCCGAGGGCTGGCGCAAGCTGTTCTGCAACGTATATTTCTCCACGGTTATCACGCTGGCATTTGGTTTCCTGCTCACCAAGATCGGCTATGCCAATATCTGGCCGCTGTTCGGTTCGGCCAACCAGCTGCTGAGCGCTCTGGTGCTCATCACGCTCTGCGTATTCCTCAAGGTTACCGGCCGCAGCAACAAGATGATCTTCCCGCCGCTGATCATCATGCTGTGTGTTACCTTCACCGCGCTGGTGCAGCGTTTCCTCGCTATGGTAAAGGCGATCTCTGCTGCCGCCTCAACGGCTATTCCGGCCGGTGAGACCACCTGGGGCGCGGTATTCATCGCAAACGGTCTGCAGCTTATCCTTGCGGTACTGCTGATTGTGCTCGGTCTGACGATCGTTATCCACTCGTTCAAGAGCTATGCCAAGAGCGAGAAAACAGCGAGAACGCGTAAAGCGATTCTCCATATAACAAAAACGGCTTCGAAAACCGAAGCCGCAAGACTATCGAAAAACCCGGTTGCAGCCTAATCGCAACCGGGTTTCTTGATAGGAAAAATTCACGGAATTACGGATTACTCATTCCTGATCTTAAAGCTGTTCGCGGATCAGTGCACCCATCTCGGAGGTGGACAGTACCTTCTCACCCTTTGCAGCGATGTCCGCGGTGCGGTGGCCTGCGTTGAGGACATTCTCAACAGCGGTTTCGATGGCGTCTGCCTCGTCCTTGAGGCCGAACGAGTAGCGCAGCATCATCGCGCACGACAGGATGGTCGCGATCGGGTTCGCGATGCCCTTGCCCGCGATGTCCGGCGCGGAGCCGTGGATAGGCTCATACATACCCTTGCCGCTCTCATTCATCGAGGCGGACGGCAGCATACCGATGGAGCCGGTAATCATGCTAGCCTCATCGGACAGGATATCGCCGAACAGGTTGCCGGTTACGATAACGTCGAACTGACCCGGATTGCGGACGAGCTGCATCGCGCAGTTGTCAACATACATATCGGTGTACTCGACCTCCGGGTACTCGTCCTTGATGCGGTGCATGGTTTCGCGCCATACGCGGCTGGTTTCGAGCACATTTGCCTTGTCTACCGAGCAGACCTTCTTATTGCGCTTCATCGCCATCTCAAAAGCACGGCGGCCGATGCGCTCTACCTCATAAACCGAGTAGTTCATATCGTCTGCGCCGGTCTCGCCCCAGCCCTTGTCGCTCTCGCGGCGGTAGTGCTTGCCGAAGTAAACGTCGCCGGTCAGCTCACGGCAAACGAGAATATCGAAGCCGTCACCAATAATCTCAGGCTTGATCGGACACGCATCCGCGAGTGCCTTGTGCATCTGCGCCGGGCGCAGGTTGACGAACAGACCCAGTGCGGCGCGCAGACCGAGCAGCGCCTTCTCCGGACGCTTGGCACTCGGCACATCGTCCCACTTCGGGCCGCCGACTGCACCGAGCAGAACGGAATCCGCGTTCTTGCAGATCTCGATGGTCTCATCGGTCAGCGGGATGCCGTTCTTGTCGATCGAGCAGCCGCCTGCGAGAACCTCCTGGAAATTAAACTTATGGCCGAACTTCTCGCCGACCTTATCGAGCACGAGCATAGCCTCGGATACGATCTCCGGGCCGATGCCGTCACCCTTGACAACAGCAATATTGTATTCCATGGGATTATGCCTCTCTCTCCTTGAGCGACTTGAGCAGGCCGCCTGCCTTGATGATGTTCTGGATAAACGGCGGGAATGCAGCTGCCTGCCAGCTCGCCCTTGGTAACGTCGGTGATCACGCCGGTGTCGAAGTCTACTTCTACCTCGTCGCCTGCGTCGATGCCGTTCGCCGCTGCCTCGCACTCGAGGATGGGCAGACCGATATTGATGGCATTGCGGTAAAAGATACGCGCGAACGAAGACGCGATAACGCAGGAAACGCCGTTCTCGCGGAGAACAAGCGGTGCGTGCTCACGGAGGAGCCGCAGCCGAAGTTGCGGGTCGCGACAACGATGTCGCCCGGGTGCATATTCTTGACGAAATCCGCGTCGATGTCCTCCATTGCGTGGGTGGACAGCTCCTTCGGGTCTGCGATATTCAGATAACGTGCGGGGATGATAACGTCGGTATCGACATTATCGCCGTACTTGAAAACCTTGCCTTTGCGTTCATGGTATGTGTTTCCTCCCTTACTTCAGGTCGTCCGGTGCGCAGATATAGCCTGCTACTGCACTTGCGGCAGCGACGGCCGGGCTTGCCAGATAAATTTCCGAGGTGATATGACCCATACGGCCTACAAAGTTGCGGTTGGTGGTGGAAACCGCCTTCTCGCCGTGCGCCAGGATACCCATATGACCGCCGAGGCACGGGCCGCAGGTCGGCGTGGAAACGATAGCGCCGGCCTGAATGAAGATCTTGGTCAGACCCTCCTCGATGCACTGCAGGTAAACTTCCTGTGTTGCGGGGATGATGATGGTGCGCACATTCGGATTTACCTTGCGGCCCTTGAGGATTTCGGCTGCAACGCGCATATCGTCGATGCGGCCGTTGGTGCAGGAGCCGATGACCGACTGCTGAACCTCAATATGGCCGAGGTCGTCAATGGTCTTGGTGTTCTCCGGCAGGTGCGGGCACGCGATGGTCGGACGGAGTGCGGACAGGTCGATCTCGATGGTCTGCTCGTACTCGGCGTCAGCGTCGGCCTCGAATGCGGTAACCTCGCGGTTTACGCGGCCCTTGATGTAATTCATCGTCTTGTCGTCCACCGGGAAAATGCCGTTCTTGCCGCCGGCCTCAATGGCCATGTTACAGACCGTGAAACGGTCGTCCATGGACAGCGCGTGTGCACCCTCGCCGACGAACTCCATCGACTTGTACAGCGCGCCGTCCACACCAATCTCGCCGATCAAGTGCAGGATAACGTCCTTGCCGGATACCCACGGGCTCAGCTTGCCGGTGAGCACAAACTTGATCGCGCTCGGCACCTTGAACCATGCCTTGCCGGTCGCCATGCCCGCCGCGAGATCGGTAGAACCGACGCCGGTCGAGAATGCGCCCAGTGCACCGTAGGTGCAGGTGTGGCTGTCCGCGCCGATGGTAAGCTCACCGGGAGCGGTCAGACCTTTTTCCGGCAGCAGCGCGTGCTCGATACCCATTGCGCCAACGTCGAAGAAGTTTACGATGTTGTACTTCTTGGAGAACTCGCGGCACTCGAGGCACTGCTCTGCGGACTTAATATCCTTGTTCGGTGCAAAGTGGTCCATTACCAGCGCGATCTTCGTGTTGTCGAACACCTTATCGAAGCCCGCCTTCTCCATCTCTCGGATGGCAACCGGACCGGTGATATCGTTTGCCAGCGTGAGATCTACGTTTGCCCCCTCGATCAGCTGACCTGCCGTTACGCTTTCCAGACCCGCATGCTTTGCGAGGATCTTCTGCGTCATTGTCATACCCATAACAGCGTTCCTCCTGCTGAATTAGTCGTTAAAATACTTGTTAATGCCGTTGATGTACGCCTTGATGGACGCCTCCATAACGTCAACCGATACGCCGCGGCCGGTAACAACCTCGTTGCTGCCGTCTACGCGGATCTTGACGATAGCCTCGCTCTGTGCGTCCTCGCCGTCGGTCAGTGCGCGCAGCGAGTAGTCCTCCAGAACGATTTCCTTGCCGATGATCTTGTCGATTGCATGGAACGATGCGTTGATCGGGCCGTCGGAAGCGGCAGCGCGCTCAAACATCTCGTCGCCCTTCTTGACGCGGATAACAGCGGTAGAGGTAATGGTGTTGCCAGAGTTGATGACAAAGCGGTCGAGCGTGTAGCGCTCCCTCGCCGGAAACCGGAACAGCACCGATCAGACCCTCGAGGTCGCGGTCCTTGATGACCTTCTTCTTGTCAGCCAGAATCTTGAACTTCTCGAATGCCTTCTCGAGCTTCTCGTGATCGAGCGTGTAGCCCAGCTCATGCAGGCGCTCCTCGAACGCATGGCGGCCGGAATGCTTGCCGAGCACAATGGCGTTCTTCGGAATGCCGATGGATTCCGGCGTCATGATCTCATAGGTCTGCTTTGTTTGCAAGCACGCCGTGCTGGTGGATGCCCGCCTGTGTGCGAACGCATTTGCACCGACGATCGGCTTGGTCGGTGCAACAGCAACGCCGGTAATGGTCTGGATCATGCGGCTTGCACGGTAGATCTGGGTGGTTGCGATGTTGCAGCCGATGCCGAAGTGGTCAGCACGGGTCTTGAGCGCCATGACGCACTCCTCCATCGAGGCGTTGCCTGCGCGCTCGCCGATGCCGTTGATGGTGCACTCGATCTGGTCAATACCGGCTTCAACGCCTGCCAGAGAGTTTGCAACTGCCATGCCGAGGTCGTTGTGCATGTGGCAGGACAGGATTACGTTCTCGATGCCCTCGGTGTGCTCACGCAGATATTTGATGCGGGATGCGTACTCCTGCGGGATCATGTAGCCGACGGTATCCGGAATGTTGATGGTAGTAGCACCGGCTTTGATGGCGGTTTCCACGACGCGGCACAGGAAGTCGAGGTCGGAACGGGTTGCGTCCTCAGCGGAGAACTCGATGTCCGAGCAGAACTTCTTGGCGAAGGCTACGTTGTGCGCTACGGATTCCAGCACCTCATCCGGCGTCATCTTCAGCTTGAACTCCATGTGTACCGGGCTGGTTGCCAGGAAGGTGTGAATGCGGGCAGACTCTGCACGGCGGATGGAGTTCCATGCCGCCTCGATATCCTGCTCACGGCAGCGTGCCAGCGAGCAGATGGTAGCGCCGCGCACGGTATCAGCGATTGCTGCGATGGCAGCAGCATCACCGGGCGAAGCAGCCGCAAAGCCCGCTTCAATGATATCTACCTTGAGGGCTTCGAGCTGCTTTGCAACCTCGATCTTCTCATTCAGGTTCATGCTGCAGCCGGGAGACTGCTCACCGTCACGCAGCGTCGTATCAAAAATCTTAACTGTTCTTCCCATGGTATCTTGTCCTCTCCTATTCAGAATTTTACCGGGCTTACAGGGACAAAAAAGCTCCGTCCCTTAATCCAATCATTAAGAGACGAAGCGAAAGCTCCGCGGTACCACTCTTGTTGCCGCAGTATGGTGCGACCCCTCTATGCACATCTGACAATGCGCTCCCTGTAACGGTGGGTATCCGTTCCCTCCTACCGGTCCGAAGGACTTTCAGCGGACAGCTCCCGGGCGAGTTTCACTGCTTCCTGACGCTGCCTTACACCAACCGGCAGCTCTCTGCGGACAGGGGTGACAATTACTTTACCCGTTCATCACCTTTATCAATATGTTTTTATATTAGACCTCTGAGCCGCTGTTGTCAAGACTTTTTTAAGGCAGCGCCGGGCATACTGCACCGCAAACAGATTTGACAAACCTTCTCCAATATAGTAAAATAACACTGTGTACAGGAAAACGCTGTTTTCCTGAGCACATCTGTTAAAAGCAGTGAAGAGAAGAGTACGCAGTGAAGTACGTCAAAGCGAGTTCCGGGCGGTGAAAGCGGAACGCGGAGGGCACTGCCGAACATGGTCTTGGAGCTTCGCACCGAACTTACTTTGTAATAGTATGCAAGGCTGCGGCGGCAAAGTCCTGCCGTTATCGAGGACGATGGGTAGCATCCTACCCGCTGAGGCGCCTTTCCGCGAGGAAGGCGTAAAAGCAAGGTGGTAACACGGAAGGTTTGTCCTCCGTCCTTGCAGTGGCAAAATACAGGCCATTGCAGGAACGGAGGATTTTTTTTGTTCCCTGTTCCCTGCTGTCACGCATAAAACATATTTATATATGTAAGGAGAGAATACACGAATGGACAAGAAACCTATTATATCTCAACGGCGATCGCCTATACCTCGGCGAAGCCGCACATCGGCAACACCTACGAGATCGTGCTGGCCGACGCTATCGCACGCTACAAGCGCATGACCGGTTACGACGTTTACTTCCAGACCGGCACGGACGAGCATGGACAGAAGATTCAGGAGAAGGCCGAGGCAGCCGGCATCACGCCGCAGCAGCACGTTGACAAGGTTGCCGGTGAGGTTAAGACCATCTGGGATCTGATGAACACCACCTATGACAAGTTCATCCGCACCACCGACCCGATGCACGAGAAAAGGTGCAAAAGATCTTTAAAAAGCTGTATGATCAGGGCGATATTTACAAGGGTGCGTACAAGGGCAAATACTGCAAACCGTGTGAGTCCTTCTGGACCGAGAGCCAGCTGAAGGACGGCTGCTGCCCGACTGCGGTCGCCCGTGCGTAGACGCCGAGGAGGAAGCATACTTCTTCCGCATGAGCAAGTACGCCGACCGCCTGATGAAGTACATCGAGGAGCACCCCGAGTTCATCCAGCCGGAGAGCCGCAAGAACGAGATGGTAAATAACTTCCTCAAGCCGGGTCTGCAGGACCTGTGCGTTTCCGCACCTCGTTCAGCTGGGGCATCCCGGTGGACTTTGACCCGGGCCATGTTGTTTATGTTTGGCTGGATGCGCTTACCAACTATATCACCTTCTGCGGCTACGATCCGGACGGCAACCACGATGAGCACTACAAGAAGTTCTGGCCGGCTGATGTGCACCTGATCGGCAAGGATATCGTCCGCTTCCACACCATCTACTGGCCGATTATCCTGATGGCGCTGGGCGAGCCGCTTCCGAAGCAGGTTCTCGGCCATCCATGGCTGCTGGTCGGCGACGGCAAGATGTCCAAGTCGCTCGGCAACGTTATCTACGCGGACGATCTGGTTCGCCTGTTTGGTGTGGATGCCGTTCGCTACTACGTTCTGCACGAGATGCCGTTCGCAAATGACGGTGTGCTCTCCTACGAGCTGATCTGCGAACGCATTAACTCTGATCTGGCAAATGTGCTCGGCAATCTGGTCAACCGCACGATTGCCATGACCAAGAAGTATTTCGGCGGCATTGTTCCGGCGCCGACCGCACCGGAAGCGCTTGATGACGAGCTGAAGGCAGTCGCACTCGGTCTGCCGGCAGCTGTTGAGAAAAAGATGGACACCCTGCACGTTGCAGACGCCATCGACGAGGTATTCGCACTGCTGCGCCGCTCCAACAAGTATATCGATGAGACCATGCCGTGGGCGCTCGCCAAGGACGAGAGCAAGCAGGCGCGTCTGGGCACGGTGCTGTACAATCTGCTCGAAGCGATCCGCTTTGCCGCTGTTGAGCTGAAGCCGTATCTGCCGGACACCGCCGACAAGATTTTCGCACAGCTGGGTGTTGAAAACAAGGGCGTTGAGAGCCTGACCTCGTTTGACGGCATGCAGCCGGGTCAGCCGGTCGGCGAAGCCTCCATCCTGTTTGAGCGCATCGACATTCCGAAGAAGCTCGCTGAGATCGAGGAGGAAAAAAGAAGGCTGCCGAGGCAGAGCAGAAGCCTGCAGTTGAGTTCCTACCGGATATCCCGTTTGACGATTTCTGCAAGGTCGAGATGACGGTCTGCAAGGTACTCGCATGCGAGAACGTCAAGAAGAGCAATAAGCTGCTCAAGTTCCAGCTGGACGACGGCACCGGCACGCCGCGCCAGATCCTCTCCGGCATCGCCAAGTATTATCAGCCTGAGGAGCTGCTCGGCAAGACGCTCGTCGCCGTCGTGAACCTGCCCCCGCGCAAGATGATGGGGCAGGAGTCCTGCGGCATGCTGCTTTCCGCCGAGAAGGACGGCAAGCTCAACCTGCTCATGCTGGACGACAGCATTCCGGCTGGCGCCAAGCTGTGCTAAAATAAACACACTTTACAACGGATTCCGCAGGGCGGGGTGCCCTCACCCCGCCGCACATAAACAGGAACACTCGGTTGCAACGGCGGGCTGAGGGCAGCCCGCCCCTACGAATGGGTTAACAGATGTGTTATCCCATGTATAATTTCGCACACACTACAATCAACAATTTAGGAAGCGAAAATTATGACAAGAGGGCGAAATGCAATGTGGATCATTTATGCGCTGCTCTCTGCGGTATTTGCCGCACTGACAACGATTTTAGCCAAAATCGGCGTGGAAAACGTGGACAGCACACTTGCTACTGCTATCCGAACCGCTGTGGTGCTCGTGATGGCATGGGGCATGGTCTTCCTGCTGGGAAAACAGGGCGGCGTAAGCGCAATCGGCGCCAAAAGCTGGGTATTCCTTACCCTGTCCGGACTGGCGACCGGCGGTTCGTGGCTGTTTTACTACAAGGCCCTGCAGATGGGCGAGGCCAGCCGTGTGGCTCCGATCGACAAGCTGAGCGTTGTTATCACGATGATTCTGGCGTTTGTTGTCCTGCACGAGACCGTGACAGTCAAGGGCGTGATCGGCGGCATTCTGATTGCGGCAGGCACGCTCTGCATGATACTGTAATAAGAGTGGAGAGGTTTTAACAGAGTGGAGAGTGAGGAGTGAAGAGTGGAGAGTTGGGAGCGAGATTTACGTTCTCTTCACTCTCCACTCTCTTATGGCTCTCCACTCTTCGCTCTGTTATTGAGGGTTTTACATGCACAAAAAATACTTCTTTTTTTTGATATTGACGGCACGCTTTCCACCGGTCTCACCACCATGATGCCGGAAAGCGCAGTAAAGGCACTGGCGCAGCTTCGTGCGAACGGCCACTTTACCGCCATTGCGACCGGACGGCTGCAGGCATCTGCAGCAGCCGTTGCCGCGCGCTACGGCTTCACGGACATTGTAGCGGACGGCGGCTGGAGCGTAACGCACAACGGCGAAATTGTCGAGATGGAGTCGCTGCCGGCGGCCGACTGCATTGCGCTGATCGAGCGGCTCGAGCAGGCCGGTATTCCGTGGGCGGTGTCGCCGGAAAATGAGAAACTATGCGTAACAACGGATAAAAATTATCTTCCGTATGCACCAGAGAACTACTTCCCTGTTCTGTGGGACCCGCATTTTGATTATCACAGGCTGGAGCATCTATACAAGGTTTACTACGTCTGCACGCCTGATGAGGAGAATCATATTGACGCGGGCGGTCTGCCGCTTGTGCGGTACAATCCCCATGTGATTTTCGTTGAGCCGAAGGAAAAACAGCGAGGTATTCGCTATTTTCAGCAGCTTTATCCATTCCGGATGAGGATATTGTGGTGTTTGGCGACGGTATGAACGACATCTGCATGTTCGGTCAGGGATGGCTGTCTATTGCGATGGGCAATGCCCGCGCCGCGCTCAAGGAGAAAGCGGATTACATCACAACCGACGTGGATAAGGACGGACTTTGGAACGCCTGCAGGCATTTCGGCTGGATTTGAGGAAGGTTTACTATGCTTTTTGATACACATGCACACTATGACGATGAACGGTTCGACGAGGACCGCGATACGCTGCTGGCTTCCATGCCCGAGAACAATGTCGGCCTGATTCTCAATCCCGGCTGTGATGTGGAAAGCTCGCGCAAAGCGGTCAGCTACGCGAATAAATATCCATTTGTATATGCGGCGGTCGGTATTCACCCGGAGAACATCGAGGACGGCTGGGAGGCTGATCTGGAGACCATCCGCGCACTGGCACAGAACGAAAGCAAGGTTCGCGCCATCGGCGAAATTGGTCTTGACTATTACTGGGAAAAAGACGAGCGTGCGCGTGCGCGGCAGCAGGTTGTATTGCCCGCCAAATGGAGCTGGCGCGTGCACTGCACCTCCCTGTCATCGTGCATGACCGCGATGCGCACGCCGACAGCATGGAGATCACCCGTCGGTATCCGGATGTGATCGGCGTGTACCACTGCTATGCCGGTCACGTCGAAATGGCACGCGAACTGCTGAAACTCGGCTATTATCTGTCATTTACCGGTGTTATCACATTCAAAAATGCCAAAAAGGCGAAGAAAGTCATTCGTGAAGTGCCGATTGAGCGACTGATGATCGAAACCGATTCACCCTATATGGCACCCGAGCCGTTTCGCGGCCGCCGTAATTCCTCGCTGTATGTGCATCGCATGGCTGAGACTATCGCGGAGATCAAGGGCATAAGTGCCGCAGAGGTTGAACGGATTACAACCGAAAACGGCAGACAGCTGTTTGGTATTTCCGGGTAAGATAGAACAAAACAGGGACAAGAGGTAAAATCTCTTGTCCCTGTTTTGTATGGTGGAGACGGTGGGGATCGAACCCATGACCTCTTGACTGCCAGTGTGTATGCGTTATTGCAAGATGCAACAGAATGTCATTTAATACACCGACACAGCGCAGGATATACGATTGTTCATAAACTTTATTGCAGATTAATTAAAACGGGTTCTACCTGCATAGGCACCAAATAAACACCAAACAAGCACCGGATTTTCCACCCCAAGTACCCGCGCGCGAGTATTTCCTGCGCCCTGCAAGCGTCACTGGATATAACTTACCTGCCGAGCGAGTAAAGCGCTCATAACAGGCATTACAGCCGCCGCACAGCTATGCTGCCCTGTACTCACCAAGAATCAACCGGAGGCATAAAACCAAATCAACCGTTATCCCGCTCGACCTGTGTATCTATTGCGCGGTTGATAAACCCGTTCAGGCTCTCGTTCCGCTGTTCTGCGTGCGCCTGCAATTCTGCCTTGTGTCCTTTAGGAACGCGCACCTTGATTTCGTCATACGCTTTCGCGTTATAGCGTTCGTTTGCCTTGCGGCGTGCTTCACTGATCGGCATACATACCATCTCCATTCTACCTTGATTATACCGCAAAAAGTCTACACTGGGTACAGTACAAATATATACGAATTTTGCTATACAGATTCAGACAACATGACCGTTGAATGTACTGGGTACAGTGTATTATAATAACGCTGTAAAAAACTGTATGCGCTTTGAACCGTTCATCGCAGGACTGCACAGAAGCAGGAAAGAACGCACACAGCACCCATCACAAAGTAAACAGGAGGAACAAACATGGATAACATCGACAAGCTATTAGATTATATCAATTCATTCCAGAATCCCCGACTTATATTAAATACATTAGCAGAACTGGCAGAACTGGCGTCAAAAGATAGTAGCTTCCCAAATGTAAAGGAGTAATAACATGATGAACACTATAGCAGAAAACAAGATTGTTGAAAAGTATCCCAATTATGAAAAACTCGCCCAATATCTGAACACCTTAGAGAATCCGCAACGGATATTACGCACCGTTGTCGTATTGTGTGAAAGGCTTCGCAATGATGAAAAGGATAACTAAAACAGATGAAAAGAGCCGCTCCATATCGGGCGGCTCTTTTTGAAAGCAAGTTTCCGCAAGTAAAAACCAAGTTTCACCAAGTCGAAAGCTAAGTTTTGTTAAGTTACAGAATCTTTTATTCCGCTATATTGATGAATTTCTCTAACATTTGAACATCTGTACCGGCGCAGAACTGTGAAACGCATTCCTCTGCATTTGCATAATCATGATCAAGGCGAAACAATGACCATGCATGATTTGACACATGATCTCCGGTATCACCGACATTATCCAAATCATGAACAAACTTTTGTGCTGCCTTAAACATATCTTCGGTTCTTTCGCGCGCCCATGCAGTATCACCCTCTGTATCTGAACAACGCCCAAATACCCGTGTTGTAAAGCTGTATCCTCAATGCCGCCATAGTAAGTGGGCAATCTTTCATTTGTGGCATTAGGTCAGTAATCTGTGCTTTAGTCGGCTTGTCGAGCAGCTTCAAGGCTTGTAAAGCTGCAATCTGCTCCGGCGTTGGCAGTGGATCGCGATGTGTACGCAGTACCGCTAGACAATCTTCTTTCCGCTTTGATAAGCGTTCTGAATAAAGCGCTCGTATTGCCTCTGTTTCCGTGCGATATGTGGTTTCTGCCTTTTTCATTTCCTCATCATATCCAGCGCTGCCCTTGAATCGTTCCAGCTCTTTGATCGTTACTTGATAACGTTTGACAGCACCTTTCATTTCATCACGGAATCCGGTAATATCAAAATAAAACTTTTGAAAATTATTCATTAAAACTCCTTTTTGCATATCATACTCATTCAATTTAATTCATTCTGCTGTTCTAACCGTTCCACACGGCGCAGCAGATTAGCCTGTTCATCATACTTTGCAGCATACTCTAAAACCGCTCTTGCGGCATTTACGCGTTTGCGGCGGCGCTGTATTATCCTGCATGATTGCTTGAATTGTCTGTGCGGCACTCTCCAGCTGTTCATTCAGCGCAGCCGCTGCACGCTGCATAGTTTCTGCGCGCCGCTGATCGAGAATGGTGCAGAACTCCGGTTCTTTCAGATAACGCCATAACGTGCTCTCCGAAATACCGGAGTATTCTGATGCCGCACGGACAGAAGAACAGGCCAGCAAAGCAGCAAGCGCTTTATCTCGATTGCCTTTCATTCAAAATCCTCGATTCTTCGGTTTGATGCTGGGTGTGCAAGCTGCTTTGCAAATTTCAGATAGTTCAATGCCGCTTGATTGCTTGCATCAAACTGAATTTGCTGTGCTTCGCCACGCTCTGCAAATAGAGTGATGAGTTCGGAACCGTACACGGTAAAAGCAGAGCCATCTGTATATTTTACAATGTACTTCGGAAAGCTGTCCTCGTGTGTTTCCAGTAATTCAATACGCTTTTTCAACGACAATTTGCTTCCCTCCGTTGGCTGCATTCCTTGCAATAAACTGCTGTACTGAACAAATCAAAATCCGGAAAACTCTGTGCCATCTCGATAAGATCAACAGGATGTACTTTGCCGCACTGCGGGCAATAAGTATATACTTCGTGCTCTGCCAAATCTACGCGCTTTCCGTGATGCTTGATAAAAACATAATAGAAACTCCTTTTCACGTTACTTCATTTAATTCTTCTAACTTCAATAAAATACGTTCTTCCACGCTCCCACCGTATTTCCACGCCTGCCAGCCTGTGCCGTGATATGCGTCCTCACGGATAATACGTTCACGGAAACGTGCAAGGCGTGCCGAGCGTTTCAACAGAAACAGTGCTCGGTCAACCTGTCGCCGCGCGTACTCTGCGTTGCAGTGTAGCCGTTCGCCAGTCTGTGTAAGTGTCAGGTTCTCATAGAAGCGGGAACGCACAGCCTCTTGCTGGATAGGTGACAGCTTTGCTATTTCCGTGTCCAGTGCGTGGCGCAGCTGTTCGCAATACACGCGCCGTTCTGTGTTCTCGAAATCCTGTTCGGCTGCGTGGTCAGGTGTCAGCTCTCCGCGCGGTGTTTCGCTCCCGTCCTCGCCGGTGACAGGCTCGTCCAGACTGCACGCACGATTCAGCGGTTCGCGCTTGGTTCGTTCCGTCTGGAATCCGATCAGTTCAAAAGAACACGCGCTTAACGGCATAGCCGAGAACCGATGTGAACAGCGTGCCGCGCTGCGGCTCATACACCTGCGCAGCCTGCACGATGGCAAGGAAGAAACATTGTTCTACGTCCTCCCATGTAATGCCGGCCTGTGCCGTTCTTGCGCCCGCTCGAACATAAAGCTGACGGAACAGCATTGCAAGCAAGCCTGTATTCTGCTCCCACAGTGCAGCAAGCGCGGTGCGGTCGCCTGCCTTTGCAATTACTGCCAGTTCTTCATTCGTCATTGCATAAACCTCCCGCTCGTGCTAAAATATAAATACAGTATTGCGAGCGGGAGAGGCTGTGTCGGTTGTTTCATCGGCACAGCCTTTTATTGTTGCTGAAACCGCCAGTTTTTTCGCCGCCGCCGATTTCTAAAGCAGTATCCTTTCACCATCTCGTAAATTCGCCCGCCGATTGCCTCGTCAATTTGTTTCAACTCCGAAATTGTTGCGCTCGGTAGAAAGCATCGTGATAAGGCTGCGGTTCTCATATCGGTAATTTAACAGGTCATACGCTAATCGAACATCTGCCGAAGTTGGCTTTTCGTTCGACTGCGTTTTGAATAAATCATCAATTAGCAGAACAGATGCACGCTTGAACGCATTCAGTCGCTTTTCGCGTTCGTAAAGTATCACTCGACAAGCCTTTCAGCATAGTGCTGTCATTTACCCAGCGCACGACGTGAACATCTTGTCCGCGCTCGATAAATGCACCAATAGCAGCAGTACATAGGTGAGTTTTCCGCAACCACTTTGCCCTGAAAGCAACAACCAGCCGCGCTTTTCATCGTTTACAAAATTTTTGAACTGCTGTCTTTGCCACCCGTTGCCAATTTTGCTTCACCTGAAAACTTGTCAAATGTGCAGCGTTTCAGCAAATCGGT
>VOFB01000467.1_pt1 | contig 28000 bp, 38 predicted proteins | sample 5384141 | NCBI WGS metagenome assembly VOFB01 (sample SAMN12384721, study PRJNA508395) | human gut metagenome | isolation source: healthy gut A | host: Homo sapiens | reverse complement strand
ATGACTGCCTCAACCTCAACTGCTTTTCCAAGACGCCGGGCGAGAGCTTCCAAACGACGGCGAATTTTGAATCCGGCGTGGCGGAATCGCTCTTCATCGCGGGCATGTTTGTCGGCGTATGTCCGGATTACGCCGAGCTTTGCCGCCGCTTCGGCTGGAACGAGGAGGCGGAAGCCGTCGCGGGGCACAAGGCCGCGATGGAAAAGGCTGTGCTCGAGCACGGATGGGACGGCGCGTGGTTCCTGCGCGCGTATGATGCGTTCGGCCACAAGGTCGGCTCGCACGAGTGCGACGAGGGGCAGATTTACATCGAGCCGCAGGGCTTCCTGGTCATGGCGGGCGTGGGCGTGAAGGAAGGGCTGGCGCAGCGCGCGTTGGATTCCGTCCGCGAAAAGCTGCTCAGCGAGCACGGCGTGGCGATTCTCACGCCGCCGTACACGCGCTATCACGTCGAGCTGGGTGAAATCAGCTCCTATCCGCCGGGATATAAGGAGAACGGCGGCATCTTCTGCCACAACAACCCGTGGATTGCGCTGGCGGAGGCGGCGCTCGGCCACGGCGGCCGCGCCTATGACGTCTACCGCCGCACCTGCCCGGCCTATATCGAGGATCAGAAGCTGCACCACACCGAGCCGTACGTATACAGCCAAATGGTCGCGGGGCCTTACGCGCCGCGTTTCGGCGAGGCGAAGAACAGCTGGCTGACCGGCACGGCGGCGTGGAGCTTCTACACCGCGTCGCAGGGGATTCTGGGCGTTAAGCCGGATTACGACGGCCTGAGGATCGACCCGTGCCTGCCCAAGGAGCTCAGGGAGCTGACCGTGACGCGCAAATTCCGCGGCAGCGAATACGAGGTGCACATCCTCAACCAAGCGGGGGACGAAAAGGGCGAAATTCAGCTCACCGTGGACGGCAAGCCGATTGACGGCTGCGTGATTCCGGCGGACGCCGCGCCGTGCAGGCATCGCGTGGAAGCCGTGATCCGGTAAACGGATCGGGCGAGACCGCCGCGCGATATTCAGGCGCACAAAACGACATAAAAAGGGGATTGCCCGGCGAAAGAAAACGCGGCGATCCCCTTCATTTGTATCTTGCATTTCATGCAGAATTGTGATATCCTCATGCCATAATCCGATTAAACCGATGGTCAAACAAGACTAACTTGCAAAACGGGAGGATGAAGCACCATGATCATTTGCGATACGCATTGCGATACCCTGTATATGCGCGCGCTCCAGCCGCAGAAAACGCCCTGCGTGACGATGGAGGCCATGAAAAAAGGCGGCATGAGCCTGCAAACCTGCACGCTGTACGCGGGCAACGCGGGCATGGCGGGGCACCCGTATGACAAGGCGATGGCCGAATACCGCGCCTTTGAGCACCTGCGCGATACCGAGGGCTGGACGCGCGTGGATTCGCCGCTGGAGGCGGAGGACGGCAAGGTGAAGATTTTGCTGAGCGTCGAGGGCGGCGAAATCTTCGAGGGCAAGGTCGAGCGGGTGCACGAGTTTTACGGCTACGGCGTGCGCATGGCTGCGCTGACGTGGAACAACGAAAACGAGATCGGCCATTCCGCGAAGAGCGGCTCCAAGGAGGGCATCAAGCCGGTCGGTTGGGAGATTCTGCGCGCGATGGCGGAGCTTAAAATGGCGGCGGATACAAGCCACCTGAACGAAGCGGGCTTCTGGGATTTGATCGACAAGCACAGCCAGCCGCCGATGGCCTCCCATTCCTGCGCGATGGCGCTGTGCAGCCACTTCCGCAACCTGACCGACGAGCAGATTCGCGCGATGGTGAAGCGCGGCGGCTGGATCGGCGTGAATTTCTATCCGTCCTTCCTGTCGCCGGACGGAAAGGCGAGCGTTTCCACGATCTGCGACCACATTGATTACATGTGCCAGCTCGGCGCGGAGAAGAACGTCGGCTTCGGCAGCGATTTTGACGGCATTGAAACCACGCCGGTGGACTGCAAGAGCCCGGCCGATGTGCCGAAGATCCTCGACGAGCTGCGCCGCCGCGGGTACAGCGAGGAAGCGCTGGCCGATATCGCGGGCAACAACTTCCTGAATTATTACCGCAGACTGGGCTGGTAAGCGCGAAAAGGCCATGAAAGAAAGCTATCTTGTGCCGGATTATTTTCCGAAATTCGCCTGCAAAATGGGCGAATGCCGCCATCCCTGCTGCAAGGGCTGGCCGATTTCGATCTCCACCGACGATTATTTCCGCCTGCTGAGCGTGTCGTGCGGCCCGGCCATGCAGGGAGCGGCTGGATAACGCCGTCCGCGTTTCGCTGCATCCCACGCCGGAGGCTTACGCGCAGATTGCGCCGACGTGGGCGGGCGACTGCCCGCTGCATCTGCCGGACGGACGCTGTTCGGTGCATGCGATGCTGGGCGCGGACGCGCTGCCGGCCATCTGCCGGCTCTATCCGCGCGGGGTTCGCGTGGAGGACGGAAACGAGTGCTCCTGCGCGAATAGCTGCGAGGCCGTGATCGAGCTGATGATGGGGCAGAAAGAGCCGATTCGGTTTGTGCGCGCCGATTTGGAGCTGAATCCGCCGAAGGCCGCAGAGCGGGCGTTCTTCTTTGAAACCGTCGGCAAGGCGCAGCGGATTCGGCTGTATTTCATCGAGATCATGCAGCGGCGGGCGTTCACGCTGCCGCAAAGGCTGATGACGCTCGGCGAGGCGCTCAGGCAGATGGATGCGGCGCTCAGGCGGAAGGACGAGGCGCGCGTCGAGGCGCTGCTTGCGGGCGCGCCGCTGGCGGCGTATCCGCTGCCGGATCAGCCGGATCGGGGGCGCGCTGGAGGCGGCCTGCGACATGCTTCGGCAGGTTGACGAGCGGAGCGGCAGCATCCGTTCGCATGGCGAGGCGGCGCTGGCGCTGCTCGGCGGCGCGGACGGGCGCGAGGAACGATATGCGCGCGCGGCCGGTCATCTGACGAGGCCGCGCCGGATTGGCCGATTTTCTTTGAGCATGCGCTGGTCAACCACATGTTTTTTGAGCAATTCCCGTTTCAGGATCGCGACGAGGGGCTTCTGGATGAATTTGTCGCGATTTGCGCGGTGTATGCGGTGCTGCGCGTGCTTTGCGTCTGCACGATGGCGAATCACGCGGAGCGGACGGCGCTTGCGGATGTGATGGCCGCGGCGTTCCGTTTTATCAATCATACCGCGTCTGATCGGTATGCGTCGCATATGCTGAGAGGGATTGGGCGTGCGGATGAAGCGGGGCTGGCGGAGCTGATAACGCTGTAAGCCGCGAGGAAGAACCCAAATGTCAAGATAACGAAGGAGCGCTGGGGCAGATTTGCCCGACAGCGCTCCTTTGCTATGCAAAATTACAGCAGTAAATGAGCAAATACGAAATTTTGCTCAGATTCTTATAACGGGCGCGCAATGCGCGCCTGCCTAACTCCCTCAGTCACGGCTGCGCCGTGCCAGACCTTCGGCGTTCCGCTTGCCTGCCTCCCGCACAGCGGGCGGCAAGTTCTACGCCCTCGAAGAGGGAGCTCCTTATTAGGTTATTTTTCGTCTAAGCAATAAATTGCGCGGTACCCGTAGGGACGCGCATCGCGCGCCCGCGTTTTGTGCAGAATCTGCTCGATTTTGTTACAGCATAAACCGCACGGCGACGGCTTTTCCCAAAATGCGCACCATGCGCGTTTCCCCCTCGCCGCCGATATCAATGGGGGCGTAGGCCGGGTTGGAGGGGAGAAGCTGGGTGAACGCGATGTTGCCATCCGGCCCGCGCAGGCGGCGAACATGCTTGAGCGTCACCTCGTTATCCAGCGCGACGGCGGCGATTTCGCCGTCCTGCACGTGATCCTGACTGCGGAGGAACACGACGTCACCCGAATGGATACGGTCGCCGATCATGGAATCGCCCTCGGCAATCAGCGCGAAATCGCAGGGAAGATCGTCCTCCACGGTGATGTAATCCGTCCCGTCGCCGGGGCTGTAGATCGGCTCGCCGCAGGCCGCGCTGCCCAGAATCGGGACGCACCGCCTGCCGGAAACGGGCGTCAGCTCCGGCGGCAGAATCGGCTCCTCGCCGGAAAGCGCGGCGACGGGCAGCCCCAGCTTCTGCGCGAAGGCCGTGACCACGGAGAGCCGGGGAATACGCTTCTTGGTTTCGTAACGGCTGATGACCTGCTTGGTGGTGCCCAGCAGGGCGGCCATTTCATCCTGCGAAAGATTCCGCTCGGAACGAATCTGCCGTAAAATATCGCCAAATTCCATAAAGCCCTCCTTGAACATAAAGGTTAACGTCTTTATTATACCGCAAAAGTCGCCGTTTGCAACCCTAAAATAATTTTTTATAAAAATTTGTCGCCAAACGGTTGACGAACACCCGTTCCCGTGATAGAATACAGCCATCGCCAAACGGATGACAAAATAAGACGGATGATGGATGGTGGAATGAAGATGATGGTAAACAACGCAAATAACAATCAAAGTGGTTATCGTTCCTTGAATCAACACGTCAATATGGCGCTGAGTGGTGAACGTGCGCGAAACGTGAATCATCCGTCCGGCGGCAACGGGGCGCGGGAGGCCGCGCTCACCCGTCGAATCCGCCAGCTTGAACAGCGGGTGTTCGCGCTGGAAGAGACGCTGCATCAGGCGGATCAGCTTCGGAAAAAGACGGCGGAAGAGGCGCTTGTGGCGAAATACGGCGAAAGCGTGGATAAATCGCTGGCCGCGCGCATCATGGGCGTGACAAGATCGACTGTGTACGCGATGATTGCGGATGGGCGCGTGGAATCGGCGGGCGCGGGTAAGCGCGTGAGCGTGCGCAGCATTGCGCGGTATCTTTCATAAAAACGGCATCGCATAAAAAGAGCGGATAAGATGAGAAAGGCAGGAAAAATAAAATGACGATGGTGGAAGCGGCGGTTCTCTTTGGCTTCGGTGTGCCGATTGTGGCGGCATGCATGGCGTTTGTGGTGATGGCCTGCCGAATGCAGAACGAGGAAAACGCAAAGCTCGCGGCACAGCAGAAATAAGCGGCCCGACGCGCGGAAAAAGGGCGGCGGTTTGACAAATCATCAAAATGCGGCGAGGGGCGGTCTGCGCGGGCGGATCGCCCTTTGTCTGCCATCCGGCGGCATGGATGCAAAGACGCACGAAAAGCAGGGGCGCGGACGGCGGGCTTCGGCACGTTCTTTGTGCAGTTTTGCGGGAGAACATCGAGCGCAGATGTGGAATCTTCCATCTTGAAAAGCTTATGAGAAGCGTGTATAATACCGCTGATTTTCAAAGAAAAAGGATTCCCGTTCGAAAGAACAATCGTGAGGAGATTTCGATGACCAAGGATTTGACGCAGGGCTCGCCCGTCCGCTTGATTCTCGGCTTTGCATTGCCGCTTCTGGCCGGCATGCTGTTTCAGCAGCTATACAATTTGGTTGACACGCTGATTGTCGGCCGCTTCCTTGGGATGGAGGCGCTCGCGGGCGTGGGCGCGACCGGCTCCATCAACTTTCTGGTGCTCGGCTTCTGCATGGGCGTCTGTTCCGGCTTCGCGATTCCGGTGGCGCAGCAGTTCGGCGCGCGGGAAGAAAGCCGCATGCGCGAATTTGTCGCCAACGGAACGTGGCTTTCCATCGTGTTCGCGCTGGTGATGACCGTGCTGACCGTGGTTTACTGCGGGGATATCCTGCGCGTGATGAACACGCCGACGGATTGCTTCGAGCAGGCCTACGATTACATTGTCGTCATTTTCGCGGGCATTCCGTTCACGTTCCTGTATAACCTGCTCTCCGGCTGGCTGCGCTCGCTGGGCGACAGCAAAACGCCGCTGTTCTTCCTCGTGCTCTCCTCGGTGCTCAACGTCATTCTGGATTTGGCGTTCATCCTGATCTTCAAGCTCGGCGTGTTCGGCGCGTCGCTGGCGACGGTGCTCAGTCAGGCGATTTCCGGCGTGCTCTGCCTGCTGTTCATCATGGTGAAGGTGCCGATTCTGCACATCACCCGGTCGGAATGGCGGCCCCAATCAAGCGCATGACGGAACTGTGCACATACGGCGTGCCGATGGGGCTTCAATACTCCATCACGGCGATCGGCAGCGTGATCCTGCAGGTCGCGGTCAATTCGCTCGGCTCGCTCTCTGTCGCGGCGGTGACGGCGGCGAGCAAGGTGCTCAACTTTCTGGCCTGCCCGTTTGACGCGCTCGGCTCGACCATGGCGACGTATGGCGCGCAGAACGTCGGCGCAAGCCGTTACGACCGGCTGAACAAGGGCATTTACTCCGCCTCGCTGATGGGCTTTTGGCTATTCGCTGCTGGCGTTCGGCGTCGCCTGGTTCTTCGGGCGCTCGCTGACGGGGCTGTTCGTCTCCGGCGGCAGCAGCGCGCAGCTCGTCGAGCTGGCGCAGACGTATATGATTACAAACGTGCTTGCTTACCCGCTGCTGACGCTGGTGAACGTTGTGCGCTTTATGATTCAGGGCATGGGCTTTTCGATGTTCGCGATTCTGGCTGGCGTGATGGAGATGGCGGCGCGCAGCCTTGCGGGCATGTTTCTTGTGCCCGCGCTGGGGTATTTCGGCGCGGCGCTGGGCAGCCCGCTGGCATGGGTCGCGGCGGATCTCTTCCTTGTTCCGGCGTATTTCCGCTGCCGCCGCGTGTTGATGAGCCAGTCGCATCATCTTCACGTGATGGGCGAGAGCGCGGAATCGAATTGAATAATTTCATGTGGAAGATGCAGAAGGTTTGCATTTTTCGCATTTTTGTAAAAAAAGGGTTGACATCTCTCCTGATCTCATGTATAATAGGTTTCGCTGATTGAGCAGCGGCCAATGAATGGAGAGTTGGCTGAGTGGTCTAAGGCGCACGACTGAAATCGTGTGTGGCTGATACCCCACCTAGGGTTCAAATCCCTAACTCTCCGCCAATCGCTTTTCCGGTATGTATCGGAAAAGCGATTTTTTGATGTATAGCAAATGAGCAAATCCGAAATCTGCGCAGCATTCGCTTTTTGCTCAATGATTGGTGAAAATAAAAATTGAAACGCGAAAGGGGCTCGGTGAATTGCCGAGCCCCTTTACTGATTGGTTGCGAAGCGCCCGAAATCCGTCCATCTTTGCGGTTTGAGCGCAGGGGGCAGAGGGGCGAACGGATGTAGCGCCGAATCAGACATCCATCTGGAAATATTGAACGCTCTGCGATGCAGACTTTTTCGCATCTCGTGCGTCTTTACGGTGTATCGCGATACGAAGGAAACGGAAGGAAGGATGAATGTGGAGGACAAGAGACGGCGCGACGAGCGCTTTGTGGAGGCGATTCGTCAAAATCGCGCCGGAATGTTTCGCGTGGCGAGGATGATGCTTCGATCGGATAGCGACGCGGAAGAGGCTGTGGCCGATGCGACGGAGAGCGCCTACGCGCACCTGCGCGCGCTGAGAAATTGGGAGGCCGTCAGGCCATGGCTGATGCGCATCACCGTCAACGCATGCCACAAGATGCTCAGACGGCGAAAACGAGAAACGCCGAGCGGCGACGAGACGCTGTTTGACAGACCAATAAAACCGAGCGATGCGACGGAAATCTGGTCGTTGGTGGAGCAACTGGATGCGCTGTACAGCGTGCCGCTGACGATGTTTTACGCAGATGGCATGAAACTGGAGGAAATCGCGGCGGCGCTTCATGTGCCGAAGGGGACGGTTTCGGCGCGGATGACGCGCGGGCGGCAGAAGCTCAAGACGTGGATGGAGGAAGAACTATGACGGAACGAGAGATTGAGGCGAGGCTGAGAAACGAGCGGATTTCCCTGCCGGATGGATTCGAAGCGAGGCAGGAGGCGGCCTTACGCCGCGTAATGGCGAAAAGAGAGGGCGTATTGCCCAAACGAATGGCGTGGCTGGCGGCGGCGCTCGTGCTGATGATGAGCGCGGCGGCGATAGCTGCGGGCGGGCGTGGGCTGGCGTTCTTCTGGCGGCAGGCCTCGCCGGAGGCGGAGCGGCTCGTTGAAAAAGGGATTGCGCAATCCGGCGGCCAGCTTGACGCAGCGGAATTTGTCGTTCGGGAGGCCGTATACGACGGCAGCGTTCTGCAAGCGGTCGTTGCGGTTCAGGGAAAGGAAAACCGACGCGCCGTGATGCTGGGGGACGACGGAAACGTGAGCGCAGATGCGGTACTTGTGGACGTTGGCGAGGATGGCGAAATTGAGACTGCGCGGGAGGAAGACGGCGTGCTGCTGGTGTACATCCGACAGGAGATGCGGACGGCGGAAAATGAGCTTCACGTGGTTTGGCCGTGCTTTGCATCCGTGGCGGACGCGGATGGCCTGAGCTGGTCAAGCCCGCAGATGGGTACGCTGGTCTTCGATGTGCCGCGTACAGCGCCGCAGACGCTCGATATGCAGATGCGGGTTGAGCTGGAGCATGCGCTGACGCTGACGCACATCGCTGTTGAAACCACGCCGCTTGGCGCGACGCTGACGATTTCGTATCAGCCGGGCGAACGGCTCAAGGCCGCGATGCCTGAGTTTGATGTGGAGGATGGGGCGCGCGTGGTCAACTGGCGCGGAACGCTGTCGCGTGAGGGCGACGCCCAGACGGGATATACCGTCTGCATCCACACAGATCCGATTGACAGCCTGCCGCATACGCTGACACTCGGCGTTCGCGGGCTTTCGTCTAAAGTGCGGGTGGATTTTGACGCGCAGACGGCGACGATGATAAAGGGGGAGGAAGCGCAATGAAACGATGGGGATTGCTGGCAGCGGCGGCGCTGCTGAGCATCGGCACAGCTTTAGCGGAAGAGGAGCCTTCGCGACATATCCGCACGACGATTTCCGGTGAAGCATATGCCGTTGCGGTTGACGCGGGCGTATACGGCGAGGAGCAAAAGGCTGTTCAGGCTTATCGGGTGACGACGCTCGATCTTGGAAAAAATCCGGAGGCGCATTTTGATCTTGCGCTTTGGTTTGGCGCGGATGCGCTGCTGGAAAAAACGGGAGGGGATTACACGATTTTCTATCCGAAGGGCGAAGATGCGGAAGTTGGCGCGCGAGACGAGGCGGGTTTCAGCCCATACGGCCTGTATTTTGAGCGCGCGACAAACGCTCGGCTGGAATTTCCGTTGGAGCGATGGAACTACAGGCAGATACAGGAAAAAAAACGCAGCGGAAATCCCAGAAGGCATCTCCTTAACGGATGCGACAGACAGTATTCTGTCCATTGCAAGCGCGCTGGGCGTGACGATGGCGCGTCGGCCGGTCTTTATATCCGCGATGACGCAAGCGGATTGGCAGGCGGAGACGGCGCAAAAGATGGCGCGGGGCATTGCGCCGCATGAACGCATTGTTTCGGATTGGACGAAGGAAGATGAAAGCGTTCAACTGAATTACAGGCAGTTTTTCCACGACCTGCCCGTGCTGGAAACGGATGCGCATATGCCCGGTATTCTCGAATGGGAAACACCGTTGACCATGGTTTCCGCGACGGTCAGCCGACGCGGCCTCGAACAGTTGGTTTTCCCGTCTGTCATGGGCAGGGAAGCGCCGCTGGGGAAATGTTCGCGCCGATTTCGCCGGAAGAAGCGCTTTCAGCCTGCGGCAGGGCGAATCTGCAACTGGACGGCTGGCAGAATCTCCACGTTTCAACGATTGAGCTGGGCTATGTGATGCTGGCGAAGAATCGTGCGCTAACCGATCTTGAGGCGCGCCCCGCATGGTTGATCCGCATTTGGGGAGAGATTCTCGGCGGGACGGAAAGCGTCGCCGTTGCCGTGGACGCGCAGACAGGAACGATGATCGCCATGTAAACAGCAAAAATCTCCGACGGTTTAGGCCGACGGAGATTTTTTGACGGGCGCAAAGCGTCCATTGCGGAGGCGCATACGCGAAGCGGATCACATCTCGAATTCGATGAAGTCGGACAGCTCGGTTTCGCCGAAGATATCGGTCAGCTGGAAGCAGTAATAGAACGTGGAGTCCGTCCCTTCGAGCGAAACGTATTCAAACACAGGCAGCGTGTCGCCGACGATGATCGGGTCGCCTTCGAACGTGTCCTCGGCGAATTCGTCTGAATCCGAACCGTCATCGTAGAGCATGGGGTAAATCGGGATCAGCTCGTCGCCCTTTTTGCAGCGGGGTGAGGCCGCGCACAGGCAGGCCGTTAGCGTCGTAGCCCTCGGTGAAACCGGCGATCACGCCGTCTGGATTGGCCGTCGTGAAGACCATGACGAGGTAGCCGCTCGTGCCGTTGAGCGTCACGGGGATGAGGCTTCGGCGCATGTTCTGCGTGCGAATCTGGTCGTACATCACGACAATCTGATCTTCAAGCATCGGCCAGGTGCCGTCGAACCCGCTGACGATGTCGCCGGTCGTCCAGTCGATGCCGGCGTTCTGCATGGCGCCCAGCTCGATGAGGATGGTGTCCTCGTCGTCGCTCGCATCGAGGAAGAGCAGACCCTCGACGAGCGAGAGGTTGGCCAGCTCATCCTGCGAAAGGGTCATGTAGCAGGCATAATCCGATTCGAGGTCAAACAGGAAGGCGGATTCCTCCTGCGCGATTTCGTTTTCGTCCGGCGTGATTGCGCCGGAGATGACGTTTCCGAAGCCGCCCCAGCCGTTTGTCTGCGCAGGCGCCTGCGTCGCAGCGGGAACGGCCGCATGCTGCGCGTCGTCGGGCGCAACATAGCTGCCGCCGGGGGACATAGGCCGTCGTCAGCATGCCGGAAAACAGCCCGCCGGTCTGCGCGCCGGTCGTCTGTTCCGGCTTTGCAGCGTGAAGTGATAATTGCCGCCCGCCAGCAGCGTGGCGTAGCCGTAAACGAACTGGCTGTAATTCAGGTTTCGCCACAGTCGTAGCGCGTGCTGAAATCCTGAATGAAATCGCTGACGTTGTCGCCCGGCAGGAACAGGCTCATGCCGGTCAGGTAATCGAACATGTCCGTGCCGGTGGAGTAGAGGATGCACTGACGATAGGTCGCCTCGAGCTGGCTGGCCATGTTCGGCGCGAACTGGCGCGTCGCATCGAGGAAGGACATGAAATCCACCTGATCGGAGGATGCGTCGGAGAATTTTCCGAAGGAATACATGCGCTGGCGCAAACGGCTGATGGTGGGCATCTGCCCGTTTTCCAGCGCGTCGGTCAGATAGGCGGAAAAGGTTTCAAGCTGCGCCTTGAGCGTCGGGATGGCGCTCAGGTTGATGACGCTTTGGCTCAGATAGTCGTTCGGGTTGTCGCTCAGGCAGGCGGCCATGAACTGATCCGCAATCGAAACGGCGATATCGGCGCTGCTCATCTCCGGATTGGCGGCCAAATCGCCGATCCAGCCTTGGTAATTCCAGCCGATGCCGGGTTCAAGCTCCTCGCTGGCGACCATGTAATCCGCATAGCTCGCCATGTGCGCCGCCATCTCATAGGTCGCCATCAGGCAGGCGTCAAAGCCGATGATGTCCAGACGGAAGCTCGGGTGGTGCTGCTGATAGGCATAGAGCGCGTCGTTGACCTCGTGGATGGTCAGGCTGTCGTAATCGGCCGTCTCATCGAAGCAGACGCCGTTGTAGCCGCCGCCGTGATCCCACAGCACGAGAATGTAGCGGTCGGCCGGGTACGCGCCCGCTGCCCAGTCGATAAAATCGCAGAGCGTCTGGCTGTCGCCCATGTTCTGCCATTCAAGGGTCTGCAAATCGTTGAACGTATCGTAGCTGATGGTGAAGCGGTTGACGGCCTCGCCCGTCAGGTCGCTGTCGTCCCACTGGTAAGCGCCGCCCGCCTGTACCGCGATGGTCACGTCATCCGGCACATCGACGCTCGCCATTTCGTACATATCCATTACGCAGGCGCTTTGCAAATCCGTGCCGCACATGTACATCATAATGGTGGTGCTGGTGGCCTGCCCCAGCGCGGCGGGCGCCAGCAGCGCGAGCAGCAGGAAAAAGGCGCCGTAAATTTTCTTCATGTCCATCCTCTCTTTCGTAGCCGCGTTTTCTTTTTATTATAGCACGCGCGGGCGGAAACGGCCATGCCGAAACGGGCGATTCGCGCAGAAAAGACGACGTTCGCGCAAAAAAAGTGTAAAAAAGGGGTTGACAGATTCGGCGGACAGCGGTATAATCATCCCGTTCCCAAAAAGAGATATTCCTCAGTAGCTCAATGGCAGAGCATTCGGCTGTTAACCGAAGGGTTGTAGGTTCGAGCCCTACCTGGGGAGCCAGAAACATACAGTCCGAACCAGATTTGGTTCGGATTTTTTCTTACCTTCCATTCCGATGATTTTGAAAACGGCAGACGGAGAAGGGCTTCTTCCAAGCGCCGAACAAGATAATCCACCATAACGAAAAAATTCCGCCAGAGTCTCATCATTGACTCTGACGGAATTTTTCTTATGCGGCCTTTAACTGATTTTCCTGTCCCATGTTCTCCTTGTCCTGCTGACGTTTACGAAAAAGCGCAGGGGGAAAAAGTGACAGGGTATCCCTTTGCTGCGGGGATGGGTAAGCAGGCAAACAGCGCGGCGAGAGGATGCGGAAGCGGCGGTCAACGCCATCTCCTTCACAAAGGTATAACACACTAGACCTTGCGAGCAAGGTCAGTGTGCCAAGGGGCTGCGGCCCCTTTGGAAACCCCACGAAACGGATTGGATCTCCTCCCGAAAAAATGCTTGACAAATGCCTTTTTCGTGTATAATGAAATCCGTTCTTGGAATTTGAGATTCAGTTTCATATTGGAGATGGAGCACATGATCGGTTATCAAACCCATCAGCGGAATCAACTGATTTCGTTTTTTGAAGCCCATCCGAATGAAACCTTCACCATCGACGAGATCACGGAAAAACTGCGCGATCAGTTGGGGCAGGATGCTCCATCCAGAAGCACCGTCTATCGAACGGTAGCGGATCTTGAAAAAGAGAAGCTGCTCCAGCGGATGTATCTGGTGGATCGTCGCAGAAGCGCTTATCAGTATCGCGATCAACATGCCTGCGCGTCACATTTGCATATTCGTTGCGAAAAATGCCATGCGCTGGTTCATCTGGACGCAGATGTGTCCGATGAGATCGAAAAGCTGCTTCGCCAAATGCGAGCGTATCGCTGGACGTAGGCAACACGATTCTGGCGGGGCGCTGCGAAAAATGCAGCCGACAGGCTTAAAAAGGGAGGCGACAAGTATGAAGAAAAACAGAAGCGTTTACGCAGGCGTTCTTTGCGGCGTACTTGTTGCCGCGCTGATTCTGTCGGGGCTTTTTGTGACCACGCACCTTGACCACGATTGCACGGGGAAAAACTGCTCGGTTTGCGCCATGATTTTCTCTTGTGAACAGCTCATTCGCAGCCTTATTGTGGTTATCGCGCTGCTGGTCGCCGCTGTCGAGGGGGTGCGTGCGGTTCGCTATGCGCTGCATACGGGCAATATGCAGGTATCCGCGCCGACACTTGTCGCCCTGAAGGTTAAGCTTTCGGATTAACTGAATATTCACCGCAGGTCAGAGCCGAAACGCCAAATGTGAATCGGTTTGTTTCGTGAACCCCTTTGCGCGTTTTTTGAAGCTCGACTTGCACAGATAGGATATTGCGATTGTTGGCAGATATCCTTTTTGTCGTACCCAAAAACAACGTTTGAGGTGAATATTCTATGAAAAAGATTCTTGCCGCGCTTCTGGCGCTGATCTCCATGATGACCGCTTCCGCGTTTGCGGAGGATAAATTGAGCATCGTCTGCACAACCTTTCCTCAATACGACTGGGTGCGCCAGATTCTGGGCGCACATGCGGATGATTGAACTGACGCTCCTGCTGGATAACGGCATTGACCTGCACAACTATCAGCCGACCGCAGCGGATATCGCCAAGATTTCTTCCAGCGACCTGTTCATTTACGTCGGCGGCGAATCCGACGGCTGGGTGGACGATGTGCTGGAAGCCGCGCAGAACCCCAATCTGAAAGCGATTTCCATGCTCGCCAGCGTCGAAGCCAAGGAAGAAGAAGTTGTGGAAGGCATGCAGGAAACCGAGCATGACCACGACCACAGCAAAGAGGTTTCGACCTTTGAAGACGATCAGGTTCAGGACAGAGCCCTTTCGGATTGGGCGGGCGATTGGCAGTCCGCATATCCGTTTGCGCTGGACGGAACGCTGGACGAAGCGTTTGCCGCAATGGCGGAATCCGGGAAAATGACGGCCGATGAATATAAAGCCTATTATCAGACGGGCTACAAGTCTGATATTCAGGATATTAAAATCAATGGCGATCACATCGCTTTCACGTATGACGACGGAAAGACGGTCGAATCCGACTATCGGTATGTCGGCTATTACATCCAGAATTGGTCTACCGGCACAAAGGCGGCCATGTATCGTTTCGAGGCGGTCGATCAGGGGTCCGGAGCGCCAGTTTACATTGAATTTAACGACCACATGATCGAGTCTGCCGCCGTCGAACATTTCCATCTGCGCATGAGTGACGAGAGCTTTGACGCAATCGTCGATCCTGAAAACTCCTGGCCGACGTTTTTCCCTGCCGATATGACAGGCGAAGAGATCTGCGAACATCTGATTGGTCATGACCATGATGAGGAAACGGAATACGACGAGCACGTTTGGCTGTCCCTGCGCAACGCGAAGATGATTTGCGAAACAATCACCGATGCACTCTGCGCGCTTGATCCTGCCCATGCTGTTGATTATCGTGCGAACGATGTGGTTTATGAAGATCAGCTTTCCGCGCTGGATGTTAAGTATCAGGAGGTTACGAACAACAGCGCCCGCCGCACAATTCTCTTTGCGGATCGTTTTCCGTTCCGTTATCTGGCAGATGATTACAGCCTGACGTATTATGCTGCGTTTGTCGGCTGTTCCGCGGAGACGGAAGCCAGCTTTGAAACGATTGCGTTCCTCGCGAAAAAGGTGGACGAGCTGAAGCTCCCGGTCGTGTTGACCATCGAAGGCGACAATCATGCGATTGCAGAGACGGTCGTTGCCAATACGCAGGCGAAAGACCAAAAATTATGACCATGAATTCGATTCAGTCCGTGACGGCAAACGATATGGAGGATGGTGTTACCTATCTGGGGATCATGACCGATAATCTGGATGTCCTTAGGGCGGCGCTCCAATAACGCAACTTCATTCTTACGGACGAGGACAGCTTGATGGGCTGCCCTCGCCTGTTTTTCCGAGGTGGTTGATATGAAGAAAAGATGGTGGTTCTGCTGATGCTGATTCTGTCTGTCAGCACGGCGGTTTTGCACGGCACTTGTGAGGAAAATACAGACGATTATCGCCGTCGTGACGACGAAAAAAGGCCCGCTGAAAATCCGTCAGGAGCCGAGCCGAAACGCCAGAGAGCTGGATGAAATCGCCCGAGGCACCTATGTGACGATATTGGAAAGCGGCGAAGAATGGTGCAAGGTTTCCTATGGCATTAAAACCGGCTATGCCATGACCTGTTTTTTGACGATTCAGGAAAATGCAGACGCCGACGTTATGAATTATTGCACGCTGCAAAGCGGCGATTGCGGCGACGATGTGATCGAACTCAAGAAACGCCTGATGGAGCTTGGATATTTCAGAGATGACAGCAAAATGACCAACCGCTACAACGACACGCTGGTCGGTCGGGTCAAAATGTTCCAGCGTCAGAACGGCTTTGAGGAAACGGGCATTGCAACGCCGGATATGCAGGTTCTGCTTTTTTCGGAAGATGCAAGGTCAATGAAGAACCGCTGCCCAAACCGCCCACCCATTACAGGAGCGCAGGCGCGCAGACGCAGGGCGGTTCGGGATGGAAAAAGATTGTCTGTCCCTGCTGCGGCGGCGAGGGCTGCGATTGCTGCGACCAAACCGGCTATATCTGGGTGCCTGCCGACGCGCCCACAGAATGAAGCAAAGACAGATTGACGATATAAGGAGAGATGACAGATGCAGTTGACGGTTCGGAATGTAACGCTGGGATATGAACAGAGCGTTGTTTCTGAAAAAATCAATTTTGAAATGGGCCAAGGCGATTATCTCTGCGTCGTGGGTGAAAACGGCGCGGGAAAAGCACGTTAATGAAAGCCATCCTCGGCTTAAAACCGCCGATTTCCGGAACGATTGTGTTCGGAGACGGTCTGAAACCCAATGAAATCGGTTATTTACCCCAACAAACGACTTTGCAGCGCGATTTTCCCGCATCGGTGGATGAGGTCGTGCTTTCCGGCTGCTTAAATCGGTGCGGATTGCGACCGTTCTACACAAAAAGGAACGCACGATAGCGGATCAGAATATGGAAAAGCTGGGCATTGTTTCGCTCCGCAGGCGGAGTTACAGGGCGCTTTCCGGCGGTCAGCAGCAGCGGGTTTTGCTGGCTCGCGCGCTTTGCGCAACCCGAAAGCTGCTGATTCTGGATGAGCCGGTTTCCGGGCTTGACCCCAGCGCAACGGCGGACATGTATGCGACCATTCGAAAGCTCAATCGGGAAGGCATTACGATTCTGATGATTTCACATGATATTGCCGCCGCCGCGCGGGAAGCCAAACATATTCTGCATCTTGCACGCCATCCACTGTTTTTGGCACTGTGGCGGATTATCAAAACAGCGATGTAGGCAGAGCGTTTCTCCGGGCGGAAGGGAGCGTGCGTGCATGAATATCTTGACAACCCTTCAAAGCTATATGGTCTATCCCTTTGTCCGTTACGCCCCCTGATTGCAGGCGTTTTGATTGCGCTGGGTTCCTCTCTGCTGGGCGTTACGCTGGTGCTGAAACGGTTCTCGTACATCGGGGACGGGCTATCCCACGTCGCTTTCGGCGCAATGGCTGTCGCAACAGTGGTCAGCGTCAGCAACAATATGGTCATCGTCATGCCCGCAACCATCCTCAGCGCCATTTTGCTTTTATCTCAAAACGGTGCGACGAATATCCGCGGCGACGCGGCACTCGCCATGATTTCCGTCGGTGCGCTTGCGTTTGGCTATCTGGTGCTGAATGTTTTTTCAAAGTCTGCGAATCTTTCGGGCGACGTTTGTTCCACGCTTTTCGGTTCGACGTCTATCCTGACGCTCAAAGCCGTTGACGTGTGGATTTGCGTGTTGATGTCCATCGTTGTCGTCGGTCTTTTCACTTTCTTTTATCACAAACTTTTTGCGATTACGTTTGATGCGGATTTTGCCCGTGCGACGGGTGTACCTGCCGGCGCTTATGATGTGTTGATTGCCGTTGTGACCGCCGTGGTGATTGTATTGGCGATGAATCTGGTCGGTTCGCTGCTGACATCGGCACTGATCGTTTTTCCCGCATTATCCGCGATGCAGGCGTTTAAAAGCTACCGGCAGGTCGTCATCTGCTCGGCGGTGATCTCCGTGCTCTGCGCCGTATTGGGAATTCTCATCTCTATTCTGGCCTCCACGCCGGTTGGCTCAACGATTGTCGCCGCGAACGTCTTGTTCTTTCTGGTGTTTTACACGCTCGGAAAAATCATGAGGGGAAACATATGAAAAGAATTGGGTTAACCGCTATCCTGCTTTGCTGTCTGCTGGGGATGACGGCCTGTCAAAAAGAAGAATCTGTGCCGATGGCTTCCGCGATTCCGAACACAGCTTTTACGTTTTTTTCGTCTGCACCAACCCCAACGCAGATTCCTACGCCTGAGCCGACGGCAGAACCCACTCCAATTACGCTGGAAAATGGTGAAATTGATCTGACGCAGATGAGTTCGACGATGGTGTATTCCTATGTTTTTTAATTTGATGTATGATCCGACACCGTTTATTGGAAAACGATTCCGTATTCAGGGCATTTACGATGAAAACTACTGGGCGGAAAGCGATATGACTTATCACTGTATCTTGATTCCAGACGCCGCCGCATGCTGTGCGCAGGGGATTGAATTTACGTTGACAGATGAAAACGCGTCGTATCCCCAGCCCGCAGACGATATTGAAATCAGCGGTATTTTTAACGACTTACATGGAGGATGACGCGCCTTATATCGAAATTCAGGTAGATCAAATCAAGATTTTGTGAGCGTTGCAAAGTAAAAATCTTTTCTTAACATATGAAATATGGTATCATGGATACACAAAATCCGCGATTAAGGAGATGTATCCATGAAAGCTGTCATCTATGCCCGCTATTCTTCCGACAACCAGCGCGAGGAATCCATCGAAGGACAAATCCGCGAGTGTACGGCTTTCGCGGAGAAGAACGACATCACCGTTTTGAAGCACTATATCGACCGCGCTTATTCCGCGCGAACAGACCATCGTCCTGCGTTTCAGGAGATGATTAAGGACAGCGACAAGCACCTGTTCGATATGGTCATTGTCTGGAAACTCGACCGTTTTTCCCGCGACCGTTACGACAGCGCCCGCTATAAGGTGCTGCTCAAGAAGAACAACGTCCGCGTCGTTTCTGCAACCGCGGTGATTTCTTCCGGCGCAGACGGCATCCTGCTGGAATCCGTCTTGGAGGGCTTTGCAGAGTATTATTCCGCCGATTTGGCTGAAAAGGTCGATCGCGGTATGACCGAAAATGTACTTAACAAAAAATGCAACGGCGGCACACGCCCTGTTGGATATGTCGTAGATAAGGAGCATCATTTTCAAATCGACCCGTTGACTGCGCCTTTTGTGCTGGAAGCCTTTAATCGGTATGCGGAAGGGGCAACCATGAAAGAAATTTCAAACTATCTCAAAGAAAAAGGCGTAAAGAACACGCTGGACGGCGATATTCAGCCCAGCAGCGTTCAACGGATGCTCAACAACCGCCGCTACTGAGCCAGAAACATGCGTCCGATCTTGAATCGGGCGTTTTTCTTTTCTCTTCTTTTGAATTCATCTTCTGATTCGTTTTTGGCGGATTTGCGCCGTGCGTCCGGGGCGCCGGATAAGCAAAAAACGGCGCGCCATGCAGCGCGCCGCCGATCCTGAAATTCAGCCGATGCTTTCGGCGTAATACCGGGGCAGATAGTCCACCAGATGCGCGAGCGCGGCCTTGGCGTTGTCCGCGCGCCAAACGAGGTCGGTTTGCACCTGCGGCCCGTCCGCAAACGGAACGCGCACCAGATCGTCCGCGATGAAGAGCACCGGGTAGAGCGAGAGCATCACGCAAGGCTGGGAGCGCAGATTGGTGACGATTTCGCGCATGGTTCGGCCGTTGCGGCTGCTGAATTGCGAGCGCTGGGCGCGGATCTGCGTCTCATGCCAGGTTTTGATTTTGAAGGGATCGTCGTTATCCAACAGGCAGAGCGTGTCCTGCAGGTCGTTCAGCGTCAGGCTTTCGCGCTCGGCCAGCGGGTGATTGCGCGACATCACGCAGTATTCCGGATTGGAGAACAGCGTCGTCTGCTTCAATTCATCCTGAACGGTAATCAGCTGATGCGGCGCGACGATGGCATCCAGTTGGCGGGTGAGCAGGCGATCCACCAACTCCGTGGACGGCGGCAGATGGGTGTCGATGTGGAACGCCGGATAGAGCGAGGAGAACGCATAGATGGCGTGGTAAAACATCCAGTCGCCTTCGGGAAAGTAGTGGCCGAGCGTGAGGCAGCCGTCTTCGTTTCGGGCGATTTGCTTACATTCCGATACGATGCTTTGAAGCTGCTCGACGGCGGGGCGCATGCGCTCCTCAAAGCGCTGACCGGCGGGGGTGAGCGAAATGGCGCGGTAGCAGCGGACGAACAGGGAAAAGCCCAGCTCTTCTTCAAGCGCGGCGATTTGGTGGGTGACGGTGGGCTGCGTCATAAACAGCGCCTGCGCGGCGCGGGAAAAGCTCTGATATTTGGAAACCGTCAGAAAACACTCGATTTGCTTCTCGTTCAAAGGGCATGCATCCTTCCCGAAATTTACAGACTGGCGAATGGCCGAAATACGGCATTATTTTTCATTATAGCATAAAATGACGATCAAGCGACGGGTTCATCACAAATAATCGCAAATTATCGAATAGAACTTTCTTATCGTGACGAATAAAAAACAAAATTTGACAAAAAAGTATCGAGCGTCCATAATGAGAGGCGAAACGGGGCGGGAGACGATGGAAAACGCCCCCGGGGAAACGACATGAGGAACGACCCGAGGAATGAAAGGAAGGACCTATTTATGAAGAAGACGCTTTGGACTTTGACCTCCGCGGCGGCGCTGCTTTGCGTGGCCGCCATGGCGACGGCGGAAGCGCCCGTTGCGACGGGCGAGACCGCGTGGCTGCGCGGCAAGCCGGTGGCGACCTACACCTGCGCGGGCAAGACGGTGATTCCGGTCAGCGCGCTGGGCGAATACGGCTTTGACGTGGAAAGCGGCGACGCGCTGAAGATCACGGTCAACGACGCGGAGATCACCGCCGAGGGCGCGCCCGCGACGGTCGGCGACACGCTCGCCGAGGTCAAGGCGGAAACGACCGCGACGCTGGACGGCCAGCCGGTCGTGGCGTACACGCTGGAGGACGGCGACGCGGTGATCGCGCTGGACGACTGCTTTGCCTACAACGCCGAGAAGCTCTCCGGCATTGATCTGATCGTCATCGGCACGAGCGATCTGGAAAAGAGCAAGGATTTCTTCGTCACCCACATGGAGCTGAACGTCGTCGCGGAAGGCACGATGGACGCGGCCTCCGTCAAGGCGCTCTACGGTCAGGAGGGCGAGGCGAAGTACGCGATGGTTATGAACAACGTGAACTCCACCAAGCTCATGCTCATCGAGTTCAGCGAGAAGACCGGCAAGACCACCCGCGAAGGCTTCCATGCGTGGGATTATGGCTACTTCGACGTGGCCTGGCGCTGCAACGATATCGACGCGATGTATGAGGAGCTGACCGGCGCGGGTTACAGCTTCGAGTGCGAGCCGTTCAGCTACACGACCTCCTGGAGCGGCAACGCCGTTGCTGAGTGCGTCGCCTACGGCCCGGACGGCGTGCCGACGACGATGATCCTCAAGACCACGCAGGAGTTTGATACCAAGTTCTACAACATGGTGGACGCGGTGCTGGTCGTGGACGACATGGCCTCCGCTGTGGATTGGTACACCAACGTGATGGGCATGGATCTGGTCTATGACGCGCCGGTGGAGAAGGGGCTTGTCGATCGCGTGCTGGGCATCGAGGGCACCGACATCACCGTTCGCATGGGCTACTTCTACGGCTCTTACGCCAACGGCCAGAGCACGCTGATCGAGATTCTGGATTACTCCGAGCCGGGCGTCTCCATGACCGAGCAGGGCGGCTCCGTTCCGGGCAACGGCGGCATCTTCACGCAGGCGTTCGAGACCAAGGATCTGGACAAGCTGCTGGCGCGCTGCAGGCCTTCGGTTACAAGACCGCCAGCGAGCGCACGACCGTGACCCTCGAATCTGTCGGCGAAATCGACACGGTTCTGGTCAGCGGCGTGAACGGCACGCTCTATCAGTTCTATCAGGTGAAATAAGGCACTGTCCATTCGGGCGGAGAGGCGCGGCAGCCTCTCCGCTCTTTTGACGTATGGGAAATGGCGCAAAACCGCCCGCGAAACGCCCTCCGGCAAAAAAAAAGCAAAAAGCTTTTTGCAAAATCGCACAAAATACGCTATAATAAAATGTATACAGAATTCGCAAAAGGAGCGATTGCTTTGAGCGAGTATATCATTGAAATGCTGCATATTACCAAAAAGGAGTTTCCGGGGGATTATCGCCAACGACGATATCACCCTGCAGCTCAGAAAAGGGCGAAATCCACGCGCTGCTGGGCGAAAACGGCGCGGGCAAATCGACCCTGATGAGCGTGCTCTTCGGCATGTATCAGCCGGAAAAGGGCGAAATCCGCAAGAACGGGCAGGTTGTGCAGATTCGCGACCCCAACGACGCGAACGCATTGGGCATCGGCATGGTGCACCAGCACTTTAAGCTCGTGGACGTCTTTTCGGTGCTGGACAACATCATCCTCGGCGTGGAGCCGACGGCCACGCCCTTCGGCTTTTTGCAAAAGGCGCAGGCGCGTCAGAAGGTGATGGAGCTGAGCGAGCGCTACGGCCTCAAGGTGGATCCCGACGCGATGGTTGAGGATATCACCGTGGGCATGCAGCAGCGCACCGAGATTCTCAAAATGCTGTACCGCGACAACGAGGTGCTCATTTTCGACGAGCCGACCGCCGTGCTCACGCCGCAGGAAATCGAAGAGCTGATGAAGATTATGAAGGAGCTCGACAAAAGAAGGAAAATCCATCCTCTTCATCACCCATAAACTCAACGAGATCAAGGCCGTGGCGGATCGCTGCACCGTGCTGCGCAAGGGGCAAATGTCGGCACGGTCGATGTGGCCAACACCAGCAAAGGAAGAACTGAGCGAGATGATGGTCGGCCGCAAGGTGCAGCTCATCATGGAAAAAACGCCGCTCAATCCGGGGGAAAGCGTGCTGACGGTGCAGAACCTGACCGTCAAGAGCAAGAAGCACGGCAAGCCGGTGGTCAACAATGTCTCCTTCAACGTGCGCCGCGGCGAAATCGTCTGCATCGCGGGCATTGACGGCAACGGCCAGAGCGAACTGGTCTATGCGCTCACCGGCCTGCTCAAGCCAGACAGCGGCAAGATTTTCGCTCAACAATCGGGACATCACGCACATGTCCATCCGCAAACGCAACGAGGCGGGGCTCAGCCATATTCCGGAGGATCGCCATAAGCACGGCCTCGTTCTGGATTATTCGCTGGAAAACAACCTCGTGCTCAAGAGCTACCTCCATCCGGAGTTTCAGCGCAACGGCTTCCTGCAATTCGGCGAAATCCGAAAGTACGCCGACGATCTGATCGAGCGCTTCGACGTGCGCAGCGGTCAGGGCGCGGTGACGAAAGCGCGCAGCATGTCCGGCGGCAACCAGCAGAAGGCGATTATCGCCCGTGAGGTGGATTTGAGCAGCGATTTGCTCATCGCCGTGCAGCCGACGCGCGGTTTGGACGTCGGCGCGATTGAGTATATCCGCAAGGAGCTGCTGGCGCAGCGCGACGCGGGCAAGGCGGTTCTGCTCGTTTCGCTGGAGCTGGACGAGGTGCTCGAGGTGCCGGATCGCATTCTGGTGATGTACGAGGGCGCGATCGTCGGCGAGCTGGATCCGCGTTATACGACCGCCAAAGAGCTGGGGCTTTACATGGCGGGCGCGCAGCGCAACGCTTGATAGGAGGAAAAATGGAAAACAAAAAGGGCAAGCTGGGCAGTCCTCCGGCTTTCTGTCGGTGGCGGCCCGTCTGGTTTGCATCGTGATCGGCCTGCTGCTGGGCCTTGTGGTGCTGGCCATCATCAACGCGGAACACGCCTTCGGCGACGGTCTGCTCGTCATTTTGAAAAGCGGCTTCTAAGAGCCCGCGCAACATGGGCACGGTGCTGGCCAATGCCGCGCCGCTGATTATGACGGGTCTTTCGGTCGGCTTTGCGTTCAAAACCGGCCTGTTCAACATCGGCGCGGCGGGGCAGTACACGCTCGGCGCGTTCGGCGCGCTGTATTGCGCCATCGTGCTGCAATGGCCGTGGTACCTGTGCCTGCTGGCGGCGATGCTCTTCGGCGCGATTTGGGGCGCGCTGCCGGGCATTTTCAAGGCGTATCTGAACATCAACGAGGTCATCACGGCCATCATGTTCAACTGGATCGGCCTATACATGGTCAACGATATCATGTACGGCAAGGGCAAAAGCCCGATGTATGATCTGGCCTCGACCAAGACGTACAGCCTGCGCAAGGCCGCGCCTCAGGCCATGATTCCCAGCCTCGGCATGAGCGAGCTGTTCGGCAAGCTGCAATCGGTCACCATCGCGATTTTCATTGCGATCTTCTTCGCGATCATCGTCTACATCATCCTCAATAAGACGGCGTTCGGCTACGAGCTGCGCGCCTGCGGCTTCAACAAAAACGCTGCGCGCTACGCGGGCATCAACGAAAAGCGCAACATCATCCTTGCGATGATGATTTCCGGCGCGCTGGCGGGCGTCGGCGCGGGGCTGTATTATCTCTCCACCGTCGCGGAGTGGAACCCGCAGGTCTCCACGGCGCTGCCCGCGATGGGCTTCAACGGCATCAGCACGGCGCTGCTGGCCTGTTCCAACCCGATTGGAACGATTTTCTCCTCGCTGTTCATTTCGTATATCACCGTCGGCGGCACGGCTCTCCACGCAGTATTACACCAAGGAAATCGCCGACGTGATTACCGCGCTGATTATCTATCTCTGCGCGTTCTCGCTGCTCTTTAAGAACAAGATCCGCGCGCTGCTTGTCGGGCAAGCCAAGCGGGTCTCCGTCGGGAAGAGAAACGGAGGGGACGACTGATGTTTCTGCTGCTGAAATATACGCTGCTGTATACGGTCGTACTGATGATGGTGGCGCTGGGCGGCATGTTCTCCGAGCGCAGCGGCATTATCAACATCGCGCTGGAGGGCATCATGGTGATCGGCGGGCTGATGGGCGTCATCGCCATTCAGATGATGCCCGCCGGGGCGAGCGCGTTCTCCATCGTGCTGGTCTCCGTTCTCGCGGCGGGCATTGCGGGCATGCTGTATGCCGGGCTGTTGGCGTTCGCTTCGATCAATCTGAACGCGGATCAGACCATCGGCGGCACGGCGCTCAACCTGCTGGCCACCGCGCTGGCGATGGTCATCGCCAAGGGCGTGAACCACTCCGCCTCCGCCAAGCTGGATTACAGCAACCGCGTGTTCGTCTATGACTTCGGCCCGCCTGACGGTCAACGTCTTTCTGTTCATCGGCCTCGTGGCGCTGATTCTCTCGTACATCGTGCTTTATAAGACGCGGCTGGGTCTGCGCCTGCGCGCGTGCGGCGAGCATCCGCAGGCGGCGGACAGCGTGGGCATCAACGTCTACAAGATGCGCTATATCGGCGTGTTGATTTCCGGCGTGCTGGGCGGCATCGGCGGCATGGCGTACATCATCCCGTCCGTCTCAGTTGGAATTTCGAGGTCGGCGTTTCCGGCGCGGGCTTCCTCGCGCTGGCGGTTATGATCTTCGGCCAGTGGAAGCCGTTCCGCATCTTCCTTGCGGCGGTGTTCTTCGCCCTGTTCAAGTCGCTGGCGAATATTGCCAGCTCGATTCCGTTCCTCGCCGATCTGGGCTGGACGCAGAACATGTATAACATGATTCCGTTCATCGCCTCGATGATTATTCTGGCGTTCACCAGCAAAAATCCCGCGCGCCGAAGGCAGGAGGGTATTCCCTACGACAAGGGCTCTCGGTAAAGAAACGCCGGGGCTTTCCGCCCCCAACGCCCGGCAGGAAACTGCGGTTTCCGCGCTTCTCGCAAAAAAATTCCTCCGAGAAATCGAAGGAATTTTTTTTGTGAGAATTGAGCAAAATCTGCACAGAACGCGGACGAACACCACGTGATTTATCGCTTGGACGGGAAATAACCCGATTAAAAAGCTCCCTCTTCGAGGGAGCTGGCACGGCGCAGCCGTGACTGAAGGAGTCAGGCGGCTACGCGCTCGTTATCGAAATCTGTGCAAAATTCCGGGTTGTTCATTTGCTGCTGTATATTTGCTTTTTGTAAGCGCAAGCCCAAATGCCGGCGTTTCCTTAAAACTCTTTGTTCTCGTATCGCCTGCACCAGGTATACTTGCTCACCGCGCTGCGCTGAGCCGTCACGCCGCTGAGAATCGCCTGCATATACGTCGGCAGAAACTCGTCGTACTTGACTTCCAGCACCTCCACCGGGTCGTCGAAGACCGGATAGGTGGGGATCGACGCGTCGAACATGGCAGTCTGATACAGGCCGGTGCGAATCTGCTTTGTCAAACGTGATGCGCACTTCCTCGGCGGGGTGGATATACGCCTCGCGGATGTAATCCACGATGACCACCGGACGCAGCAGCCGCGTTTTCATCTCGCGGTATACGTCGTGCAGCAGGGGATGGCGCATGCGCTGCAAGCCCTCCGGGTCGCCCGCGATGAGCTGGTCGGCCAATTCGCGGGGATGGAAACGGACTGCTTGGAAATCAAATCGCCGTATTTGCTCTTACATTCCAGCTTGATGACGCGGTCGCTGAAATTGTAGATGCGGATGCGGTATTTTTTCGGTTGCCCACGCCCGCGATTTTTCTTCCAGCGCATCGTCGTTGATCGTGTCGAAATACAGCGAGCGGATGTGGTATTCGTTGTTTTCGTTGCCGTTGGGATCGAGCTGCATCACGGGCTTCAGCGAACTGCGCAGCACATTCAGCTCCGCCGGGGTGATGAAATATTTCAGCTCATGTCGCAGCGGAATGTTGCGGATGATCATATCGGCTCCCTTAGTTGCCCGCTTCGGACTGGCAGGCGATCAGCGTCGCGTTGTGAACGCCCTCGGTATCCATCAGCTTGTTGACGATGTCAAAGCGCTCGCGGAGCTGTACCTCGACGGTCAGTTCCACGCCGCCGGGGGTGACGGTCTTGCTGCGCAGACGCTGCACCTTGATGCGGCGGATGAAATCCATGACCTCCGCTTCGGCGGCCTGATCGTAGTGGGTGACGAGCAGGAAGGTGTTCGGGGTGCGCAGCCGGAAGAACGCCAGCGCCAGCATCGCGATGGAAATGCCCGCGACGACGACCAGCGCGATGGTGTACAGCTCCGCGCCGAGCAAAATGCCCATCGTCAGGCTCCAGAACATGTAAGCCGTGTCGAGCGGATCCTTGACGGCCGTGCGGAAACGCACGATGGAGAGCGCGCCGACCATGCCCATGGAGAGCGCGATATTCGACTTAATGCACATGACGACCGGGGTGGTAATCATGCACAGCATAATCAGCGTGTTGGCGAACGACGGGGAAAAGAGCACGCCGCGGAAGGCCTTGCGATAGACCAGCGCGATAATCAGGCCGACGATAAAGCCCATCAGCAGCGCCAGCAGCATCTTCATCGGGGTGAGGCTGGTCATCTGCTGTGCAAACCACTCGTTTACACTCGCGTCGTTGATGATGTTCTTCATGGGAAATTCCTCCATACTATAAATGATTCAATGAATAACGGATTTATACTAATTCTTGTTAAAAATGGCTTAATCCGCGCACCATCTTTTTCGCTCTGACTTTGCCTCGTTCCGTTCAACGTACCTCCAGTACGCCTCACTTCACTTGGCTTCGTCAGAACAAAAAATCTGATGCGCTCTGTTAAGCATTTTAACTGCGAATTAGTATTAGCGCGTGGGGATAGGGGGAGCGTTTACTGATACTGCGCCGGGATCTCCGGGCAGGGGCCGAAGTAGGATTCCATTTCCGCGTCGCTCAGCCCGAAATAGGATTGGATATCCAGCCAGACGAAGTGCGGCCTGCGGTTCATCACGCGGACGGCGCGCTCGCAGCGGGAAACCCAGTAGTTGTAAGCGCCGGTCGCGTTCTTCGGCACGTCAAAGCTGACCTGCGCGGGCATTTCCGCCGCCCAGCGCTCGTGATGCATCTGCATTTCCGGCTTGATCTGCGCCGTCATTTCGTAGAAGAGCGAGACCATGTTTTCCGTCGTCAGCACGCTGTTGAACAGCTCGGCGTAGCGCGTCAGGAACTTTTCGCGGTATTGCGGAACCTGCACCAGCTTGCGCACGAACAGGTTGGATTTGATCTTCTGGCTGCCCGCGCCGTTTTTCATTCATGTAATAGGTGACGCAGCCGGTCGCGTATTCCTTGCCCTTTGCTCTTGTAGGTGGCGTTGAACAGCCCCCAGTCCATATCGAACACCAGATAGCGCCACTTGCCGTCGCCGGATTTCGTGTTGCGGTAGAAGCGGATGTTGCCGGGGTCGGTGTTGCCGTAGAACGATTCGAAGATGTAGTAATCGAACATGTTGTCGATGTCAAAATTCGCTTCGACCTCGGCGCGAGCAATTCAGGGTTTGCTGTTCAAAATCGGCGTCCTTGACCTTGTTGTAGAGCGCCTTGTAATCCGCGTCGAGCCTGGCTTTCTGACCTGAGAGGAAGAGAGGCCGTCGGATTACGGCTGGAGTCGATGTCCTTCGATTTGAACCAGCCCTCGTGCTGCGCCACCATGTCCACACCACGCGCTCGCGCATGTTGTAATGACCCCGGTGATGACCGTTGATGTAGACGATGACGGGCTTCCATGCCTGCCGTGGCCAGCGTGCTTCCGGC
>VOFB01000369.1_pt1 | contig 28000 bp, 31 predicted proteins | sample 5384141 | NCBI WGS metagenome assembly VOFB01 (sample SAMN12384721, study PRJNA508395) | human gut metagenome | isolation source: healthy gut A | host: Homo sapiens | reverse complement strand
ACACCTAATTTACGGCGATAATATGGCATTCTTTTGCGTTTCATCTCTGTGAGGCTATTGCCCCCCACCTGTATTTCACCACCCTGTAGAGGGATCTCTCCGAGCAATGATTTGATCAAAGTAGACTTTCATTATGTCAAAGAATACTAAGTATTTTGCAACCACAATATAGCGATTTCTGCCATCTGAGAACTATAGTAATTGCCTTGCCGCATTTTCGTTTTTAGTGATTTCTAGATTTTGTTGTCTCTGATGATTGATTTACATGCCCTTCGGAGAACTCGACGTCCCGGAAGCAAGATAATCATCATTTTTGAAAGGGACTTTGCGCTCGTCGTTACTTATGTCTCGTATTTCAGAGACATTAAGTAACGTGACGTAGTGCATCGTAGCGAAAGCGTCCCGTCCAAAAATGGATGATACCTTGCTAAACCGGGACATCTCAGACACTCCTTCAGGCATGTATGCATCAGAGACTTAACAAAATAAGAAATCACCTAAAAACGTTGCGTTCTGCGGCAATTATCTTAGTTCGCAGCCGGCAGAACAAGTTAGTTTGCCGGCTGCAAAATATCATATTTTTTACTGACATAATAAGCAATAGATGGTTTTGTCAATAACTTCCAGTATGGGAAGTTTGAGTTACTTTATAAAAGCAATATCAGTATACAACATTTTGTCGTATTGCGCTACAAAAAAGATGGATCATTCTCCCTAAGATATAGGTGATATTCGTTACTTTCTCTGCCCTACTTTCCCTCGACGGAATCACTGCGCATAAAGATACTGTCATAGCCGCTGCCATAACGAATGCGATATGTTTTCTCATACTTCTTTTCAGATAAATTTTTTATCCCCTTTTGTGCTCGCAGACTTTGTACTACAGGCATTGCACTTTTGCAAAAAAAGCTCTCGTATCCTCCCATTTTCGTATATGCGAAACAGACTCTAATAAAAATACCATCCCATAAGTATGTCATATGGGATGGTATTTGGGATTATTTTTTGATATTGATTGGATGGGTGTACGAGTATGACTGTAACTTTATGTTTTAGGTCGAAAAAAAGTGGGAAGGCTAAGCTTCCCGCTCCTTTATGGTCTTCTCTTCTATAGTTCAAAATCATAAGGATAATAATCGCTTGTAAAACTCACACATCACTTGCATGAAATCGCCTCTTTCCATCTGAACAACCACTCCCTTTGGACAAACAAATGAATACATATTACCTGCTCACAAAGTGTCTGTCCACATAATTGAAAAGAGGCCCTCTTCATAATTGATAATATAAGCTTAAATGGCTATTTTAATTACTTTTTGATTTTTTACCTTCTTTACTATACTCCATTTACCGTAAAGTTTCTTAGTACCCTTGCGGTTATATCCTCTCACTCGAATATAGTATTTCTTTCCTTTCTTAAGCTTCTTAATACTGTAAGATACTTTTGTCGTTGTGTAAGTCTTCTTACCTTTTGTAAATTTTTATTAGTAGAAATCTGAATCTGATATCCATCAGAAACAAGTTTCTTTAATTTAAGCTTAATAGTTCTTTTAGACGAATTCCTTGCTGATTTTATAACCGCTTTTTTAGGTTTTGTTATTTTTGTAACAGAAGGATTCGAACGCAATTCTGGTCTAGCAGAAGGTTTTGCTGATTGTGATGGTTTCTTTTCAGGTTGTTGTGTCTGATTATTGCCATCATTTGAAGGTTTCTCTTCTCCAATCATATGCATAGCAATATTTATGTCCGTTTGAACCGGTGGTACTGTCATCCAATCGCTCCATCTAGTTTGATAACCTTCTTTCTCACACTTTACCCGCCACCAGCCTTCTGGTACATCCCATGCATATTTACCATCAACATTTGTTAATAATGGATTCGCCTGTTCATATTCTTCCGACTTCCATTTTGTGCCATATTCTGTATCAGCTGGCTTATTCTTCCAAAAATCATCACTATCATCATAAGGAATCCAATATGCAGTAACTGTTGCGCCATCTATTCTATCGTTTGTTTCAGCATCATACACATATCCACTAGGATCAACCACAAAATTTAATTTAAATGTCTGTCCTTTGATATTAGCTACTCGCATATCATAAATCATTCCAGACAAGGATGTCATCGCACCAAGCAAAACGGAAAATACCAAAACAGGTGCTGCCATAGTAGAACCCGCAACCAACATCGGCATAACCATTGTGAGAGCCATAAACGCCATCTGATCTTGCCTTAACTCTAATGCTTTTTGTTTTGCAGCATACTTATCTTCTATGAAATCAGACTTATCAATATCGTCAATCAAATCATAATAGTCAGAATAAATACCATATGCCTTATAAGCAAAACCAACTGCTTTCATACTATTGCCAAGCACATTATTTGCCAGATCCCATTTCATATATTCCTCGGATCCAAATTGGGACATATCCAGGTTTAAGGAAATAACCTGATCCGCAAGTTTTGAACCTGTATCGAGAGCATCGTATAAAAGCATATTGATATTATCAGGGTCTGTAAAATCCATATTAAGTATATATTTATTTCCATCTGCTCCAGGAACCGTATATTTTATCAAGGTCTCCCCATACCGCAAAAAAATCATATATATCCTCTAAAGAATCAAACCCCGTAGTGTCTATATATTTTCACACCCGCCTTAATGATTGCTTTATCTAATCCAAGTACAGATTTAGAAAAATCAATCGTTGCCTTTACCTCTTCCTTTGTGTTGACCTCATAATCAACATCTGCACTTTCCACTTCATTTTTCATGATATTTTGATATGGCGTGATATCAAAGCGTTCAGACGCTACAACAGTCTTCGTCTTCTCCCTATATTCAACACCTATCGTTCCAGGCACATAACTTGTATTTGTTTCATCAAAATATCCACTTGCTACATATAAACCTGAGGCGGCATCATAATTAGCCTCCATAAGTTTCTTTTCATTATTTCTGGTACTGGTTATATATACTTTTTCTATATTATCATTATTGGAAAAAAGCAGCCTTAAATGTAAACGAAGTATTTGGAACATAATATATTCTTGGTTTTGTTCCATTAGTGTTCATCATGTCACAGCTTTTAATAATATTATGTTCATTATATTCCAGCTTTAAGCTTTTTAACTCAGGTGCATTTTCCTTGTACGATACATTTTTTGAAGCCGAAATATCTGCATCATACTCGTCTATACACCGAGCCTCAATATTATATGTATAACAATCAATCGGATTTTCGATTGTTATTTCTCCTGAGTATGATCCATTTTTTAGCGATGTTATTCTTCCTTGTCTTTCTCCATCTATATATAGATCAATATCCGTAGATGCAGGGGCAATACCAGAAACTTTAATTTTATCTTCATTTACCGTATCCTGCGCACTCAATGTTATCCCCTTAAAAGACTCATTAACCACATCTATATTCTCTATTGCATTAAATTCCTCTTTGTTCGCAGAAAGATATGCATATGACACTACATTCTCCTTTGATTTGATCTTTATGCTATATGAAATAGATCCTGAATCAGCATTAATAGGAATTATAAGTTGCTGCTTACTTTCAGCATAAGTGTAGGTCTGAAGCATCTCCCCATTGACCTTTATTGAGTCCTCTATCAATTCTGTATATTGTGGTATATATATAACAATTTTTTGATTTGACAATTCTCCCTTCCATTTGTTTTTACATCAAAATGAATTGTCATAGGAAGATAACCACTTGATGAAACACTATCCATATTTGCATAAAAATAGGATTTTTTCTATCAAGGATTTTATTTTCTGTATCAACAAACTTCTCATCAGAAGGCGCAAATGATAAGTTTTGATTTATACAATTGATCACATTGCTAGTATAATAATTACAATATACCACAAGGGATTTGCATCCTGAAAACACATTATTTCCCATATTTGTAATTCTATTTGGCAACTTAATATTTTGAAGTACTGTACAATTGCTAAAAGCTTCATTTCCTAATTGTGTTACTGATGATGGAAGTGAAATATTAAGCATATTGCTACATCCACTAAATGCCTCCTTATCAATCATTTCAACACCTTCAGGAATAACAATATCCTTAATATTATTGCATCTCTTAAACAAGCGCTGTGGTATCTTTTTTACCCCTTTAGAAAATGAAACTTTTTTCTATACCACTGTCTGCAAATGGACCTGTATAATCATAGGCCATTGCTGTTTTCTCGAGGCTCGACGGTATTTCGATTTGTTTTAATGACACACAACCTGCAAAGGCTGCAGAATTAATGGTTTTTAAATTAGACGATAAAACCACCTCATTTAACTTTGTATCGTTTCTAAATGCTTCATTTTCTATTGCCGTTACTGTATCAGGCATTTCTATTTTTCTAACAATGTACAGTTAAAAAAAGCCGATGCCTCTATCCTCTCAAGCGATGATGATAATCTCACCTCACTCAATCCCTTTGCACCACTAAAAGCTCCCTCATCAATCGTTTTTACACTATCTGGAATACTGATCGTTTTTAATTTTTCGCACCCTTTGAACAATCGCTGCGCCACTCTTGTTGTTCCTTCTTCAAAAGAAACTTCTTCCAGACCACTCCCTGCAAACGGTCCTGTGTAATCATAAACCATTGCTGTTTTCTCAAGACTCGACGGTATTTCGATTTGTTTTAATGATACACAACCTGCAAATGCTGCAGAATTAATGGTTTTTTAAATTGGACGATAAAACCACCTCATTTAACTTTGTATCGTTTCTAAATGCTTCATTTTCTATTGCCGTTACTGTATCAGGCATTTCTATTTTTTCTAACAATGTACAGTTAAAAAAAGCCGATGCCTCTATCCTCTCAAGCGATGATGATAATCTCACCTCACTCAATCCCTTTGCACCACTAAAAAAAGCCCCCTCATCAATCGTTTTTATACTATCTGGAATACTGATCGTTTTTAATTTTTCGCACCCTTTGAACAATCGCTGCGCTACTCTTGTTGTTCCTTCTTCAAAAGAAACTTCTTCCAGACCACTCCCTGCAAACGGTCCTGTGTAATCATAAACCATTGCTGTTTTCTCAAGACTCGACGGTATTTCGATTTGTTTTAATGATACACAACCTGCAAATGCTGCAGAATTAATGGTTTTTAAATTGGACGATAAAACCACCTCATTTAACTTTGTATCGTTTCTAAATGCTTCATTTTCTATTGCCGTTACTGTATCAGGTATTTCTATTTTTTCTAACAATGCACAGTTAAAAAAAAGCCGATGCCTCTATCCTCTCAAGCGATGATGATAATCTCACCTCACTCAATCCCTTTGCACCACTAAAAGCTCCCTCGTCAATCGTTTTTACACTATCTGGAATACTGATCGTTTTTAATTTTTTCGCACCCTTTGAATAATCGCTCTGCCACTCTTGTTGTTCCTTCTTCAAAAGAAACTTTTTCCAGACCACTTCCTGCAAACGGTCCTGTATAATCATAGGTCATTGCTGTTTTCTCAAGACTCGATGGTATTTCGATTTGTTTTAAGGATGTACACCCTGCAAATGCCGCAGAATCTATAGTCACAATATTAGAAGGTAACTTGACTGATGATAATTTTTTATATCTCTAAATGCTCCCGCTCCCTATCGATTCTATATTGTTTTGTATAACAAGATTAGTGAGATTTACATTATTTACAAAAGCTTTATTTCCTATAGAAACAACTTTATATCCATCTAACTCACTTGGAACCATTATAGATGTCTCTAATCCTGTATAACCGATTATCACCGCAACACTATTTCCACACTCATCTTCGCTTAATGTATAACTATAATCTCCACTTGTATATGTTTTTGTTTCGGCTTTAACAGCAAGACTGTTAAAGGGAATGCTATTTAAAAACTACAGCTATCACCAGTAGTATGCCTGCAATTCTTCTACACATTTTCATATCCATTATTCCTCCTTTAATTTACGTCAGTGTCCTTACTAGCCCTTTATTTCTTAATTTTTACCTTCTTATTCCCCTTTTTCTTCAGGAACTTTTTATATGCCTTATATTGTTTCTTAGACACTTTTACAACTAAGTTCTTTGCCGTTCCCTTGAACGCATTTTTTGCCAATCGCGCCACTCTTTAACTTCGTTGACTTAATCGTGATCTTCTTCAACTTCTTGCATCCGGCAAAAGCATTTTTACCGATGGTTGTGATATTCTTTCCGATTGTCACTGTTTTCAACTTTTTATTGTTTGCAAATGCTTTGAACCCAATAGCAACGACTTTATAGGTCACGTTGCCAATCTTCACCTGTACTGGCACCGTCACGCTCGCGGCTGTTTTCTTAAGATTTTGCACATAGGTTACCGTCGGCTGTTTTGGATTCGCAGAAACAACCTGATAAGAAGCATTTTTGTTCTTTAACTTGGTTCCTGCTGCTGTTGGTTTGGCAGTTGCTTTCGGCGTAGCAGTAGGGTGCAGATAAATAGCTGTATCCAAAGGTTTTATTCCTGCAGGACGTTGACTTGGCTTGTTATCCGGTGCCGCACTTGGTGCAACATCTGGTGTCTGTGTCGGCTGCGGTCGAAAACCTGTTACCTGCACACTGTCGTCACAACGCAATGTCCGCATCTTTTTGTTCTTGCTAAGATCCAGGCTGCTAATTTTCGTATCATCACAATACAAAACTTCGAGCAGTGTATTCTTACTGACATCCAAATTACTGATATCAGTTTTAGAACAATACAATTCCTTTAATTTCAAATTACTGCTCACATCCAAACCGGTAAGCGAGTTATCCAAACATGACAAGATTTCCAAAGCGGCATTGTGGCTGACATCCAAACTTTGAGTCTTTGTATAATAGCAAATCAGACTTTCCAACGCTGCATTCTGACTGAGATCCAAACTGGTAAGTCCTGTGTTATTGCAACGCAAAGTTTTCAATGCCTTATTTTTGCTTACATCCAATTTATAAATGTATGTGCCTTCGCAGCTCAGATTTTCCAATGCCGGATTATTTTCCACATGCAATTCTTTAAGATTGGCATAACCACACTGCAGATCCTTAAGCAATACATTATTGCTGAGATCCAAAGCGGTGATACTGGTATTAAAACATTCCAAAGTTTCCAATGCTGTATTACCACTTACATCCAGCGCCGTTATACTATTACCGGAACAATTTAACTGCTTTAATGCCGATAATCCTGCAAATGATATAGCACCAGTCATCCCTCTGCCACCAGTATATATGTTGTCCTCATCGCTCCAGTTAATTCCCACCAGTCTTCCATTTTCCCATGTATACTGCTTACTATCATTCAGATTCTCACTGATCGTTGTATTCTTGCCGCTCTGCGTTGCAATAATTTTTTGGAGAACCGCAACATCCTGTTCATTTTTTCTACCGACAGAGTTGTAATACTGTTGCTGGCTGATGCCATTTGTGCAATTCCGTTGCCTGGCATCGCCATTAGCAAGGATAATGCAAGTACACATACCAGTTTTCTACATTCTTTCTTGCTCATCTCTTTACCTCCTTTTTCCAGCGTTGTTTTCATGTAAGGATGCAATAATTTTTCTATATCGTAAAAATATATCACATAGCATGCACAATTTTTTCCAAAATTTACGACAAGAATTTTTCATACGCACTTAAAATATACCGAAAAAACATAACAAAAAATGATTTACTGCCATTTCTTTACTTATCCTTTTGTGCATCATTCATAAATTTCTGTTCAAAACTTTGGTGACTTTTTTGTGATTTTTAAGAAATGTAAAAAAGAGTCAATCAAATCCAAGCATTATACCCTCCCCCAAAAGTTAGACCTAGAAGTCTAACAATTGGATGTAGGTACACCTTGATGATTGACCCTTTTATTTTAGAACAAGGTGATATTGATCGTGATACCCCAACCTTGCCATGAGTGCTTCCTGTAAGACCTTTGATACATTAATATTCAAAATTTTCCATATACTTCATATATTTCACGACCATCAGCGCAATCTTGAAAGTAATCGCATCATCAAAAACTCTAAGATCGAGTCCCGTGCTCTTCTGCAGCTTATCCAAACGATACACTAACGTATTACGATGAATATACAACTGTCTGGAAGTCTCTGATACATTCAAGCTGTTCTCAAAGAATTTATTGATCGTAGCAATGGTCTCCTCGTCAAAATCATCTGGAGATTTGTTCTCAAAAATTTCTTTGATAAACATTTTGCACAGCGGAATTGGAAGCTGATAGATCAAACGGCCAATACCTAAGCTGCTATACGCAATAACATTGCGATCGCTGTAAAAAATCTTTCCAACATCTAACGCCATTTTAGCTTCTTTATAAGAACGCGACACATCCTTGATCTCATTTACCATCGTACCATAGGATACGTGCACCATTGTCATGGCTTCCGTGTTCAACATATCTAAGATGACTTTTGCAGTTTTCTCCATATCATCATAATCTTCGTTCGGTTTCACTTCCTTCACAACAATGATGTTCTTTTCATCAACTTGTGTGATGAAGTCCTTGGATTTGCTGGAAAATAACCCTTTGACCGTCTCCAATGCGTTGGTGTCCTTCTCATTCTTTGTCTCAATCAAAAATACAACGCGGCGCACAGATGCTTCGATATGTAACTTCTTCGCACGATTGTAAATATCAACCAACAACAGATTATCCAACAATAAGTTCTTGATAAAATTATCTTTATCGTAGCGCTCTTTGTAGGCAACCAGCAAATTTTGAATTTCAAAAAGCTGCCAATTTACCAACCATATATACATCGTCGCTGTCGCCCTTGGCTAACACTACATATTCTAATTGGTGATCATCAAAGACCTTGAAAAATTGATATCCCTGAAGCACCTGACTATCTGCAGGCGAATTAACGAACGCCATTACAGCCTCTTCATATTCCTCTACATTATCTATCGTAGTGGCAAGCGCTTTCCCCTCCGTATCCATTACACAAATATCTACGCGCGTAATATTCTTCATTCCTTCGATATTTGTCTGCAACACCTGATTTGCAATCATATTTACCTCCGCTGCTTCTCGAGTAAGTGCTATCTGTCCGCAACAACTTACCCGTTCTTTAGAAAGTTTCCCTTTCTAATATCCCCAATAACATATACCAAATTATAGCATGAAATTTGTAAAAAAGTAAATAAAACAGGCATTGTAGATACAATGCCTGTCTTAGATAGTTTATTATGAGAATTTTAACAAATCTTCTAACATAAAGGACTAGTTTGTAATGGTTCTCTCTGTCTCTTTGTCGAATACATGAATCTTAGCAGGATCCAATGCAATCTTGATCGTATCGCCAGGACGAGCTGTTGTACGAGGGTTTACACGAACTGTGATATCGAATCCCTCGACAGTGAAGTATAAGAATACTTCTGCACCAAGCATCTCGTATACCTTAACAGTTGCATCAAGTACATTGTCAGCTCCACCGCTAACAAAGATCTCCTCATCTTTGATATCCTCTGGACGAATACCAAGTACGACTTCTTTACCAATGTATCCACCTTCAACAAGTCTAGCAGCTTTCTGCTCAGGAAGCTTAATTGCATAAGAACCAAATGCAAGCTTAACATCTTCGCCTTCCTGAATTGCTACAGCGTCGATGAAGTTCATCTGTGGTGAACCAATGAAACCAGCTACGAACAAGTTACATGGTTTTGTATAAAGATCGATTGGAGTAGCAACCTGCTGCATTACACCATCTTTCATAACAACGATACGAGTACCCAATGTAAGAGCCTCTGTCTGGTCATGTGTTACGTAGATGATCGTAGCTTCCAATCTCTGATGGATCTTAGAAATCTCGATACGCATCTGTACACGAAGTTTTGCATCCAAGTTGGAGAGTGGCTCATCCATCAAGAATACCTTAGGGTTACGAACGATTGCACGACCCATGGCAACACGCTGTCTCTGACCACCGGATAAAGCCTTTGGCTTACGGTCTAACAAATGCTCGATGTCAAGGATTCTTGCTGCATCATGTACTAACTTATCGATCTTCTCCTTAGGAGTCTTTCTTAACTTCAGACCGAATGCCATGTTGTCATATACTGACATATGTGGATACAGAGCGTAGTTCTGGAATACCATTGCGATATCACGATCCTTAGGCTCTACATCATTTACTAAGTTGTTGCCGATCCAAAGCTCACCCTCTGTGATCTCTTCCAAACCAGCGATCATACGAAGTGTAGTAGATTTACCACAACCTGAAGGCCCTACGAAGATGATGAACTCCTTATCTGCGATGTCCAGATTAAAATTCTTTACTGCAACGAATCCGTTTGGATATGTTTTGCAGATGTTTTTCAAAGATAAACTTGCCATTAATATGTCCTCCTGTTTGTCAATTAATTTATCTTGTAAGGGAATAACTCCTCTCACATAACCTGTAAAATATAATACACCAAACAGAATTTTTTGACCATGGCACGAATTGCCAAAGAAAGTTTTCGCTTTTTGTGCAAAGTGTATAGAATGAGATTTTTCATTGCTTTTGCCAAAAAATTCACTGCTTTTTTGTTGTTTTTCTGTGCAATTTGAACAGTTTTTTGCCATCTGCTGACATGCCGAGAGCTGTCGAATCAAATCCTTCACCCAAAACTTCTCTCGCTTCCGTGATTATGACAAATGCTGACGTGTCATGTTTTCGCACCGCCTGCAGAAGCTGTCCCGTCTGTCTTTTGCCTATAACACACAGCAACACAGGTCGCTCCTGTCCGCTATACACTCCCTTTGCTTTGATCTGTGTCACTCCGCGATTTAACGATGTCATGATCTCCTCCGCTATATCCTGCCATTTCTTTGAAATAACTAAGATCTGTTTGCTTTGCGTCATGCCGGACAGGATCGCGTCCATTACCTTCGAAGAAACAAAAACGGCTGCTGTTGCATAAATCGCCTTATCGACACCAAAATAAAATGCTCCGGCAACAATGATCACTGAATCAATGACAAACAACGCGTTTGCCACAGAGATATGCGGATAATACGTGCAGATCAGGCTCCCCAGCAGATCTGTTCCACCGGTAGAATATCCTGTTGCAAATACCAGACCAGTGCCGGCGCCGGTCAGTACACCTCCAACAATAGCAGCCATCACAAAATCTCCCTCTGCCACCGGCTGCTCCGGTATCGCATACAACATTGCCGAAAATATGAGGTTGGCAATGAATGATTTCATGATAAATCGATGCCCTTTTTCAAAAATTCCCCATACAAAAACCGGAATATTTAACAACAGATTTATGCTCCAAACAGCCATCGGAATTCCGGCATATTCATACAGCATATGCGACAGCAGGATAGCAAGCCCTGAAAAGCCCCCCGGCACCATCCCCATTGGACTGTATACCATATTGACCGCCAATGCCATCATACCTGTTCCAATGACAAATGCCGGTAATTCCCTCCACCAAAATCGTTTTCCAAACATACTTGCGTCTCATCCCCTCGATCATCCAATCCAATTCATTCAAAAAGAGGATAACCTATCATTGGTTATCCTCTCTTACTTCAAATATCTTTTTCATCTGATTTATTATTATATTGCACAACTTTCTTTCGAAATATACGTGCTTGAACATCTTTTTTTGACCGATTGCTGGCGAACCAATTTCTCATACAGCGGTTCCAAATGAAGTTTCTTGACCCACTCCGGCGCTTCTTTTCCTCAGCCAAGATCAAGCTCACCACACCGCCGATCGCTACGCACAGACGCGCATGCAGCAATGGCAAATGCTCCATGATCCAAATTTCCTGCGGCCCGGTCTCTAAATCTACCAACAAAATATCCGGCGTATGATTGTTGATCTCATTGATCAGCGCTGCGGCCTCCATATCCGGATCATACACAACACTTCCTGATAATCGAAGCCCCGGCTGCATACGTTTGCACCAAGTTTCCAATTGTTCTACTTCCGTGCTGCTCTTTCCTATTATATATACGCTTTGATCTTTTTCTGAAGATTTTCTAACATAATGCCAAAGCTTTTACAGCTGACTACCATTCCACCAGCTTCCAGCACTTCAACATGATGTGCACTAAGCAGTGCCTCCTCACCGGGCAGGATCAAATCCGCCTGCTCGATCACTTCACGATACGACTCCTCCCCCATTGCCTTATCTAACAGCTCCGTCGACGCAAATAATATCACATCTAACTTATCGTCCGAAAGATATTCATTCATTTTCTGGACAAAGACATCATTCGTCATCATATCAATGTCAATATCCAGCACTTTTACTGAAGCGTGCATCGTTTCGTTATACCATCCTTGCTACTGATTTGCATCAGCGGTACCCAGAATAATCTCGATATCATATCCTTGATCCACCATACCAACGGTTACCTGTGGATTTTTGAAATATTTCTTCAAATCCTCTCCTTGACCATCTTCTTTAACAATAATCTTTGTCTGTGTCAAGGTCTCTTTAGTATAATCCCCTACTTGAGGTACAGTATACCCCTTCTTCTGTAATTTCTGCTGTGTCTTACCGGCCAGTCCGGCAATCTTACTGCCGTTAAGCAGAATTATCTTAAGTCCTTTGGAACTTACTGCTTTCTTACCGCTCTTTGGCTTTGGCGTCGTATTACTGCTTGCTGCAGGCGACGTTGTCGCTTTTTGCGTTGTCGTAAGATCCTGAGCCGCTGTATATGGCACTTCGTTATTGATCAGACCTTTGAAAAACTTCTTGGCAGCCTTTGTATCTACAACAAACACCTTACCATCGTAGCTTCCCGGACATCCCCAATAATGGAAATAGTCCACATTCATCTGCTCATAACTTTGAATATAACCAATCTTGTTCGTCACTGTCAGATTGGAAGTCACGCGATCATACTGTGATTTGATAAAATCCGCAATCTTCGATTCATCACCATTCAGATCTTTAAGCTGCTGCACATACGCATCGCTGGCACAAGAAATCTTCATCTTTGTCTTGGCTCCGGATGGCTCCGGCGATGCAGAGGCAACCGGTGATGCGGTCTGTTCTACATCCACAGTCTTTTTGTAACTAACCTTTACTTTGACTTCCTGATAATGGTTGTTATATGTTTCCTCATCCAAAACCGTATAATAGCTTAAACTTGTTCCGATCATCTTTTCCACGATCAACGAACCGTATCCATACGCTTGCTGTTCATCTGCAAAATACTGTTTCAGCTTGCTGATACGCATGATCTGCGGAATATTCTCACTTATAGTACATAGTTTGCGATACATTGTTGTCGGAATTGTATAATCGTTCTTTGTTGGTATTGTAACATAATCCAAATTATTCGTCTTAGTATTACATATTTCAACCATCATATGTGTGATCTGATCTTTTTCATTACATACATAGATTAAGTTTTTAGAAATATCCTCTGTCTTCGCCTCCTTAATGATCTCCTTAATACTATCCTTATCCGTATTCACGTTAGTCGCATTTTTCGATAGGAAGTGATAGGATATTTTGTAACTGCCAAATCCAACGGCGATCAAAATGCAAATTCCCAGGATAGACTTGCCCAAATTAATAGCAAATACTTTCCAAATATTATTCTTAGTACCCTTCATGCTTGTTTTCTCCTTTTCCCACTAATCGTCGCATATCTATGCGCTGCTATCAAACCCCCAGCTTTCATTACACAAACATTCAAACTATTATAACAAATCTTTTTTACCCCTGTAAAGTATATTGCCATTATGCTATACTACTTTTATTACAGATAAATTTTACACGAAATGAGGTTAGTATGAATACAGCCAAAACAGCTATAGTAACCGGGGCATTCATGGGATCGGTCAGATGACCGCCCTAAAACTTGCAGCGGCAGGCTACGACCTTGCCATCTGCTGTCAAAAAGACATGACAGCGCTCTCTGCTGTTGCAAAGCAGATTACCGCTAACGGCCGCAACTGTCTTGCAATGCAGTGCGATGTTGGCGACAGTGCTCAAGTAGCAGATTTTTTTTCACAAATACAGATCACATACCCACATATTGATCTGCTCATCAACAATGCAGGTATCTCCTATGTTGGTTTACTGCAGGATATGTCAGACGATGAATGGACTGCCATTGTAAATAGCAATCTGTCCTCTGTATTCTACAGTTGTCGTGCTGTCATTCCGACTATGCTCGCTCAACAATATGGCAAAATTATAAACATCACGTCTGTTTGGGGCGAAATAGGAGCCTCCACTGAAGTTGCTTACTCTGCAACGAAAGGCGGCGTCTGTGCTTTCACCAAAGCCTTGGCAAAAGAACTCGGTCCCAGTCACATTACTGTCAACGCAGTCTCCTGTGGTTTTATCGATACCCGGATGAATGGACAGCTTTCCGACGACGAGCGCAGCTCTCTGTTTGAGGAAATCCCTGTCGGCCGACCGGCTTCTGCCGAAGAAACCGCTGACTTTATTGTACAAGTCGCTCAAAGCGGAGAGTACCTGACCGGCCAGGTGCTGCGTTTTTGACGGCGGTTGGATATGATCCACCCCGTTTACAGATCGCGGTAAAAATCTCTTGTCTGTATGATCTCTGCCGGAACTTCTATGCCGTCTTTCTCCCATACACGGAATTTTAACGCATATTCTTTATTTTTCTTACCTGTTTCACGCATAAAACGTGCCATTGCATCACGGAACAACGGTTGTTCTACTATTGTCTCACGAATCTTTTTAGTAAACGGGCAATACGTCGCCATAATCTCTCGAACCGTCTTATTTAACGTGATCCCGCCCTTTGCCTCATGTCGGATCCAGTTAATATAATCCGTCACAAAGACCTCTCGTGTATTGTTTCTGCATTTCTGGATCTGCATTTTTAATTTTTCTTTCTTGTCCTCTGACAAATCCCTGTTTTTGCGGTAAAACTGGATATAATCACTATATTCACTTGTCAGCGATTTTATCTGAATATTGTTCCACGAAGTCCCCTGCATCGTGCGACACAGCTCCCAGCGAAAACGTCCGCACAACTGAATCATGGCAAGCTCTAAATCCCCTTCAAAGAAATGAGGCATCAAAAAACGACCTTTGGAATTTCTTCTGCGGCCGCTCAGTTCCTGCCACATAATCCCTTTGGTACCACAAGCAGGCAGCAAAATAACGTCCGGTGCCACCTCTTCCATCATATATTCCTTTGTGATCGGCGAATCGTCTTTATGAAACAGCAGCTCACGATAAAATACCGAATAATCAATCTGTCTGAGCTTGCGCAGGCTCGCATTGATCTTATCTTTTGATAAAAAGGTACGTTGCAATGATGCTGAACTTCCTTCCGTAAACAAAAACGGTACGAATACCGATGCCTGACCACTTACCAGACGATGATTTACGCGGAACATATTGGTAATCTCGTAATCCAATTTTGCATCGCGATCCTCAAGCTGCTCTCTCATCTGCGCTTCCGTGATCCGTCCGGTTTTTTCTGATCTCGCAGAAAATCTTCATAATCCAGATCAAATTCACTCTTAGAAGGACTTTTACGCCCCTCGTAAACCTCGGTGAGCCATTCTTTCATATCATAAACGCGGCAGTCTCCGCGTCCGGAACGATCGTTGTCCAACGAAAGCAGCTCCTCTGACAATTCTTCCGTCAATAATGTCTCACTTAGAAATCCATAACGCAGGAAAAGGTCGATCTCGATCGGTGTCTCCTCCGTGCTGTGATACTCTTTATAATATACTGCCTTATACAGCGGATAATACTGTTTTAATATATTACGACGCAATTCTCTTGCGTTGTCATCCGTCGACATCTTGTCCGACAATGCTGCAAACGCTCGAACATCCGCTTCAAATTGCTGTGTTTGTTCTATTGGAAGCTCTGAATACCTTAAAATGTGCTCCAAGGAATGATCTAACTCTTCAACGCTGACAAAGTTTTCCTCTACTAAGGCAAACTCTTCCGTCAAAGCATCCACTGTTTCTTCTTGTGATGCCCCATCACAGATTAGGCTGTAGTATGCATTATCCATAGAATTATGGTCAATCTGCAGATTGATACTTGCCTGTTCGTATAAAACTTCTTCCAAACGGTTGATCTCATCGATCAACTTATCAAAAATCTCCATCCCGGCTTTCGTGTCCGCATCAATCCTCTTGGCAGTTGCCACCATATGCAAAACCGATAAATATAAATTTTTGTCTGTACGAAACATTGGACCAACCAAACTCTGCAGATATGCTGCATCTGCTTCACATTGATCCAGCAGATCACGAAGCAGATTGATCTGGTCCTTAATATGATAGACCGCAATCGTCTCTGATGCACCAAAATATGCCTTTTTGAACATCCTGTTTCAATCCGCTTAAGATATCATAATAAGTAATCTTTTTCTTCATCTAATGCCGTCCAATGCATCAACGGCGACAACTCTTCAATCCCAGGCAGTTCATCCGTTGTGATCCCTAACTCCTGCCCAATCATCTGATAGGATCTATACTGTTCCTGCAAAAATTCATAATCCCTCTCTGCCTGCTCTTCCAGCGTGTGATATACACCCGCAAGAGCATGTATATATTTTCCTAATGTAGCAACCATAAGTGCTGCATAATCCTTGTTCGCCTTAAAAAATCTGCTGAAGGGTCGCCTGAAGTTCGCCGGCACGAAAGATATAGATTGCGAGATCCGTTTCAGCTTGATATGTAACACGATACATCCCATCCTGTAAACCCGTCAATCCCAAGAAATGTCCGGATCCAATGACCAAATTAACACCCTCTGCCTGTATGCGTACTCGACCTTTCAATACAAGCCCAACATAAGCAGCTTCACTGCCGCGCTCAAAAATAATTTCACCCTTCATGATCTGATTGACACAATAGGGTTTTCGCTCCGTATTCATTCAATCTCCTCCTTATTGAAAACAGCGACGGGGAACTCTTGATAACGTCACACTACATAACAGCAATTTCCTATAAAATAACAAAAAACCGTGCATTCTGCGTTGAATCCATCGCTGCAAACGTTACCTTTGCAGTTAACTCAGCCCCGGCAACCTCGCGGCACACGGAAGATCTCACTTAGTGCTGCTAGGTTCCCCTCCTGACACGGTTCATGAGTTTCCATTGCGCAAGACCAAAGCGTCAACGCCACTTACAAAGGGCAGCTTTGCAAGCCATAGACCCGAAACAGAACATCACCCCTGCTATAGCGGATTGCAGGTACAGGGAACCGCTATCTCCCCGGCTAGCACGGAAATCTTATGACAAAATCAAGCGGATGCTACTCGCATCTTCGAGCGCTTCTTTTACAGAAACGACACAAATTTTATTATATAGATTCCTGTATGCCCTGTCAAGATTGTTCTTTTTGCGTTTTTTTCTGCCGGCGCAATTCCCGAAAAAAATCCTGCATCATCTGACTGCATTGCTCTTGCAGTACTCCAATAACCTTGTCCACTTGATGATTGAAGCGTTTTTCCTGCAGCAAGTCCAAAATGCTTCCGGCGCACCCGGCTTTCGGATTCATAGCACCGATCACAACTTTAGGAATCCTGGCCTGCACGATCGCACCGGCGCACATCGGACACGGTTCTAACGTAACGTAGAGTTCACAGTCTTCCAGACGCCAATCCTGCAATTTTTTACTCGCTTTCTTTATTGCAATGATCTCGGCATGAGCCAGAGTACTCCCTCAATGTTCCGACGGTTGTATCCTCTCGCTAATATTGTTCCGCCTCTTACAATCACGCAGCCGATCGGCACTTCTCCAATTGCCGCCGCTTTTTTCGCCTGCTTGATCGCCTCCCTCATATATTTTTCCGTATTGTCTTTCTGCACCGCCATTTTTCCTCATTTCTAACGTAGTTATGCCATAATAACTGCACATAATTTCTGCGCATAACGGAGTCTAAAAGGGACTCCTAAGTTAAGTGTGCTGTGTTTATTATAATCTTTTTTTTATATTAGAACAACCTTTGTCTGCCAAAATCACCTACGAAACACTTGCATTTTCCGCACCAATCCGATATGTTTTTATAAGATCACTCAGTCTTTGTATCGATATAAATACGAAGGTGTGAGTCAGATTTTACACAGAAATGAGGATTGTTATCATGTTAACCTATTATCAATCAGAGCGGCTTGAATTGCGTATATTAAAACCGGACAGTTCGTCAGCCGTTTTGGATTTTTATGAACGAAACCGTAATACGTTAGAGCCGGTAGAGCCTCTGCGTCCACAATATTTTTACACCATTACCTATCAATCCCGCAATCTTACTTGGGAATACAATGCTTTCCTTAAGTCAAAATATATTCGTTACTGGATGTTTCGAAAAAACAGCAATATCCCGATTGGCTGTGTCTGCTTTTCCGAATTTCAGGGCGGAGCCTTTCATCGATGCATGATCGGATACAAACTGGATCAAACCGCCACTGGCAACGGCTATATGCAGGAGGCAATTGCCTTTTTGCTGCCTTTGGTCGCAAAGCACTATGAAATGCATCGTTTCGAAGCGATGGTTCTCCCGGAAAATGAGTCCTCTATCCGACTGCTAGAACATCTGCACTTTGTACGGGAAGGCTATCTGCATTCTTTTGCGCAAATAAGCGGACAATACCGGGATCATCTCCTCTACACCTACATAGTACCGGATTCATCGGAAGATTAGTCCAGTGGCATCAGCCAATATCCAAAAGCTCCGCGACAGTTTTTCTGTCCACAGATAGCAATAAATTCACGAAATCCGGCATTCTCCGCCTTCGACTGCATCATGTTACTATAGATGCCCGGAACACCGATGACATATCCTTTCTCCCATTCCATAAAGATCAAATGGCGATATTGAAAATATGCCTGCATTAAAAACGGATTTCCGGAAAGGGACCACATTCTCATCGGCAAACATCCAATATCCTGCGGCTCTATTCGCACGCATTGTCCGGGATAACGTTCCCCAAACGGACGCATCACCGGAAAAGTAAGCAACATTTTTTTGCCATAGTCCAATTCTTTGCGCTGAAATGGACAGCTTCCGCAGATCGACTGCCCTGCCACCTCCGCCGACTGACTACAACGTTCCATTGAAGCGCTCTCTGGTTTCCGGGAAATCCCTGCCTGCGCCGAGGCAAGATGATCCGCAAATTTCTGTGCTATATTACTGCCGCTGCCAGACGAAACAACTTCTTTTCGCGGTGTATTGATGCCTCTCTCAGATGAAGCAACTTCTTTTTGCGGTGCCTCGCTGCTACTATCCGCTGAAACATCCATGTTTTGCGGTGTCCCGTTGCTACTATCCGCTGAAGCAACCATATTTTGCAGTGTCTCGCTGCTACTATCCGATGAAACATCCATGTTTTGCGGTGTCCCGTTGCTACCATCTGATGAAATAACCATGTTTTGCGGTGCCTCGTTGCCGCCCTCAGGTAAAGCCTCTGCTTTTCCTGCATCCTCATGTTGATCCCCCTGCCACCAACGTAATTGCCGTGCATCGATCTGTTCCAAATTCCATGTTGATGCAAAATAATGTCCTTCTTCTACATAAACCAATACTCCATGTACATCGTCGAGAGACAGCCCGGTACCTGCAAGATTGTCCACATTTCCCTCATACTGCCCCTTCATACTGCCATTATTATCTCTCATGACGCCAATGGGTATAAGCAGCACGCCTGTTTTTTCCTGCTGAAACAATGCTGCCTGTGGCAGAGTGGCAAGGTCAGCTCTCCGCATTTGAATCAGCACCCGACACTTTTCACCGCGTTTTTCCAATTTGACATAGCCAACATTGGCTCCCTTGTGTCCATCTTGATATTCATACAAATAGCAAATCATTCGCTCATAACGACCCATTCTTTTCCTCATTTCTGAACCTGTTTCTATACTTCTGTACCACTATATGTATATGAAAAGCTTGTTAGAACAAAATCGTTCATTTACTTCATGATTCAGATTTGGCTTATACGAAGCTGCTGTCGAATCGCATATTACTTACGCAAAGTCCCCATACCTCAAATCCTCCACAACAACATATTGCTTATTATGTCAATGACTATATAGTATTTTGCAGCCACCAAAGAGCGATTTCTGCCATCAGAGAACTATAGTAATTGCCTTGCCGCATTTGCGTTTTTGGTGATTTCTAGATTTTGTTATCTCTGATCGTTGATCGTTGATTGTTTGAATGATGGACTTTTTTTCATCACTGTTATAATCGTATGTTAGGGTCAAACGTTGTTATACCCAACTAATTTCACAGAAAGGTGGATATGAAATGAGTGAAAATTGTAATCATGACTGTTCGAGCTGCGGAGAGGCATGTGCATCAAGAGATCCAAAGAGCTTTTTAGAAAAGCCGCACGCAGAGAGCAGCATTCGCAAAGTGATCGGCGTTGTTAGTGGCAAAGGCGGTGTCGGCAAATCTATGGTATCATCTTTGCTGGCCGCTAACTTCCAGAAAAAAGGCTACCATACCGCTGTTATGGACGCGGACATTACCGGTCCTTCTATTCCAAAGGCATATGGCATCAACGAAAAGCTACAGGCGACGAGCATGCAATATATCCTGTTGTTTCCAAATCCGGCATTCAGGTAATGTCTGTTAATCTGTTATTGGAAGATGCTACAGATCCGGTTATTTGGCGTGGTCCGGTCATTGCCGGCACGGTGAAACAATTTTGGCAGGATGTAGTGTGGAAAGATGTCGATTATATGTTTGTCGATATGCCTCCGGGAACCGGTGATGTTCCTTTGACTGTATTCCAAACCATCCCTGTTGACGGCATCGTCATTGTAACCTCCCCACAGGAACTGGTATCTATGATCGTAGGAAAAGCTGTCAAAATGGCACAAATGATGAATATTCCGATCATTGGTATCATCGAAAATATGAGTTACGTGGAATGTCCGGACTGTGGCAAAGCAATCGAAATTTTCGGCAAAGTCATGTTGATGAAGTTGCTACTCAGTACCATCTTCCGGTGCTCGGACGCATCCCTATGACTCCTTCCATTGCGGCAGCCAGTGACGCTGGTGCTGTTGAAGATCTGGAGGGTAATTGGCTGGATGTTGCGATCAGCGCAATTGAAGCCATTCCGGAGAACCCAGACAAAGTGGAATAAGGTCAAAGCTAAGGCAATTCTTGGTGATATCGAGTTCAAAGCTAAAGCAATTCTTGGCGATGTCGAGTTCAAAGCTAAAGCAATTCTTGGCGATGTCGCACCACACAACAGTAGTTTTCTATCAAAAAAGAGGCACCTCTTGATCATATATGACGAGCCTTACGCACAAAGCGCAATATCTCAGTCAGATCAAGAAGTGCCTTTATTATTTATCATTACTTTACTCAAACTTCCCATACCTCAAATCCTTCGCAACCACATATTGCTTATTATGTCAGCAACAAATAAACTATTTTGCAGCCAGTAGTCTGACTTATTCTGCCGGCAGCGAACTAAGATAATTGCCGCAGAACGCAGAGTTTTTGGTTGATAGAAAATTGCTGTTATGTAGCGTGACATCGCCAAGAATTGCTTTAGCAATTCTTGTAGAGCAAAACGCTGGTTATGCTCTTTTTGGGTTGATTTCTTATTTTGTTAAGTCTCTGATGAATACATGCCCGAAGGATTGTCTGAGATGTCCCCGGTTTAGCAAGGTATCATCCATTTTTTGGACGGGACGCTTTCGCTACGATGCGTTACGTCACGTTACTTAATGTCTCTGAAATACGAGACATAAGTAACGACGAGCGCAAAGTCCCTTTCAAAAAATGATGATTACCTTGCTTCCGGGACTTTGAGTTTCCGAAGGGCATGTAAATCAATCATCAGAGACAACAAAATCTAGAAATCACCAAAAACGTAAATGCGGCAAGGCAATTACTATAGTTCTCTGTCGGCAGAAACCGCTATGTTGTGGCTGAAAAATTCTTAGTATTCTTTGACATAATAAGCAATATGTGGTTTTGAAATAACTTCCGGTATGGGGAGTTTGAATACTTTACTATTGCAAAATGCTGCATGACCCGGTAATTTTGCAATCCCTCATACATTTTCTCTAGGATTCCTTACGTGCAATTGCAGTCTGTGCAGCCTGTACAGCGCCTTCCAGCGTATCTGCTGCTGCCAAGAAACCGCTTGCATGACAAAAACGAAGCGAAGCGATTCCACTGATCTGCGATAATTCCGGTGCGTCTTTACCACGCCACTCTTCCGGCATTGCACATACCAGTGCTGTATCACCATGTTCTATCGGAACTCCCTGCACGCTATATCCCCCGCGATTCGACGGATATACCACCATTTGATAACTACTTCCAATCACTTCATTCTTCCACGGAACAAACTTCGGAAGGATCAATATACTGCCGTTGCTTTCTTCCATTGCCTTACGAACCAGCGATGCCGCACGTACAATACCGGCTACCGCCTCAAAATGGTTACGCAGGATTTCCTCTGCCATCTTCACCGCGCGCCAAAAGCAATCGTCATAACTCTCTTCGGAATCCCAAGAAGGATTAAACTCATCAATAATGGACGCCAAAACATTGTGACATCCGGTATTGTCGGATTCATCTAACGGCTGCACAAAAGACTCATCAAAACGCACTGCCTCTTCCTCACCAATGCACTGTGCACCGTATTCGCGCCATAGCAGTCCAAAAGCAGCATAAGGGCATCCGTTCTCACGGTATTCCTTATCTTCCTGGTGATGATCAAAACGGCCGCGTCCTATATCATACACAATGCCGTCAAAATCTGCCGGCACCTCAAAACCGCGTGTTACCTGAATCTCCGGTTTGATCAATCGCAAAAATGCTGTCGCAAATACATCATCTGAATGAAATTTCGCACCATGCGTGAATGCCTGGTCCGGCAATGCTGTCTTGCATTGAAAAAATGGCTCTTTCATAGAAATCCTCCATTAGCTGTTATTATGCCAATTCCTGCTCTAACGATTCACGAACTGCCTTAATAAATCCTTCGCTGTTTAATACCGTCACATTTTCAAGGCTGGTGATCAGAGCAAGATCCTTCGTCATCTTACCGGACTCGATCGTACCCAGTGTCGCTTTCTCTAATTTATCTGCAAAATCCTGCAGTTCCTGAATACCGTCCATCTCACCACGCTTACGCAGTGCTCCGGTCCAAGCGAAGATCGTTGCTACAGAGTTAGTAGAAGTCTCTTCACCCTTCAAATGTTTATAGTAATGTCTCTGTACTGTTCCATGCGCTGCCTCATATTCATATACGCCAGATGGAGATACCAATACCGAAGTCATCATAGCAAGAGAACCGCATGCGGAAGATACCATATCGCTCATAACATCTCCATCATAGTTCTTACATGCCCAGATAAATCCTCCTTTGCCTTCATAACACGTGCTACGGCATCATCGATCAATGTATAGAAATACTCAATCCCGGCAGCATCAAATTTCTCCTTATATTCTTTATCAAAAATATCCTGAAAATATCTTTGAAATTATGATCGTATATCTTAGAGATCGTATCCTTCGTTGCAAACCAAAGATCCTGCTTTGTATCTAATGCATAGTTAAAGCATGCACGGGCAAAGCTCTCAATAGATTTATCTTTATTATGGATACCCTGAATGATTCCCGGACCATCAAAATCCATGATCGTCTGGCGGATCTCTTTGCCATCTTCTCCGGTAAATACTAACTCAGCCTTACCAGGACCCGGCACCTTGATCTCTGTATTTTTATAAACATCACCGTATGCATGTCTTGCCAACGTGATCGGCTTCTCCCAATTCTTAACGCACGGCTCAATGCCTTTTACCTGAATCGGTGCACGGAATACGGTGCCGTCTAATGCAGCACGGATCGTACCGTTTGGTGATTTCCACATTTCCTTCAAGTCATACTCTGTCATACGAGCAGCATTTGGTGTGATCGTTGCGCACTTTACTGCAACACCATACTTCTTCGTTGCCTCTGCAGAGTCGATCGTAACCTGATCATTTGTCTGATTACGGTACTCCAAACCAAGATCGTAATATTCTGTCTTGAGATCGATAAATGGAAGCAGCAGTTCATCCTTGATCATCTGCCATAAAATACGGGTCATTTCATCTCCATCCATCTCTACCAAAGGGGTTGTCATCTTAATTTTGTCCACTGCATTATCCTCCTTTTACTGTTGTGCCTGTAATTTCACAAATTTTACTTCACAATCATAGCACAAATGAGTCTGTTTGTGAAATATTTTTATTACCATATGTGTTGACAAATACAAATTAGCATGTTATCTTTTAACTGTCAAGAGTGTTTCCCTCACATTCTTTTGTTCCTATCGTACATAGCAACCGGCGCAGCTATCGTTCTACTCCCGATCAGATATGTTTTCATGCGCAGAAATGAGGTATTTATGGAAATGAAACAACAATTTTTCAAACACACATCTGTCAACCGCACTTTCTTTATTATGGTATTGATCGCCGCACTGCTTACAGGGTTATTCGCCCCTGCTATGGTCCGCCACTCCGGTGCTGCATCTCCGTTTATCATTTTATCCAGTTATCGTTCTTCGTTAAAGATCGGTCAGGAAATGGTCTTGTCTGCCGTCACCTCTGACCTAAGCTACCCTTCCTTTACCAGTTCGGCCTCCTCCATCGCTTCCGTCAATGTATATGGAGTGATCACTGCCAAAAAAGCCGGCACCTGCAAGATCAAAGTCAAATCCGGTAAATCCGAAACCTATTGTCAGATTCAAGTCGTTCCAACGACAATCTCCCTCAACAAAACGGCACTTTCACTGGAAAAGCAGCAGACATTCCAATTGACAGCCAGGACATCAAATCGCAGTGTCCCAACTTACCGCAGCAATAAAAAAGTGTCGCACTGGTCTCTTCTACCGGTCTGATCACCGCACTCAAACCCGGCAGTGCAACGATTACGATCAAAGCAGATCAGACAGAACAGCACTGTCAAGTTACCGTTGTTAAACCAACTATCACTCTATCCCAAACAGCCGCATCACTGTTCCGCGGACAGAACATATCACTGCGGGCATCCGTTTCAAACAAAACCGTTCCGACCTGGTCTTCCAGCGCTAGGAGTATCGCTGTTGTCTCGGATTCCGGAGTAGTGACTGCCAAAAAACATGGCACGGCAACCATTGCCGTCAAGGCAGATGGCGTTACACGAACTTGCAAAATAACCGTAAAATCTCCCACGATCAAATTAAGTGCTTCTAAATTAACAATAAAAAAAGGAAAGCGAAAAACACTGACTGCCAAAGTTTCTTCCGGCAATGCACCCACCTATTCCAGCAGCAACTCTTCTGTGGCATCTGTCACCAAAAAAGGTGTGATCTCCGCACGCAAAAAAGGTACCGCCACGATCAAAGTGAAAGAGGACGGTACCACAGTTAGTTGTAAGATCACCGTAAAATAGTATGATGCAGAGAATATGCCATGGCATCCGTCAGGGACTACATACCCTTTGACGGCAACATCATAATCTGTTATTGTCCGATCAGTTTCTTGCGCAGCCGCCACAGGAAGCACATCCTGCCGGGGCATTGTTTACCATGTGCTCATAATAAGAAGAAATACTGCAGATCGCCTGCGAAGAGATTCCCTCTCCACTTCCGGTAAATCCAAGTCCCTCTTCTGTAGTAGCCTTAATATTAACCTGGTCAAGCTCAATCCCCAGCGTATCAGCAACATTTTTTCGCATCGTATCAATGTAATCTCTCATTTTAGGTTTCTGTGCAATGATCGTTGCATCGATATTGTCGATCATATAGCACTTTTCTTCCAGCAGCTTGCCAACATGCTCTAACAGCTTTATGCTGGATACTCCTTTGTAGGCAGCATCTGTATCCGGGAAATGCTTTCCTATATCTCCAAGTGCAGCCGCACCGAGTAAAGCATCCATGATCGCATGCAAAAAGTACATCAGCATCTGAATGTCCTAACAATCCCCTTTTCATATGGGATCTCTACCCCTCCCAAGATGAGCGGTCGATCCTCTACCAAACGGTGTACATCATATCCCATTCCAACGCGCATAGTAATCCTCCTACTAATGCTTCAAAAGCATCTATCTTGCTTTATCGCACTCCTTCTCTGCTATTTCCTGATTTAACAAAAAAGAGCAGGTATATCAATTATACCTGCTCTTCATTTAGTAGCGGAAAAGGGATTTGAACCCCTGACACCATGGGTATGAACCATGTGCTCTCGCCAACTGAGCTATTCCGCCATATTAAAATAAATGACTGTGCTTGATACAGTCTAATGGGACCTACAGGGCTCGAACCTGTGACCCTCTGCTTGTAAGGCAGATGCTCTCCCAGCTGAGCTAAGATCCCGTACAATTTCAAGCGACTTGTATAATATATCAAACCTTTTCTGTATTGTCAAGCTTTTTTTTAATTTTTTCTAAGTTTGTCCATCCATCCCTTTGCCGTGTTTCATTATACTTGGAAAATACATGTTTTGCAAGGTCAATTGGAGTTATTCCATGGGAGAAATTGAATTTTTTCATCATTTCTCGTATAATAAAAAGTGTGGCTTACTAAAACATCCCATACCGGAAGTTGCTATAAGAATCACATATTGCTTATTATGTGATGGCCTAATTATATTTTGCAGCCGCTATATAGTGCGTCCTGCCATCAAGAAACTATAGCAATTACTTAGCCGCAATTAGTTTTCACAGAACAAAGATTAAAACACATTGCCGTCAACAGATGGCAGAATGGAGGAACTTTATGAATGCACGTACCGTAAACATCAGCAGTCTCGTTATTTTACTGGCACTGCTCTCGCTGATCTGTGAGGGATTTTTATATTATTTTTTGCCATCACCAATATGGTCGATCGTATTTGCAGTATTAGTATCTCTCGCATTATCACACTTTTTTTTGGAATCATCCTTTAGCTATTCCTATAATGTGCTCCACGCTGCATTTATGACGATCGGAGCGTTCATTTATGCGGTAATCGTATACTGTATCCAGCCGAATCCGTGGCTGCACTACAGCTTTATCTGGTACTGCTCGTCTTAGTAAACTGGTTGACACCATTTCTATACTGTTCCATCCGCGATCTGTATGATACAACGCCGCACTTCGAGGGATACCGACGTTTCTTTATCCAAATGAGTATAGTGCTGCTCGTATGCTATATATTGGCACTGATCAAGCAATACTACATTACACCGATCGTTCCGCCTTACAAAGAGCCTGCCTTTGGCGCACAGAACTTTGTACCATTTATGGCAACCGGTAATTATCTGGAATCCGCACTGCGAAATGGTTCTGATCTGTTTCCGCTTATTTGTTATTTAGCAGAGGCAGTGTGTCTCTATATTCCATTCGGCTATTATATCTGTGCTTACTTCTTGAAATGGAATTATATATTCCGCCTGTTTTTGTATCTTGCATTTCCTGCTGCTATGGAAATTTCTCAGGCAGTCAGTGGACTGGGACGCGGACAGATTGACGATTACACTTTGGCATTGTTGGGAATCCTGATCGGAACACTGTTGTTCCATGCAATGAATGGCATTTTCCGTTCGTTTGCAGGACGCAGCATTCTATTCCCAAGAAATCAGATCAACTTAAACCACTTTATTGACTCCAATTTTCCACAGCAATAATAACATTATTCAAAATTCCCATACCGAAATCTGATGCTTGACTACACAATAAGCAATATGTAGTCATAAAACAATGTTCGGTATGGGAATTTTGTTGTACTAATATTTGCGGAACTCATTAATGTCTTTGGCTAAGATTTTAATGCCACGGATCTGGCTTTCAAATACGCCCTGCTCAAAGAGTGCCTTGATGATCATGCCGACCGGTATACCGATGATCAATCCAAGCATTCCGATCCAGCGATAGCCGATAAACATAGATAACAGTGTCAAAAATGGGCTGATCCCGATGCTGTCTCCCACAAGTTTTGGCTCGATCAATCTTCGAACGATCATTGTAACAAAATAAGCAACTATCAATACTGCCGCATGAGCATATCCGCCGGTCAGCAAATAATAAGCCGCCC
>VOFB01000189.1_pt1 | contig 28000 bp, 32 predicted proteins | sample 5384141 | NCBI WGS metagenome assembly VOFB01 (sample SAMN12384721, study PRJNA508395) | human gut metagenome | isolation source: healthy gut A | host: Homo sapiens | reverse complement strand
CGACCTTCGCGACCCATCCGTCAGCGGATTCTTCCGTTTTCTCGCAAAGGTCGGCGACCGTGGAATGAAGATGCAGATCGTGAAGATTCGATTTGGAGACAGAAAATGAGCAGGGAAAAACGGAAACTCATCGCAGGCGTTTGCCGGTCATCTGCTGGTTCTGGTACTCGGATTGGTTCTGTTCCGGGAAATGAAAAGAAGCGGAGAATTTAAGGAGATCGTGCGATGAAATACATCGGAATGCCTTTCGGCATGTGGACGCTGTTTGCGCCGTCGTTCCGAAAGCAGTTGACAGCGGTATTCGGCTATGACGCGGACACGGCAAGAGATATCACGAAAAAGGCGAAGCCGAGATACAAGGCGATCATCCATGACCTGCCGGAGTTTGAAAAAGGCGACCGCTTCAAAATGAACCTCGTCAACTGCGCGATGATCGGCGCGTTTATTCTCTCCATGCCGAAGCGCCCGGATGTGGAGCGCCTGACGGTCTATTATGCCGACGCGATGATGACAAAGCCGATGAAGTGGTTTTGCCGCAAGAGCGGAAAAAAGAAATTCACGGAAAAAAAGGATATTGCGGGCATGAAGGCGGCCGCCGCGCTGAGAGCCGCCGACCGAAACCCTTATTCGTGGAACATGGACTTTTACGAATACCCGGACGGAAGCGGCTACGAGGGGCGGTTCACCCGATGCGGCATCTGCGTGCTGATGAAAAAGCTGGGGCTGTACGATTTAACGCCCGCGCTGTGCCGCCTTGACTACACGATGAGCGAGGCGGGCGGCGTGACCGACTTCGTGCGGCAGTATACGCTGGCTTCCGGCGGGGCGTACTGCGACTGCGGATACAAGAAAAAGAAACTTTAAGCGGAAGATAAAGGGATGAAAGAAAGCTATCTTACAAAAGCGTTCCGAAAAACGGCGCATGAAAGATTTCCGGAGCGGGAAGCCATGCTGAATTCCGCTTTCGAAAAGAGGCTGGGTGAACTGCGCTCGGAACACGCCGGAACGAGCAGGCAAAGGATGCGGCATCTCGAAAGTCAGATCATGCCGGGCATCGCGGCATACGAGACGTTGCAGACGGTCATGCCAAAGGAAGAAGCGCTGCGAACCGTCCACGGCTATGTGGAAGAACGGGCATATCGGCTGAAAAAGATCTTCCTGCGGCTGATGCGCATCCCGGGACTATATAAAAAGGTGCCGGGGATTTTCGCCGCGCAGACACCGAAATTTTTCGGAATTTCGGCAGGCTTTGAGGCAAATGAAATCCGGACGACCGGCGGTGTGTGGCGCATCGACATGACGAGATGCCCCTATCACGACGAATGTGTGCGCTGCGGCTGTCCGGAGTTGTGTCATTGTTTCTGTGACAGTGACGATATCACATATGACGGGCTTCATCCGAAGCTCATCTGGCAGAGAACCATGACGCTGGGGCGCGGTGACGATCGTTGCGATTTTTGCATGAAGGTTGTGAAATAGATGATTTCTGCCTGTGCGCTTACGGCGTGGTTATACACACGTTGAAAAACTTATGATTTAGAAAGAAGGCATCCATATGATTCAAACAACGGTCAAGGTTTCCGGCATGGCGTGCTCCATGTGCGAGGCACACGTCAACGACACGATTCGCCGCGCATTTTCGGTGGAAAAGGTTTCATCCTCCCATGCGAAAGGGGAGACGGTGATTCTCTCTAAAGCGCCGCTGGATGAAAACGCCCTGCGTGCCGCCATTGACGCAACCGGCTATACGGCGGGGGAAATCCATGCAGCGCCGTATGAAAAGAAAGGGCTGTTCTCGTTTCTGAAAAAGTAAATACGGAATTCTGAATTGCCGCTTCGGCGGCTTTTCAAAAGTCATATTGTTAGAATAGACTAACTGATAAATAAGGAGGCGTTGTTTTGAAAAAGCAATCCAATCTATCTCGGCTGCTCGATTATGCCGGGACGTATCGAATTTTGACCTACCTTTCGTGGGTGCTTGCCGCCGCCGGCGCACTGCTGGCGCTGGTGCCGTTTTGGTACATCTGGCGCATCCTGCGGGAGGTAATCGAGGTCGCGCCGAACTATGAAAACGCCGTCCATGTGACCCAATACGGTTGGATGGCGGTGGCGTTTGCCGTCGTCGCCGTGCTCACCTACATCGCGGGGCTGATGTGCTCGCACCTTGCGGCGTTCCGCATCGCCACCAATCTGCGGCTTGCCATGGTGAAGCACATCGCCACACTGCCGCTGGGCACGATTGAGCAGTTCGGCAGCGGCAAACTGCGCCGCACCATCTCCGAAACCGCAGGGGCGGCGGAAACCTATCTCGCCCACCAACTGCCGGATCAGGCGAAAGCCATGGCGACCATCGCGGGGCTCCTCACGCTGCTGTTGATCTTTGATTGGCGGCTGGGGCTTTTGAGTCTTGTACCCGTGGCGCTTGCCTTTGCCGTGATGACGAGCATGACCGGCAAGAAGATGCAGGAGCAGATGAACCAATACCAAAACGCGCTGGCGGATATGTCGGGGGAAGCGGTGGAGTATGTCCGTGGTATTCCCGTGGTCAAGACCTTCGGACAAACGGTATTTTCTTTCAAAAAGTTCAAGGGCGCCATCGACAACTACGAGCGTTGGGTCATTGCCTACATCAAGCAGATGCGCTGGCCGATGACCTTTTACACGCTGGCTGTCAACAGCGTGTTCGTGTTTCTGATCGCAGGCGGCTTTCTGTTCTCTCGCGGCGGCACGGACGGCGGCGTGCTGCTGAACCTGCTCTTTTACATCATTATCACACCGGTCATCTCGCTGACGCTCACCAAGCTGATGTTCATGAGCGAGAACGGCATGATTGTGCAGGACGCCATCACCCGCATTGACCGTGTACTGGAAAGCCCGTCGCTCTCCTGCTCGAACGCGCCGAAGCATCCCAAGGACAGCTCGGTTGCGCTGGATCATGTCACGTTCAGCTATGACGGCGTGAAAAAGCGCTGGAGAATATTTCCCTTTCCATCGGCGCAGGACAAACGGCGGCGTTTGTCGGACCCTCCGGCGGCGGAAAATCCACGCTGGCGGCGCTCATTGCCCGCTTCTTTGACCCGCAGAGCGGCAAAATATCCATCGGCGGCGTGAATGTAAAGGACATCGACAAGAGCGAACTGATGGACACGGTTTCCTTCGTGTTCCAAAACAGCCGCCTCATCAAGGGCAGTATTCTGGATAACGTGCGCATGGGCAAGCCGGACGCCACGGATGGGGAAGTGCTGGCGGCACTCCGTGCGGCGCAGTGTACGGACATCATCGAAAAGCTTCCGGACGGCGTGCATACGGTCATCGGCTCGCAGGGCATCTACCTCTCCGGCGGCGAAGCACAGCGGCTTGCCATTGCCCGCGCCATGCTCAAAAACGCGCCGGTGCTGATTCTTGATGAAGCGACCGCCTTTGCCGATCCCGACAACGAAACGAAGGTGCAGGCGGCCTTCAATGCGCTGGCAAAGGGGCGCACCGTCATTATGATCGCTCATCGGCTGTCCACGATTGTGAACGCCGACCGCATCTATGTCTTAAAAGAGGGACATCTCGCGGAAAGCGGCAGCTTTGCGGAGCTGTCCGGACAGGCGGACAGTCTGTTCGGCACGATGTGGCGGGATTATCAGCAGTCTGTCCAATGGAAAGTGGCAAAGGAGGCTTGAGCGATGATTCAGTATCTACAGAGACGCTATGCCCTCTCCCGCAAGGGAGCCATGGACAACATCAAGGGCATGTTGTGCTGTGCGCTGCAAAACATCTCCTTCATGCTGCCGGTGGGGCTTTTGTACCTGCTGGTGGGCGACGTCATGCGTGGCACGCTGACGGCAGGAGCGAATCCCGTTCTATGCCATCGGCTGTGTCGCGGCGGCACTGTTCATCGTGGTCTGTACACGGCTTGAATACGACAACACGTTCCTTGTTACCTATGTGGAATCCGGTGTGCGCCGTGTGGGGCTTGCGGAAAAGCTGCGGAAGATTCCGCTGTCCTTTTTCGGAAAGAAGACCTCGCCGACCTGACCTCCTCCATTATGAACGACTGCGCCGTGCTGGAGCAGAGCCAATCCCACTTTGTCGCGCCGCTGTACGGTGCAATCCTCTCCACTACGGTCATCGCCGTGTCGATGCTGTTTTTCAACTGGCGCATGGCGCTTGCCGCCGTCTGGCCGCTGCCGGTGGCGTTTGCCATCGTCGCGCTGGCCTCCGGCGTGCAGAAAAGGCTCTCCCGCAAAGCGACGGCGGCAAAGGTTGCCTGCGAGGACGGCGTTCAGGAGTGCATCGAAGCGATGCCCGACCTGCGCGCCAACAACGCCGAAAGCGCTTATCTTGTCGGGCTGGAACAGAAAATCCGCGCTGTGGAGAGCCGCCTCATCAAGAGCGAGCTGGGAACGTCCGTCTTCGTGGTGTCCGCCGGGCTTGTTCTGCGGCTGGGCATCGCCACTACCGCCCTCACGGGCGCATCGCTGCTGGTCAAGGGCGATTTGGACGTTTTGACCTTCTTCATGTTTCTGCTGGTGGTCTCCCGCCTGTACGATCCTTTGGAGGGAACGCTGCAAAACCTCGCTGCCATCATCGGCACGAACAGCAACATCGAGCGGATGAATGAGATTCTGGATTGCCCCGTGCAGACCGGCAGCGAACAGCTCACCAATCACAACTGCGATATCGTGTTCGACCATGTGGGGTTTGCCTATCAGAGGGGCGAAACGGTGCTGAAAGACGTGTCCTTTACGGCGAAACAAGGACAGGTCACGGCACTGGTCGGGCCATCCGGCGGCGGCAAGACCACCGTTTCCCGGCTGGCGGCGCGGTTCTGGGATATCGACCGAGGGAGGATCACCGTGGGCGGCATGGATGTGTCGAAGATCGACCCGGAAAAGCTGATGAGCCTCTATTCCATCGTGTTTCAGGATGTCACGCTGTTTGACAACAGCATTTTGGAAAACATTCGCATCGGCAGAAAAGACGCGACGGATGCAGAGGTGATTGCGGCGGCAAAGCTCGCCAATGTGGACAAGTTTGCCGAAAAGCTCCCCGACGGCTGGAACGCCAACATCGGTGAGAACGGCTGTGAGCTTTCCGGCGGCGAGCGTCAGCGCATTTCCATCGCCCGTGCGTTCCTGAAAGACGCGCCAATCATTCTGCTGGACGAGGCAACCGCCAGTCTGGACGTTGAAAATGAAACGGCGATTCAGGAAGCGCTTTCCCGCCTCATCCGGAACAAAACCGTCCTCATCATTGCCCCATCGGATGCGCACCGTTTCCGGCGCGGATCAGATCGTGGTGCTGAAGGACGCCACGGTGGCAGAGCAGGGCTCGCCCGCAGAGCTGCTGCAATCGGGCGGCATCTTCGCCCACATGGTGAAGTACCAGACCGAGAGCCAGAACTGGACGCTGGAAAAGGCATAAATCCGTTTGCAAAATAGGGCAAGCGTTCACATTCTGTGGATGTGAGTTCTTGCCCTATCGTTATTTTCAGTGCCGGGACAATCGGAATGATTCCGATCTGTCTCCTTTCGTTCATTTTGTTTATCACACCACAATACTTGAGATAAAAAGAAGAAATCCGAACCCATCCCCAATCGGGATGATGTTCGGATTTCTTGGGTTTGGTGGAGCATAGGAGATTCGAACTCCTGACCCCAACACTGCCAGTGTTGTGCGCTACCAACTGCGCTAATGCCCCGTCAACGTTGCATATTATATCGCAGAATTTTGCCTGCGTCAAGCCCCTTTTTCAACTTTTTTGCATGAAACGGCAAAAAATGCATCGCATGGGCTGACCTCAAAGGGGAAGCGCTTGCTTTTGGTTTGCGAAATGGGTATAATAACGAAAAAAGACAGGCGCGGAGGGATGACATGGCTCAAAAATATACGCGAAACATGATTCGCAACGTGTTTATCGAAATGCTGGATGAACGCCCCTTCGACGAGATCACCGTGACCGATCTGGTGACGCGGTGCGAGATCAACCGCAAGACGTTTTACTATTATTATCAGGATTTATATGCCGTGCTGACGGAGATTTTCGAATCGGAGCTGGAAACCGTGCTCGGCGGCGTGAAGGAGCATGTCACGTGGGGAGGGCATCGCACAGGCGATGCAGATTGCCCTGCGGCATAAGCGCGCCGTCTACCACGTGTATCACTCCATGCAGCGCGAGTCGCTGGAAAAATACCTCTACAACGTCGCGGGCGGGTTATGCGCCGCTATGTCGAGCGGCAGAGCGAGGGGATTCACGCCAGTCAGGGGATAAGGATATCATCGCCCAGTTTTATCAGAGCGCGCTGACCGAAATGGTGCTCAACTGGATCGGGCAGGGCATGAAGGAGGACGGGCTGGAGATGATTACCCGCATCGGCCAGCTCTTCGACGGCAATATCTGCGCGTCGCTCAAGCGCAGCGAGAATCTGCCGGTTCGCCCGTGGAAGGGCGGCATCAATGCGTAAAAAGCCTTTATATGATGTAATCAAACCCGCGTCGTCGCTTTTCATCAAATCCGCGGGTATAGCTGTCCAGATAGTCGCAGATCAGCTTGCTGAGCCCCTGCCACATGGGGTAGGTTCGGCAGTTCGCCATCCTCGCGCAGGGCTCGTGCGGCTCGCACAGGCAGGCCACCGGCGCGAGCGAGCCCTCCGTGATTTCCAGAATCCGGCGGACGGTGAATTGATCCGGCGTGCCATTCAGGCGATAACCGCCGCCCTTGCCGCGCACGCCGATGAGCACGTTGTTCTGCACGAGCAGCTTGACGATGCTTTCCAGATATTTTCGGAAATCTCCTGTCGGGCGGCGATCTCTTTGAGGGGCACGTAGCCGCCCCCGCGCTCGTGCTCGGCCATATCCACCAGCATGCGCAGCGCATAGCGGCCTTTGGTTGAAATCATCATCGGGTTGTGTGCCTCCTTCGTCCCCGGCCATGTGCGGTCGGGGGCGTTTTTTGATGGATGGGAATTGCATAAAATCGCCCGCGTCTGCATGGCTTCGATGCTTTGCAGACTTCGGCGGAGAGGAAGGCGGGCTCAGCCCGCTTTTGATTACCCATTATACCACGGGGTAAATAAAAATTTCAAGAAAAGGGTGCAAAAACGCTTGACATCCGCCGAATATGGAATTATAATTCCACCAACCGACCGGAAAGGTGGGTTGTAAACGCCAAAGGGAGGAATTTGCCATGAGCAGGATCTATACCGGCGACGATCAACTGGTCGGCCACACTCCGCTGCTGGAGCTGACCCACATCGAGAAGAAGGAGGGGCTGAACGCCCGAATCCTCGCCAAGCTGGAATATTTCAACCCCGCCGGTTCCGTGAAGGATCGGATCGCGAAGGGGATGATTGACGATGCGGAGGCCGCGGGCGCGCTGAAACCCGGCAGCGTCATCATCGAGCCGACGTCGGGCAACACCGGCATCGGACTGGCTTCCGTCGCGGCGGCGCGCGGTTACCGCATCATCATCGTCATGCCGGAGACGATGAGCGTCGAGCGCCGCCAACTGATGAAGGCGTATGGCGCGGAGCTGGTGCTCAGCGACGGCGCGAAGGGCATGAAGGGCGCGATTGCCAAGGCGAACGAGCTGGCGGCGGAAATTCCGAACAGCTTCATCCCCGGTCAGTTTGTGAACCCGGCGAACCCGGCGGTGCACAGGACGAGCACCGGCCCGGAAATCTGGGCGGATACCGACGGCGCGGTGGATATCTTCGTGGCGGGCGTCGGCACGGGCGGCACGATCACCGGCGTGGGCGAATACCTCAAGGCGCAGAATCCGAACGTGCGGGTGGTCGCGGTGGAACCGGCGTCCTCCCCGGTGTTAAGCCGCGGCGTTGCGGGCGCGCACAAGATTCAGGGCATCGGCGCGGGCTTTGTGCCGGAGGTGTTGAACACGAAGGTCTACGACGAGGTAATCGCGGTGGAGAACGAGGATGCGTTCGCGACCGGCCGCGAGATCGGCCGCAGCGAGGGCGTGCTGGTGGGCATTTCCTCCGGCGCGGCGGTCTATGCGGCGATTCAGCTGGCGAAGCGCCCGGAAAACGCGGGCAAGAACATCGTCGTGCTTCTGCCGGATACGGGTGACCGCTATCTGTCCACGCCGCTGTTTGCGGAATAGCGGGGGGACGACGGGGCTTTGCCCCGACCCCTGCCGAAGGACGGCGCTTTGCGATTCGGAGCAAAATATCATAGACGGAGAGACTGTCAAAGCTAACAACACCGATATTTCAAAGAGTACAACTAGGTATTTGCGCCCGAAGGTTTCAAAGAGGTTTTCGGTTGTTGCTGCCAGTGGCAGAAACAAACAATCGAAAACGAAAGCCCTTTGGTGGGGCGATGGGGCAAAGCCCCATATTCCCAAAATGCTTAGATATTTGCTTCTTGAAATGTTCGGTTTGAAGCGACAGCTTTTTTTGCGCATAGAAAATTCCATAAAATCGTCCGCAAAGGCGATGCCCTATATCGGTTTAACCGAGGAAAGAGGCTGAACCATAGGATGAAACTATGACCGGCGGCAGGAAACGGGGATTTGACCTTTTACGGTCTCTGCCCGTATAATACAGTCACCGGATCGGAAAACGATCATCCAAAACGAAACAGGAGGATTTGAACATGCTGTTTCATCCGGGCGGGAGCAGAAGCCGAATGTGCTGAGCGCCGAACCCCGCCGCCAAACATCATTCTGATATCATAAAGGAGATTGCATCATATGAATCGCATTACTAAGAACATTGTTACGCTGCCGCGACGGCCGCGCCTCGCCCCTGACCTCTGCCGCCGCGCTGGCGGCCGCCCCGCTCCAGCTCGGTGTGCCGGACGACGGCACGAACCTCTCCCGCGGTATCAAGCTGCTGGAAGCCGCAGGCTTCATCGAGGTTGATCCGGCGGCGGGCTACCCCCAGAAATCAAGGACATCACCAAGTCCTCTACAACGTGGAGGTGACCCGATTGCGGCGAACACGCTGCCTCCACGCTGGGCGATTTCGCCGCCTCCACCATCAACGGTACCTACGCCGTGCCCTACGGCCTGATCCCCTCGCGCGACGCGCTGCTCATCGAGAAGCAGGACGAGAACGGCGAAAACCCGTATGTGAACGTGGTCGTCGCCCGCACCGCGGATAAGGACAACGAGGTTTACAAGAAGGTCGTCGAGGCTTATCAGACCCAGCTTGTCGCGGAGTTCCTGCTGGTCAATTACCACGAGACGTTCTTCCCGGCCTTCCCGTATGACGAAAGCGCGACGTTTGCCGTGACCGAGGACAACGTTTCCGAGATTTCCGGCTACAAGTCCTCCAAAGAGGGCAAGACCGTCGTGAAGATCGGCGTGTGCGGCGGCGTGAACAACAACGAGCAGTGGATCGCGACCCAGAAGGTGCTCGACGACGAGGGCGCGAACATCTACATCGAGCTGGTGGAGTTCGACGCATACAACCTGCCCAACGAGGCGCTCAACAGCGGCGACATCGACCTGAACGCCTTCCAGCACAAGGCCTATCTCGCCAAGGACTGCGGCGCGAACGGCTATGACCTCACCGTCATCGGCGATACCCTGATCGCCCCTGCTGTTGCATCTACTCCGAAAGTACGATTCCATCGACGCGATCAAGGACGCGGCCGGCGCGAAGTAAGCAAAGGGCACCCTTTCAACCGGTACGGCCTGCAAAAGGGCCGTACCGGCTTTTCCTGTTTATCATTGATAAAGCGAGGTATCCCCATGATTCAAATCGGGCACATGAACAAGGTGTTTCACCTCAAGAGCGGCGACGTGACCGCGCTGGACAACGTGACCCTCAACATCGAGGACGGCATGATTTACGGCGTGATCGGCTATTCCGGCGCGGGCAAATCGACGCTGGTGCGCTGCCTGAATCTGCTGGAAACGCCGGACGACGGCACGCTGAGCGTCGGCGATTCCGGCGTGATTACGCTCAGGGGCGGCAAGGCCTACGACGCGCAGGGCAGGAAGCTGACCGAAAGAAAGCTCGGCGCGATGCGGCGGGGCATCGGCATGATCTTCCAGCATTTCAACCTGCTGGATCGTTCGACCGTGTTTGAAAACATCGCCTATCCGCTGCGCTACACCGGCATGAAGAAGGCCGATATGGAGGCGCGCGTGTTTGAGCTGCTGGATCTGGTTGATCTGCGCGACAAGGCGGACGTGTACCCTCCCAGCTTTCCGGCGGGCAGAAGCAGCGCGTCGCCATCGCCCGCGCGCTGGCGAACAAGCCGCGGGTGCTGCTCTCCGACGAGGCGACCAGCGCCCTCGATCCGGACGCGACGGAGGCCATTTTGAACCTGCTCCGCGATTTGAACCGCAAGCTCGGGCTGACCATCGTGCTCATCACGCACGAGATGGCGGTCATCAAATCCATCTGCCGGCGCGTGGCGGTGATGGAGAACGGGCGCGTTGTCGAGGAGGGCGACGTATACGACGTCTTCGCGCACCCGCGCGCGGCGATCACTCGCCGGTTCGTCGCCTCTGCGTCCGCGCTGAGCAAGGTGGATAAGCTCATCGAGGAGGGGAGCGCGCTGGTCAAACCCGCCGCCGACGAGAAGCTCGTCCGCCTGACCTTCCATAAGGACTGCGTGGGCGAGCACGTGATCTCCACCGTCTCCCGCGAATTCGGCGTGGACATCAACATCGTGCTGGCCAACGTCGAGGTGATCGAGGATAATCCGCTGGGCGGCATGGTCGCTCTGCTCGGCGGCGGGGAAAAGCAGGTGGCCGCCGCGCTCCATTACCTGAACGAAAACCATGTGTATACGGAGGTCATTGCCGATGGAAGCATTTGAAACGCTGATTGAGCGGATTGCGCCGAATCTGTACGCTTATCGGGATCGTTTTTTCACCAGCTTTGCGGCGACGTTTGAGATGTTCGGCAAGGCGGGGCTGATCGCGTTTGTCGTCGGCCTGTTCTTCGGCGTGCTGCTGGTGGTGACGCGCAAGGGCGGCGTGCGCGAGAATCTGCTCGTCTATCAGGTCGTGAACATCGTCATCAACGTATTTCGCTCGATTCCGTTTATCATCCTGCTGATTTTCCTCATCCCGCTGACGCGCGCGGTGGTCGGCTCGGCCATCGGCGTGAAGGGCGCGATTCTGCCGCTGGTATTCGGCACAGTGCCGTTTTACACGCGCCAGGTCGAGGTTGCGCTGGCCGGTGTGAACGAGGGTAAGGTCGAGGCCGCGCGCAGCATGGGTTCGGGCACGCTGGGGCTGATCTTCCGCGTGTATCTGCACGAAGCCGTGCCGGAGCTGATTCGTGTGACGACGGTGACGGCCATCAGCCTCATCGGCCTGACGACGATGGCCGGTGCGGTCGGCGCGGGCGGCATCGGCAGCTTTGCCATCAACTACGGCCAAAACCAGAACCATCAGGATATCGTCAACGTCTGCGTGGTGGTGCTGCTGATCGTCGTGTTCATTTTGCAGAGCCTGGGCAACGTGCTGGCGCGGCGCACGACGAATAGGGGATTGTTTAGGAAGGTGCATAAGTAAATTCCGCGTTTCGCGGCTCCTGCCCCCGGACACGCCCCGCAGGGCGGTTTGTCCGGGACGTGAAGCCCCCGTTCCCGGGTGCAGGGTGTCCCTGCTCGTTTTAAGGGGTGTGGGGGTCAAGGGGGCGAAGGGGGAAATCGAAATCCCCTAAGCTCCCCTTGCCTGCGGAGCACGTCTTTGCATCGTCCGCAGACGATGCTCTTCTCATCGGCGATAGCTATCTTTTATTGATGCTTTTGGGGAAAACGCGCTCCGCTAGGCCTAGGGGATTAGGGGATTGAAGCCATGCGCCCACAGCGCGGGAAAAAGCATGGCGGAAATCGGAAATCGCAAGGAGCGCTTGCGCGACTATGCGAGTTTCCCGGACGATTTCGATTTACCGCGCTCAAAGGTCGCAACAAGGTTGCTCCCTTTCGCTTGGGATGCTCCGCCTCGCTGAGCCGCCCACAGGGCGCGCTCGGCTTCGATCCTCCCTTAAATCCCCTAGGAACCCCATAACCCCCTTTGAAACGAGCAGGGCTTCGGCCCTGCACCCGGGGTTAAGACAACGGGGGCATCTTCCCACATTTGCCCCGAACTGTCCAAAAATCATCCAAAATCAAAGCGGTGTCTGAAAACGGGACACCGCTTTTTTTCTGCCCGTGTTAAAAACCGCTTGACCTTGGTACAATAACACCATCAAAAGGAAATGCGCGGTACACAAAGGCCGGATGGGCAAAATGCTCCCGGCGGTATCGCCTGAATCATAAGGAGGTTTCGGTTATGTATTACAGCAGCGGCAATTATGAAGCGTTCTCTCATCCCAAGAAGCCGGAAGGCGTGGACAGCAAGTCCGCGTATATCATCGGCTCCGGCCTTGCGGCGCTGACCGCGGCCTGCTACCTTGTGCGTGACGGCCAGATGAAGGGCGAGCACATCCACATCTTTGAAAAAGACCCGGTCGCGGGCGGCGCGTGCGACGGCCGCAAGATGGACGTCGGCTATGTGATGCGCGGCGGCCGCGAGATGGACAACCATTTCGAGGTCATGTGGGATCTGCTGCACGATATCCCGTCCCTCGAGCATGAGGGCGTCAGAGCGTGCTGGACGAATACTACTGGCTCAACAAGGAAGACCCGAATTCCTCCCTCTGCCGCGCGACCGTGAACCGCGGCGAGGACGCGCACACCGACGGCAAGTTCGCCATCAGCGACAAGGGCGCGATGGAGATCATGCGTCTGTTCTTCACGCCGGATGAGCAGCTTCAGGATAAGCGCATCACCGACTTCTTCGACGACGAGGTCTTCTCCTCCAACTTCTGGCTTTACTGGCGCACGATGTTCGCCTTTGAGAACTGGCACACCGCGCTGGAGATGAAGCTGTATCTTAAGCGCTTCATCCATCATGTCGGCGGCCTGCCCGATTTTACGGCTCTGCGCTTCACGCGCTACAATCAGTACGAGTCCATGATCCTGCCGATGACCAGCTACCTCAAGAGCCACGGCGTGCAGTTCTTCTACAACACCAAGGTCGTGGATGTGAAGTTTGACATCAACGGCGAGCGTAAGCAGGCGAGCAGCATCGTGGTGGAGAGCGACGGGCAGCAGGGAGACCATCAACCTGACCGAAAACGACCTGCTGTTCATCACCAACGGCGGCTGCGTCGAGAACAGCTCCATCGGCAGCCAGAACGAGGCGGCCAAGTTTGACCCGGCTCAAGCCGGGCAACGGCTGGGATCTCTGGAAGCGGATCGCCGCGCAGGACCCGAGCTTCGGCCACCCGAACAAGTTCATCTACGACGCGGAGCAGACCAACTGGGAGAGCGCGACCATCACCACGCTGGACGAGAAGATTCCGCCGTATATCCAGAAGATCTGCAAGCGCGACCCGTTCACCGGCCACACCGTCACCGGCGGCATTGTCACCGTGAAGGATTCCAGCTGGCTGATGAGCTGGACGCTCAACCGTCAGCAGCAGTTCCACGATCAACCGAAGAACCAGCTCTGCGTGTGGGTTTACGCGCTGTTCACCGATAAGCCGGGCGACTACGTGAAGAAGCCCATGCGCGACTGCACCGGCAAGGAAATCTGCATGGAGTGGCTGTATCACATCGGCGTGCCGGAGGATCAGATCGAGGAGCTGGCGGAGAACAGCGCCAACACTGTGCCGGTTATGATGCCGTACATCGACGCATTCTTCATGCCGCGCGCTAAGGGCGACCGCCCGGACATCGTGCCGAAGGGCGCTGTGAACTTCGCGTTCCTCGGTCAGTTCGCCGAGACGGCGCGCGATACCATCTTCACCACCGAGTATTCCATGCGCACCGGCATGGAGGCGGTTTACACCCTGCTGAATGTGGATCGCGGCGTGCCGGAGGTCTGGGGCAGCACCTATGACCTGCGCGACCTGATTAACGCCACCGTGCAGCTCCGCGACGGCAAGAAGATCACCGACATGGAACTTCCGTTCATCGAAAAGATCGCGCTCAAGGAAGTGCTCAAGAAGATTCAGGGCACGGACATCGAGAAATTCCTCAAGGAATACAATGCCATTTAATGCGAGCAATCGCGTTGGCGCGGGGCTTAGCTCCGCGCCTTTTCGCGTGGCGGGAGAAAACGAGCGGGCGTGACCAAAAGATTTTTGACAAGCGATCGTTTCCTGCGTATAATAAGAATCATTGAGCAAGAAGTAAATTCTGTATAAAACGCGGGCGCGCAATGCACGCCCCTACAGGTACAGCGGTATATCTTAGAACCTGAAATCATTTCGAATTTTGGGCCCGAAGGTTTCAAAGGGCGAACGGAAAGCCCTTTGGTGGGGGCAAGGGGGCAAAGCCCCTAAAGGAGGCTTTATGAAACTAGGCGTGATCGACGTGGGCGGAGGCTTCCGCGATATCTACGGCGCGGGCGTGTTTGACTGGTGCCTTGACCACGATGTTCATTTTGATTACTGTATCGGCATATCGGCGGGCAGCGCGAATCTGGCATCCTTTCTGGCCAAGCAGCGCGGGCGGAATTACACTTTCTATATGGACTATGTGTTCCGCAAGGAATACGCAAGTCTGGATAACTGGCTCAGAACCCGCAACTATGTCGATCTGGATTATGTGTTTACCACGCTGTCCGGCAGTAAGGGCGAAAACCCGATTGATTACGAGGCGCTGGCGCATAACCCCGCCGAATTTTATGTCGGCGCGTGCGACGCGCGCACCGGTCAGTCCGTCTATTTCAGCAAGAGCTGCCTGAAAAAGGATCAGTATGACATCTTCAAGGGCTCGTGTGCCCTGCCGCTGTTCTGCAAGCCGTATGTCGTCGATGGAATCCCGTGTCTGGACGGCGGCATCTCCGACCCCGTGCCGGTGCTCAAGGCGTTTGAGGATGGCTGCGATAAGGTGGTGCTGATTCTGACGCGCCCGGTCGATCAAAAGCGCGAGCAGAAGAAGGACGTGATGCCCGCGCGCCTGCTGGCAAAGGCCTATCCGAAGGCCGCCGAACGGCTGCTGGATCGCTACCGCGCCTATAACGACGGCGTGGAAATCGCCAAGGAATACCAGAAGCTCGGCAAACTGCTCATCGTCGCGCCGGATGATATCTGCGGCCTGTCCACGCTCAGCAAGAGCCACGAGAAGCTGCAAATGATGTATGATAAGGGCATGCGGGACGCGGAGAAAATCGGAGAATTTTTGAAAGCGTAAATCGAAAGCGAATAGAGGATGAAAAAATCCGCCCGGTATCTTCGCGATACAGCTGGGCGGATTTTTTGCGATTATACACTTTTTTGCTTTCAACCTTTTTGGAAATTGGGGAGACGACCCAAAGCGTTCGCCGCGCGGCGTTCAATTCGCGCCGGGCTTTTTTGCTGAGTTTTTCCTTGGGGATAAAACGGGTGGACATGCAATCACGACCTTTCAATCGGCTCGAAAAGACTTCTTTCCGGCGCCGTTCTTGTGCCGAAAAGAAAGCTATGATATAATGCTTTTGTCGGCTTTGCCGACGGGCATGGCGAGGGCTTGACACCGGAACACCCCGGATTCTGACCGGAGGGAGGTGAGAGCCATCAAAGCAAAAGAAACGACCACGATTACGATCCGACAGACGCTTGTTACGTCTGTCAAGATCGAAAAATCGCAGGAAACGAAAGAACACGATGATGTTGAGGTCATCATCGTGTTAGTGCCGAGAGGCTAAGACGATTAAAAGCCCTCGTCGTGCCTTTATTGTAGCATGATCCGCGCCGCGCGTCAAGGGCGGCGTTTTCTTTATTTTGGATGCAAGAAAATGGCGTGTCCGTCCGTATAACAGGTGAAAGCGCTTTTGAAAAAACGGCCGGAGGTGAAAGCATGACAAAGAAACAATATGGAGATGAAGCGGAGCGGCTGGCACCGTCATTGCGGCGAATCGCCTATTCTATCGTCCGCAACGAGCACGATGCGCAGGATGCGGTGCAGCAGGCGCTGCTTTCCGTCTGGGCACGGCGGGAGAACGTTGATCTGGCGCGGCTTAAACCGTATTTAGCCCGCGCGGTGATCAACGCTTGCCGAGATATCCAGCGCGCGCGACAAAAGGCGATTCCGGTGGAGACTGTGCCAGAGAGCGGCTATGAGCCGCCGGACAGCGCGCTGTATGACGCAGTGGAGCGCCTGCCGGAGGAACTGCGTTTACCGTTGCTGCTGCATTATATGGAAGGGTATAAGCTGGCTGAAATTGCCGGGGCACTGGGGCAGAGCCTGCCGCAGTTGACCAGTCGGCTGTTTCGGGCAAGAAAGCTGCTCAGGCGGATGCTCGAGGAGGTGGAAGCATGAAACAATTCAAGATGCCCTCAAAGCGGGAATTTCAGGCGATGTATCCGCCGGGAAACGATGCGTTTGATTGCGCAGTTCGCGCAACCCTCGACGCGCTGCCGGAGAACAGCCCGAATAGAATGCGTGTAAAGCGAAAGATGTCCGTCGGGCTGGCGGCAGCGGTGATTCTGGTCTTGGCGCTGACCTGCGCGGCGGTTGCGGCGGGGCTGGGCGTTTTTGGAAGGCTGGCGGAGCAAACCGCCAACAAAGGCTATTCGGAATTGTATCGTGCGCTGGATGAAAAAAGCGTGAGCATGGATGAAACGCTGAATACGGGTGGTCAAACGTTCCGGCTCAAGCAGGCGTATGCGGATGAAAACAGCCTGTTTGTGGCTTACGAGATGACGAATATGCGGCCTGTCGTCGATTATACGTGGATGCCGACAACGGAAGAACTGGCGCAGATGGAGCAGATGGACGACGTTCAACCGGATACGGGCAATGAAGAACGCGACGCGATGATCCGCAAATTGCTGGAGGACGGCGCGAAAACCGGCGCGGCAGGCGCAATTTGGAAAAATTGCCTATTTGAGTGACGGCGCATATCTGGCCGGGACGGACGAATATCTGAATATCCTTTCCGGCGACGAAACGCTGCGCGAGGATGGCACGATGATCGGGGTAAAGGAGCTGGAACTGCCCGAAAAACTGAAAAATGAAACATCGATCGCGATAGAGTTTGTGCTTTATCGAGCGACGGAATATGATTTCTTTGACGGAAAGCGCTGGGTGCAGAGCATGGAAGACAGAACGGAACAGCGCATACGGGTTGACGTGCCGCTCAATGCGAACGAGAAGGCAACGGTCTATCATGCGGAAAGGACGTTCCCGACGTACAGCGTCGCGGTGGATGTGATGATTTCAGACGTCAAAATCCATGTAAAGGCAAATTTGAAGAGCCTTGACGGCCATCAGCTTGGCCGAGAAAAATGGACGCCGGGCGAAATGATGGACGGCGGGCTTTATCTCGACGGACAGCCCATACATATGATTTCCGGCATGGACGAGGGGCTTGAAACAACGGATTGGACGATGGAAAACGATTATACAAAGCCGGAACAACTCCCCGAAAAGCTGGAATGGATTCCGTGCTATTACACGGAAACGGGAACGGATGAGCGCCCCGAAGAAACCGTGACCATTTGGCTTACTCAGCCGTAACGATATCAAAAATCCGCCCGGTATCTTCGCGATACAGCCGGGCGGATTTTTTGCGATTATACACTTTTTTGCTTTCAACCTTTTTGGAAATCGGGGAGACGACCCAAAGCGTCCGCCGCGCGACGTTCAATTCGCGCCGGGCTTTTTGCTGAGTTTTTCCTTGGGGATAAAACGGGTGGACATGCAACCACGACCTTTCAATCGGCTCGAAAAAGACTTCTTTCCGGCGCCGTTCTTGTGCCGGAAAGAAAGCTATGATATAATGCCTTTGTCGGTTTTGCCGACGGGCATGGCGAGGGCTTGACACCGGAACACCCCGGATTCTGACCGGAGGGAGGTGAGAGCCATCAAAGCAAAAGAGACGACCACGATTACGATCCGACAGACGCTTGTAACGTCTGTCAAGATCGAAAAATCGCAGGAAACGGAAGAACACGATGATGTTAAGGTCATCATCGTGTTAGTGCCGAGAGGCTAACCAATTCAAAAGCCCTCGTCGTGCCTTTATTGTAGCATGATCCGCGCCGCGCGTCAAGGGCGGCGTTTTATTTAGGCGCAATCATTCGGTCAGAGCGCGTTCAGATTTTTCCGTGCCTTTTCGCGTAAACGAACGAATAGACGAGCGGCGAGAGGGACGCGACAAAAATCGCGGCGACCCAGACAACGGCTGCATGGCTGAGGAAGACGGAAAGCAGCGTGACCACCCCGGCGATGATCCATACATAGCCCGCGAAACGGTGGGTGTGATTCCAGTTATCCTCGTCGTCAAGCGTCCACGGGAGGCGGATGCCCACGGTGTAGTTATGGCGGCACTTGGGCAGATAATTGCCGATGGCGATGAAGAGCAGGCCGACGAAAATCATGCCGAAACGCGAGACGTTGATGGCGAAGCCCAGCGCGCTCAGGTATATGGACAGGCCGGCGAACAGGCTGACGGCGGGGCAGACCCACAGGATGAGCTGCGTCATCTTCTCGGAGATATTCTGCTTTTTGGGATCGGCGCGCAGCATGACGGCGCAGAAGAGCTGCATGGCGAGGATAAACAGCGGGATGCCGATTACCGCGAACGGGCGGCCGGAATAGTCGTCCGCCGTGCCGCTGAAATCGAAATGGGTGGGCATGCGCTCGGGCAGGCGGTTCCACAGGGCGAGGCCGAAAAACATCGGCAGCAGGATGACGATGCAGGTAACAAGCAGGGTGCGTTTAGGAATGGCTTTCATGGTTGTCTCCTTTCAGTTGAGAGAGCCAGAGCATGACCTCCTCGACGACGGAGGTGTTCAGCTCATAATAGATGAAGTTTTTTTCGCGCGTTTCGAACACGAGATCGGCCTTTTTCAGCACGCTGAGGTGATAGGAGACCGTTGCGCCCGTCATCTCGAAATGCCCGGCGATTTCGCCCGCGCTCATGCGCCCGCCCCTGAGCAGCAGCAGGATTTCCCGCCGCGCCGGGTCGGAAAGCGCTTTGAAGGTTTCGGCAAAGCTCATAGGCGACGTCCTTTCAGGATTTCTATTTAGAAAAAAATCTAAATAGTGGATGCTTGAATTATAGCAGGAATGGAGAAGGCTGTCAATAGGTATTTAGAAAATTTTCTAAATGGAAACGCCGCTGTAACGCCCTCAGTCACGGCTATGCCGTGCCAGACCTTCGAAGAGGGCTCCAGACTGTAGACAAAAAGGGTACTTTCGACTCGCGAAAGTACCCTTTTGTCTACAGTCTGAAGTCACCGGCTTCGCCGGTGGTTTTGACTCATTTGACTTTATTTTACACTGCGCTTTTCTTGCTGCTGATAACGGCTGTTGCGGTTATTGCACCACCGCTGACAAGCAGCAGAACAAACCATAAGGCAAGGTTGCTATTATCACCGGTTTTCGGAAGGTCAGTTGGTTTGGCTGTTCTGTTTCTACCATTTCTACCAGTGCCAGCGCTATCACTGTCTTTACTCCATTGAGCATAAAGCATGGTATCTTTGTCAGTCAATGTAAAACTATCGCCCGGTTTGTAAGCAGTACCCTTTCCATCTGCCTGTGTATTCCAGCCGGTAAAGGTGTAGTTGTTACGGGTAAATTCGTTCTGAGCAACTGTCACGATTTTTTCCCGCTACACCAGTTGCTGAATCTATTGCTCCCTCGCCGCCATTTGCATCATAAGTCAACTTAACTTGATATTCCGTGACATTTTCCTCATATCCACAATACGTGCATTTTTTTGTTCCATCGCGGGTTATCGTGCCATCTTCGTTTGCAATCCACTCACCGTAGGTAGTTTCAAGCACATTATCCTTATAACCTTCGGCATGCAGACTATTATTGGAACCAGCAACATCATTGTCGTACGTAACGCCATCTGCCGTCACACCGCTGTTGTGGTATGCCTTGGCATCAACCATTTTGCCCTTCTGCCAAACGGTAGTGTTACCGAACTTTACAATAGTTTTGCCTGTATTATTGCCGGGTTTACCGCCATAGCCAAACAAACGAGAGCAGGTTATTTTATCTGTATTTACCCCGTTTACAACATTGTCGCCGGAAATATTGATGACATACTTATAATTCCCCATATTGCTGTCATTGATGTTCAGCACTGGTTTCAGAGACAGACCGGAATTTTCGACTCTACAACCGCTGAAATTTACTGTGATGTCATTCTTTCCTGCACTATAATCGGTGTAGACATTGATGACTTTGCCAGAGGAATTAAACGTGCAGTTATCGAAAGTCATCACGGGAGAGCTGTATGTCCAGATGGCGTAATCTCCATTTGGGCAGGTGAATATGGTGTTTCTGAATGTTGCAGTCTGATAGCCCCAGTAGAAAGTCTTTCCATTGATCACGCAGTTTTCAACAATAGTATTGTTGGCGCGGATAAAGCCAAGGTAATCTACTTTACCCGAACGGAGCGTCATATTTTTAAATGCAATTGTTCCTGCCCCATCAAAACTGTAATCGCCGTTGTACTCTGTACCGAAATTAGCTGGATCAGGAACTTCTGCACCGATATTCCAGCCTGTTTTACCGGCTCCCTGACCCACAAAGGTCAAGTCTTTGCCTTTGGTATGCCCTGTGCTGTCGACCTTGTATAGCGTATAGTTACCCGTGCCCAGTTGGATGGTATCGCCACTTTTTGCAGCAGCCACAGCCGCAGCTACCGTCTTATAGGCTTTGTCACTGGTTGTACCGACTCCCTCCTGCGTATCATCACCAGATGTCGCATCCACGTAGATTGTAACAGGCTCCTCCGCAAATACGCTTGGTGTGATTGAAAGTACCAACACCAACGCCAACAAACACGAGAGAACCCTTTTCACTTCCTTTTTTCTTTTCATTGCATTTCAGGCACAGGCTCCCAATCCGCCATAAGAGCTTTTGCCCATTCCCTCCTTTTGAATTTTGATAAAGTGTACCTTTGCAAATTTTATGAAGATACAATTTGCAATAATATATCTTACATTATACACTAAAATTCAGAATTTACAAGGGAAACACGATTATTCTAAGGCAAAATTTCACTTCTTTTCGACCTTTGCAATGGTACACTTTCCCAAATTATTGATTCGTTTCATTTAAGCAGTGTTTTCAAATTTCCGAACTTTGGCATAGAATGTTCCAACAGGCATATTACAAGCTTCCGCCGCTTGTTTCAGCGTCATTTTCTTCGCACGCCATTCTGTTCCCGAAAAAGAAAAGCCACCGTCGCTTAGAGGGACGTTTTCTATCGTCGCCGCCTGCGGCGGATTCAGACGGTGGAAAACGCCGCAGGTTGGCACGACGAAGTCGTGACGGAAGGAGAAAGAAAGATTCACGCCTTCGGCATTTTCCGCACCACGACCGCGTAGCAGACGATGAGCGCGAAAAGCGTCGCCGCCCAGGAAACGGGATAGGAGAGATAGAGGCGTATCGAGGGTCGGGGAGGCGGCGAAGGCCGTATACAGCCAGACCACGCGCAGCAGGCAGATGCCGCTTAGGCTGGTGATGGTCGGCAGAAGGGAATAGCCGACGCCGCGGAGCTGGCCGACGAAGGTATCCTGCATGCAGAAGAGGACATAGAGCGGCATGTTGTGGCGCACGCGGACGAGGCCGCTGGCGATGACCGCCGGATCGGTGTTGAACAGCGCGAGCAGCGGCGTGCCGAACGTGTAAATCAGCAGGCCAAGCGTCAGGCCGCCGACGAACGTGGCCGCAAGGCAGACGAGCAGCACGCGGCGGACGCGGGCATATTTCTCCGCGCCCATATTCTGGCTGGAGAAGGTGAGCGCCGCCTGCGAGATGGAGTTGGAGACGGTGGTGGCGAAGCCCTCGATGCTGGCGGCGGCGGTGTTGCCCGCGATGGCGGCCGCGCCGAAGGAATTGATGGCGGACTGGATGAGAACGTTGGAGATGGAGAACATGCTGCTTTGCAGCCCCGCGGGGATGCCGATGCGCAGGATCATCGAAAGCGAGCGGCGCTCGATGCGCGTCTTTTTCGGCTCAAAGCGAACGTCGCCGTGGCTGGCGATGAGGCTGGAGAGCACGAGCGCGGCGCTGATGGTCTCGCTGACGACGGTGGCGATGGCCACGCCCGCAACGCCGAGCCTGAGCCCGGCGACGAGCGCCACGTTGAGGACGACGTTGACCAGCCCGCTGACGGTCAGATAATACAGCGGGCGCTTGGTATCGCCGACCGCGCGGAGGATGGCCGCGCCGTAGTTATAGACGGGCTGGCGGGCAGGCCGACGGCGTAGATGTTCAGGTAGAGCTGCGCGCCGCCGACCACGTCCGCCGGGCAGCCCATCATTTCGAGCAGCGGACGGGAGAGGACGAGCAGCAGCACGCCCAGCGCCGCGCCGGAGAGTACCGCCAGCGCCATGGAGGTATGCACCGCGCGGTGCACGCCGTCCCGGTCGCCGGCGCCGGCCGAACGGGCGACGGCCACGGACGCGCCAACGCTCAGCCCCATCAGCAGGCTGACCAGCAGATGGATGAGGGAGGTCGTCGCGCCGACGGAAGCCATCGCGACGGAATCGGCGAAGCGCCCGACGACGATGATATCCGCGGAATTATATAGAAGCTGGAGCATGCCGGAGAGAATCAGCGGCACGGCGAAGGCCAGCACGTTGGGCAGCAGCGGCCCGGCGGTCATCTCCACCTGACGATGCGAACGATGGGCAAACAAAGCGATCACCTCAATCCTGGAGCAATGCGAACAGCATAGCACAACGCGCGGGGAGCGTCAAGGCAATGCAGCAAACAAAAACCGTACTTGCATTTCAGCAGTATTTTGGATATAATAAAGGGGAATACAGGAAAAATATCGACTGATATGAATATGTGACGAGGTGCATGAATATGAAAACCGTGACGATTCGCCTGACGATGATGACGGACAACGTGAAAAACTTTGTCCGCCTGGTCAATCGTTATCCGTATGATATGGATTTGCGCTCGGGGCGCTATGTGGTGGACGCCAAATCCATCCTGGGCATTTTCTCGATTGATCTCTCCCGACCGATCACCATGACGATTTACAGCGACGACTGCGACGACCTGCTCCGCGATCTGGACGGCTATCTGGTCAAGGACGGCGAGGAAACCGCCGCGAAATAAGGGGATGGAGGTGCAGCCCATGCCGCTTGATGCATGCTACGGAAGAAGAGGACAAGCTCGTGGTGCTGTCGTCTTTGAACCGCCCTCGGCGGCTGCACGGAGGAACAGCTTCTGCGCTTTCTGGTTGAAAAACGCGCTGATGAATCAATTTCAGTTTTATCTGGCGCTGGGCGGGCTGAAAGAGGCGGGCTTCATTCGCGAGGCGCGCCATCTGGAGGGAACGCTGCTGATTCTGACCCCGCAGGGGCGCGGAGAGCGATGGAAATGTTCGCTTCCCGCATCCGCGCTTCTCAAACGGAGAAGCTGAACGCGAACGCGCCCGCATGGAAGCGTCGCATCCGCGACGAGCTGCAAATGCCCGCCTCGTGGCAGGAGACGGACAACGGCTTCGCCGTTACGCTGCGCGCGCTGGAGGGCGGCGCGGAAATCTTCTCCATGACGCTGACGGCGGCGACGAAGGCGCAGGCGAAGCGCTTCTGCGAGCGCTGGCCAAGCCGCGCGCCGTTCCTGTATCAGACGATCATGGAGCAGCTCGGCGAGGCGGAAAGCGAAGAGAAAAAATTCGTAAAGCCTGCAAAGAAACAAAAAAAGAAGACAAAAAGCAAAAAAACGGAAACGTTCGACGGAAACGGCAAAAGGGGCGCGTAAAAAAGCGCCCGACTGCCCGCGCCCGCCGGACGTTTTTTGCGTGTATGAGAAATTGCGCAAAGCCGCCCCTGCACGAGCAGGGCGTGGAGAAGGTAAAAAACGATCGAACGACGGATTATCATGCGGAAAGTTCGTAAAAAATGGACTTGAATTTGGCAAAATTGACCGAGCAAAGAAAAGAAATTATCCAAAAACACTTCCATTTTTTCATACATTCTGATATAATGAGCATCAGATGCGGGCGTGCGCGAAACAAGCCGCCTGAAAAACAGCCGAAACAAGGCTTCAAAGGAGGAACGATTTATGAAGGACTACATGGTGAAGGACATACGCAACATCGCTGTATTGGGACACGGCTCTGAAGGCAAAACGACGCTGGTTGAGTCGATGCTCTATGCCGCCGGCGTGACTGACCGCCAGGGTCGTGTCGAGGATGGAAACACGGTCAGTGATTACGATCCAGAAGAGATCAAGCGTCATATCTCCATCAGCGCGTCCGTGGCGCCGATTGAAATCCACGGCAAGAAGCTCAACCTCATTGACGTTCCCGGTTACTTCGATTTTGCGGGCGAAATGTCCGGCCCGCTGCACGCCGTGGAGGGCGCGGTCATCGTCCTGAGCGCCGCAACGGGCCTCTCCACCGGCTTTGAAAAAGCATGGAACGCGACCGCGAAGCATGGTCTGGCGCGCATCATCGCCGTTTCGCAGGTCGATCGTGAACATATCAATTACCGCAAGGTGCTCGACGATCTGCGCAGCACCTACGGCAACTGCATCATCCCGACGGTTCTGCCGATCGGCGAGGGCACGTCCTTCGTCGGCGTGGTGGACGTTTTGACGGGCAAGGCCTTCACCGGCGCGGGCAAGGATCGCCGCGAGATCCCGATTCCGGAAGAAATGGAAGCGCTGGTCGAAGAAGCGCGCGAGGCCTGCAACGAGGCGGCGGCGAGCACCAGCGAAGAACTGATGGAAAAGTTCTTCGACGAGGGCAAGCTGAGCGAGGAAGACATGCTGCGCGGCCTTTCCGCAGGCATTTACGAGGGCAGCATCGTGCCGGTCGCCCCGGTTTCCAGCCTGAACGGCATCGGCGTGCGCCCGCTGATGTATGAGCTGGCCATGTACATGCCCAGCCCGATGGAGCACACCTATCACGGCATCAACCCCAAGACCAAATCCATGCATCCGCCACGCGGACATGAGCGCAGAGCTTCACCGCGCAGGTGTTCAGACCATCGCCGACCCGTTCGTCGGCAAGCTGTCCCTGATTAAGGTCATCTCCGGCGTGCTGACCCCGGCGACCCCGCTGTTCAACGCGAACGCGGACAAGCCCGAGAAGGCGGCGGGCATCTTTATGGTGCGCGGCAAGAAGCAGATTCCGGTCGGCATGCTCTGCGCGGGCGATATCGGCGCGCTCAGCAAGCTGCAATTCACACCTCCACCGGCGACAGCCTCTGCGAAATCGGCAAGGTCGTTCAGTATGACAGCATCGACTTCCCCGCGCCGCAGATTTCTCTGGCAGTATACGCCAAGAAGGCGGGCGAGGAGGACAAGGTCTTCTCCGGTCTGGCGCGCCTGTGCGAGGAAATGCCGGATGTGATCGTCGCCAAAGACCCGATGACCACCGAAACGCTCATCAGCGGTCAGGGCGAATTGGAGCTTGAAATCGTGCGCCAGAAGCTGCAAAGCAAGTTCGGCGCGGACGCCGTGTTCAAAGATCCGAAGATCGCCTATCGCGAGTCCATCCGCAAGACGATTCAGGTGCAGGGCCGTCACAAGAAGCAGAGCGGCGGCCACGGCCAGTTTGGCGACGTGTGGATCGAGTTCTCCCCGGCCGAACCGGGCACGGATTTCGAGTTCGTCGATGCGGTGGTCGGCGGCGCGGTGCCGCGCAACTTCATTCCGTCGGTCGAAAAGGGTCTGCGCGAGAACCTCGTCAAGGGCGTGCTCGCGGGCTTCCCGATGACGGGTCTGCGCGCCAAGCTCTACGACGGCAGCTATCACCCGGTCGATTCCTCCGAAATGGCGTTCAAGACGGCGGCGCGCATCGCGTATAAGCAGTGCATCAACGCCAACCCGGTGCTGCTCGAGCCGATCATGCACGTGGAAATCAGCGTGCCGGACGAGTACATGGGCGATATCATGGGCGACCTGAACAAGCGCCGCGGCCGCATCCTCGGCATGGAGCAGAGCGACGGCAAGCAGCTGATTATCGCCGAAGTGCCGCAGGCCGAAATGTTCAAATACGCAACCGATCTGCGCTCCATGACGCAGGCGAAGGGCGCGTTCAAGATGAACTTTGAGCGCTACGAAGAAGTGCCGCAGGCCATCTCCAGCAAGATCATCGAGGCGCATAAGGCCGATCTCGCGGACGACGAGGAATAATTCTCCCCCTAAGTAAAAATAAGCCGGTCAGCGGATAAAGCTGACCGGCTTATTTCTGTGTACCGCATTGAAAAGAAAACGAAAAAATGATATAATAACAGTAAATGAGAAAATCCGAATTATGCACAAAATCCTGTAACGGGCGCGCGATGCGCGCCTGACTCCTTCAGTCAGCTTCGCTGACAGCTACCTCGAAGAGGTAGCCTTTTATCAGATCATTTCCCATATAAGCAATAAGTTGCGTCGTACCCGTAAAGGGACGCGCATTGCGCGTCCGCGTTTTGTGTAGAATTTGTTTTTGCTCAATTATTGCAATAGCCGAAACGGAAGCCATTGTTTGAAAAGGAAGTCTAAAGGCAGGACTTTTTAAGTTTTGAAGGCACGGACGGGCAGAATGCCCGTCCGTTTCTATATGTTTTTGCTCAAAAACGCATCGCAAATTTCACCGGATTGACAAATTCTCTTGACATGCGGTTCAATCAAATGTAAAATAGAGATAGTCAGAGTGAAAGCGTGTGCAGATTTATGCTGTGCTGGACATTGCGCCGGGGAAAAGCGGGGTGCGTTTAGGCCGACTTTTCCGGGCGTTTGATACATCAAAACTGAATAGGCGGCAAAGCCGCGGCGGGGTTCTTGTGCCCCGACGATGGCATGGTTCTTTGCGCCTAATTTGTTTGTTTATCGCCAGAGGCAGGCGTCGATCTGTACCCTTTTTTCTTGGACGATTGATTGAAAGAAATTAAGAATCCAAACAGAAGGAGAGTGAAGCAGATTGGCGTCGTTTATTTTTACCCTTTTGGCGATTGCAGCCGCGCTGGCCGCGGGCGTTGCGGCAGGCTACATGTATCGCAAGAACGTGCAGGAAAAGAAAATCGGGCGCACCGAGGAATATGCCCGTAATCTGCTGGACGACGCGCAGCGCCGTGCGGAGGAGAAGAAGAAGGAAAGCATCCTCGAAGGAAGGAAGAGGTCATCCGCCTCAAGAACGAGCTGGATCGCGAGATTCGCGACCGCCGCGCGCCGGGTGCAGCGCAGCGAGCGCCGCGTGACCAGCGCGAAAACCCTTGACAAAAAAGCGGATAACCTCGACGCGCGCGAGACCGGCCTGGAGCGCAAAGCAGGAACGAGCTGGATCGCCTGACCGCCGGGCGCAGAATACAGCGTCCGCCAGAAAGACCGCCGCCGAGGAGGCCGAGAAGACCGCCAAGGACATGGAAGAAAAGAGCCGCGCCGAATTGGAGCGCGTTGCGAAGATGACGCAGGACGAGGCGCGCGACATGATCGTGCAGCGCATCCAGAAGGAAGCCTACCACGACGCGGGCGTGATGGTGCGCGAAATCGAGCAGACCGCGAAGGACGAGGCCGAAAAGAAGGCGCGCAACATCGTCGCGATGGCGATTCAGCGCTGCGCCAGCGACCATGTGGCGGAGACCACGGTTTCCGTCGTGTCGCTGCCGAACGAGGATATGAAGGGTCGCATCATCGGCCGCGAGGGTCGCAACATTCGCACGCTGGAAACCGCGACGGGCGTGGATCTGATTATCGACGATACGCCGGAGGCCGTGATCGTCTCCGCGTTTGACCCGATTCGCCGCGAGGTTGCGCGAATCGCGCTGGAAAAGCTGATCGCCGACGGGCGCATCCACCCGGCGCGCATCGAGGAAATGGTCGAAAAGGCCAAGCGCGAGGTGGACAACCAGATTCGCGAGGCCGGTGAGCAGGCCATCTTTGAAACGAATATGCACGGCATCCACCACGAGCTGGTCAAGCTGCTCGGCCGCATGCGTTATCGCACGAGCTACGGCCAGAACGTGCTTCAGCACAGCATCGAGGTCAGCCATCTGGCCGGCCTGATGGCGGCGGAGCTGGGCGCGGATGTGCAGCTCGCCAAGCGCGCGGGTCTGCTCCACGACATCGGCAA
>VOFB01000001.1_pt1 | contig 28000 bp, 43 predicted proteins | sample 5384141 | NCBI WGS metagenome assembly VOFB01 (sample SAMN12384721, study PRJNA508395) | human gut metagenome | isolation source: healthy gut A | host: Homo sapiens | reverse complement strand
GATTTGGACGGAGTATATTCCAGCACCTGCGCGCCGGATGCATCCGTCAGCCGGATGGAAACGCCCGCCTGCTGCGTCTGCGTGTAATACACGACAAAGCAGGGCTGGCCGGACGCCTCGTCCGGCGGCTCCAGCATGACGGAATTGCCTACGGCGACCGTCGTGCCGCCGTTTATCAGCATTTCCCCGTTGGTGTCCAGCGCGCCGTCCGCGCCGGACACGGGCCGTCAATCGTGAGGGTGCCGCCTCCATCCACGTCGCGCCGTTGGAGTCGATCCCGCCGGATGCGTCGATATGCACGCTCCGCCTGTGATGCGTATATACGCGTCGCCGTTGACGGCGAACTGGTCCGCGCCCATCGGGCCCTGCGCCTCCCGTCGCTGCCGCCTGCGGCGTTGATTCCGTCATCGCTGGAGACGACGTCAATTTCCCCGCCGCTGATATCGACGGTAAGTCCCTCCAGCCCCTCGTAGCACTGCGCAATGCGTATGGTTCCCCAGCAGGGTCAGCGCCGCGTCGGCGTGGAAGCCGTCGTCGCCCGTAGCGATATCAAACGTGCCGCCGCTGACCGTTATATCCCCGTTTGCATGCACGGCGTCGTCCTGCGCGTCGATTGTAAACGTACCGCCGGTAATCGCAATGCTTACGCCCGCTTTCAGCCCTTTATAGCTGTCGGATTCGTCTGCGGTTGCGTCGGCCTGCACGGTCTGGGCCGTATCCTGCACCGCCGCCGTCTCTACAAACCCCGCCGCGTCCGGCTGACGCATACCGCCGTCAGGGGGCGTCATGCCGTCCGACGGGAAACCCGCCTGCGTCTGCGCGGCCGTTCCCGCGCCGCTTCCCGTATGCACTTCAAACGTGCCGCCGGCGATCGCAAGGGCCGTCTGTGCCTGCACGCCGTCGTGCCCGGCGGTGATGGAGAAGTCGCCGCCGTCCAGTACGACAAACCCTTTCGCCGCATCCTCGTCATTGTTCGATTTCACGCCGTCCGCACCCGCCTCTATGGCAAGCGTGCCGGCCTTGACCGCAACGCCGTCGCGCCCTGCAGTCCGTCGGACGCCGCCTGCACCTCGATCGTGCCGCCGGTGACGCACAGGTAATCCTTGAACCGATCCCGTCGTTATAGCTGCCGTATACCGTCAGGCTGCCCCCGCCGGTGATGGTCAGATCGTCCTGGGCGAACAGCGCGGCGTCCGGCGCCGTGTCCGCGTCCGCATAGGAATAGGACTGTGCGTCCGACAGGGTGTTGGACGTTCCGTCGGCGAGAATGACGACCGTCTTATCCGCCTGCAGCGACGCGACGGGCGCGCCCGTTTTGCTGGCAATGTCCACGCCGTTCAGGACGAGCCGGACCAGGGCCTGCCCGCCGGCGTCCACAACGACCTGCGCGTCGTCCGACTCGCCGCTGAGCACATAGGTGCCTGCGGCACTGATGGTGACAGTGGAACCGGTGACGGACGCGCCTGCGCCGTCCGTCTCAATCCCGCCGCCGCTGAAGCGGACGGCGGTTGACGTTTGCTCATCCCAGCTCGCATCCAGGTCCTCGGCCGCATAGTCGTAGCCGTCCGCCGCGGCCGTCGCCCCGACCGGCTGCGCCTCGGCCGCGTCCTGCGCGCAGCCGGCGAGAAACGCCGCAAGTACAAGCAGGCTGAAAAGCCCGCGCCAGAATTGATTGCGCATAAAATCCTCCTCACAGTTCTTCTTTCACGGTATGCGGCCGGCTGACTGCGATATTCAGGTTCCCGTTGCGGCAGCGCAGCGCATCCAGAAACGCCTTGGGCGGCATGTCTCCCTTGAGCCGGACGGTATAGCTCAGCTCAAACAGGCTTCCCATATTCGTCGTCCGCACTTTTTCCAGGGTATAGCTGGTCGCGTACTGCTGCAGAAGGTCGTCGAACAGCCCCTCGTAGTCCAGGTTTTCCGGGACTGTGATCTTGAGGGTGCGCACATTCGCCTTTCCGTCGCCGAACCGGCTGCACAGCAGCGCGACGTTTACCACACCGATAATCACAAGGAACAGCAGCGCGTAAAACAGATAGCCCATCCCGGTCGCAAGCCCCACGGCCATGGCGAAAAAGATGCTCACGATATCCCGCGCGTTGCCCGGCACCGACCGGAACCGCACCAGGCTGAACGCGCCCGCGACCGCGACGCCGGTCCCGATATTGCCGTTGACCATCATGATCACGACCTGCAATAATGGCGGGAGAAGGGCAAGCGTGACGACAAAGCCCTTGAATATGTGTTTTTCACCATGTACAGGCCCGCAATGCCCAGGCCGAGGACAAGGGACGCAAGAGTACAGTATAGAAATCCGCTGATGGTAAGAGTTCCGTTCAGAATGCTGCTTGTAAAAATGTCAGGCACTTGTAGCCACGCTCCGTTCTTTCTGGTTTGTTTTGAAAATGTAGTTCTGATAGCATCTGCCGTACTTGGAAAAGGAGACCGGGAACAGCTCAAGTTCGCTCAGGACATGGCTGAGCCATACCGGAAAGGAGGCCGCCACCTTGATCTCCAGCAAAACCCGGCCGGGCTCCAGCACGGAGCGCCCCATGCCGCTGTTTAAGCTCAGCTGCTGCTGGCGAAAGCGTATATTGCGGTCAAAGGTGACGCGAAGCTGCGGGTCCTCCGCGCCGGTAAAGGCGGTGCGGTCATAGCTGATATACGCCTTTTTCCGAAACCGGATACCGGCCGAGAAAACAGGAGATTTCCCGCAGCGTCTGCTCCGTTTCCGGGTCGGTCCCGCAGATGTGCGCACCGGCGGCCGCCGCCCGCGCCTGCGCGTAAGGGGAGCACGGCCCGCCGTTTATACACGACGCCGCAGAGCTTCTTTTTGAGTTCAAGGTACACGGGGCTGTTCTCTTCCGCCCGGCCATAGCTGCGCATACGCAGCTTTTCCTTGTAGACCGGTTTGTCAAGCGAGGTGCGGATCAGGTCGTACCCGTCCGTATCATAGTACAGGTTGCAGATTGTATACTCGGCAAACCGGTCGGGAGAAGCCTCCCCTCCGCAAGCTCCAGAAAGGCCCGGCACTGTTCAGGGCTCGCCAGATACTTTTTCTCCACCCGCTCAAATATATTTTTTTCATAGAACGCCTCCTTTCCGCTTGCCGTCTCTGCTATGCTGTGATTATACACCGAAAACCTGAAAATAGTCTGAAGCAAAAAAAAACTTCAGACTATTTTCAACAATAACTGGATATGATTGGGCTGTATAAAGAGATAAATCGTGTTATAATGAAAAAAGGGGGAGTCCATATGCAGGTACTGATCGTAGAGGACGAAGTCCGTCTGGCCGAGGCGCTGGCCCATATCATGAAAGAGGAAAAATACCTGGTGGACACGGTGCATACGGGCACCGACGGGCTTGAATACGCGCGCAGCGGCCTGTACGACGTCGTCATACTCGACGTTATGCTCCCCGGCCTGTCGGGGTTTGAAATTATAAAGCGGCTGCGCACGGAAAAAGATCGACACGCCTGTGATCATGCTCACCGCCAAGGACGAGACCGCCGACAAGGTGCGCGGCCTGGACCTGGGCGCGGACGATTATATGACAAAACCATTCGCACCCGAAGAGCTGCTCGCACGGGTGCGCGCCATCTCCCGCAGGCAGGGCGAAGTGGTCCTGGACGAGCTCCGTTTTTCCGACCTCACGCTCGGGCTTGCGACCAGCACGCTCACCTGCGGCGCGAAATCGGTGCGCCTGAGCTTTAAGGAAAAAAGAAGTGCTCGGATTCTGACGGCCAACCCCTTCGTCATCACCCCGAAAGAAGAGCTGATCAGCCGGGTGGGGCGTCGACTCCGAAGCGGAGGACAACAATGTCGAGGCCTATATCTCGTTCCTGCGCAAAAAATTTGCCTATCTCGGCTCGCAATCCGGCATTGAAACCGTCCGGAAAGTCGGATACAGACTGGAGGATACAGCACAATGATCCGCACGCTCAGAATTAAATTCGTGATGATCAATATGATACTCGTCTTTCTCGTGCTCGCCGCCGTATTCGGCGCGCTGTGCGTTACGAGCTACCGGCAGGTCGTGCGGGACAATGAGATGACCCTCCGCATGGCCGCCTCCCGTGCAAAGGAAGTGGAACCGCCGAAAATGGAGGTTGGCAAAAAGAGCCGCCGGAGACCTTTGTCGGCGCGCCGGTATTCGTCGTGCAGTTCGACGCGGGCGGCAATTTCATGTATGTCCGCACCGAAAACATGTACATAGAGCAGGACGAAGCGGCCGAAATCGCACAGGCGGCGCGGGAAGCCGGCGGCGAGAGCGGCGTTTTGCCGGAGTACCAACCTGCGTTACGCCGTTGTAAACAAATACGGCCGCGACGCCATCGCATTCATGGACCGCCACAGCGAGCGGACGGCGCTGCGCAATGTCGTCCTCATCTCGCTCGCCTCCTTCGCCGGCGCGCTGCTCGCCTTTTTCCTCATCAGCCTCTACCTGTCCAAATGGGCGCTCAAGCCGGTGGAGCGCGCCCTTTTGCAGCAGCGGCGGTTTGTGGCCAACGCCTCGCATGAACTGAAACGCCCCTGACCGTGATCCTGGCGAACACGGGCATACTGCAGAAAAACGGCGAGGCCACCGTGCAGTCGCAGCGCCAGTGGATCGACAGCACGCAGGCCGAAGCGCAGCGCATGAAGCGGCTTGTGGAGGATCTGGTCTTCCTGGCCAAATCCGACGAGGCGAAAACGCCCGCACCTTTCGCGCCGGTTCAGTTCGGCGACCTTGTCTACAGCGTCTGCCTGGCCTTTGAATCGCTCGCCTATGAAAAAGGGGATAAGCCTGGAAACGGCGGGCATTGAAGCAGACGTCGTCCTGCAGGGGCGACGCGGCGCAGCTCAGGCAGCTCGCCGCCATACTGGTGGACAACGCGGTCAAATACGCGGCGCGGGACAGCGCCGTCACCGTAACGTGACGAAAAAGAGGCCCGCGTCTGCCTTTCCGTGCACAACTGCGGCAGCCCCATTCCGCCCAACGCGCTCCCCACCTGTTCGACCGGTTTTACCGCGTGGACTGGTCGCGCGCCGAGGGCGGCTACGGCCTGGGCCTTTCCATTGCGAAAACCATTGCCGAGCTGCACCACGGCAGGCTGTGGGCCGCAAATGAAAACGACAGGGGTCACCTTCCGGGCGGGTTCGGGACGTTCCCGCCCGCCGCGACTGAACGGAAACACGGCGCCGGGAGGTGCGCCCCGCCGTTCGGGTACGCCCTGATGCTTGGGTGCGCCCGCTGTTCGGGTGCGCCCTGCTGTTCGGGTGCGCCCTGCTGTTCGGGCGCGTCCGCTGTTCGGGCGCGCCTGCTGTTCGGGTGCGCCCGCCGTTCGGGTGTGCCTGCTGTTCGGGCGCGTCCTGCTGTTCGAGTGCGCCCTGATGCTTGGGTGCGCCCTGCTGATTGGGTGCGCCCCTGTTCGGGCGCGTCCGCTGTTCGGGCGCGTCCTGTTGCTTGGGTGCGCCTGCTTCAGCCGCGCCCGCCGTTCAGACGCAACCGGCCACAGGCGTGCCGCTCCCCCAGACAGAGCGGCACGCTTTTTCTGCGGCGGTGGCATTGTGCAGACTGTATGCCTCTTGACATTTATTACGGAATGGCCGTATAATATAAAAAATAACAAAAGAACAATCATAATCGCAAAAAATGCGACTACTCTCCAAAAAATTTCCGCCGTTTCCGCCAGGGACAGGCCGAGCGTACGCCCGATATACACCGCCTCCGGACGGAAAAAAGCAATCGCCCTCGCTCGCAATCTTCCGGTAGAGCGTAGACCGGTTTATATCCATTTTTCTGGACAGTTCACTGTAGGTAACGCCGCGCTGTTTCATCTTCCTCTTCAATTTTTCCATGTTTGCCATAACTCTGACTCCTTTGCTGTCTTGTTTTTTGTTTGCATTTATGCGATGTACCTGTATCATAACATCCGTTACAGGGACTTGTCAATACGTTTTCGCACAAATGCATAAATATTTCAAGAATTGGTTGCGTATTTGCGAAATCAGTGTTATACTACAGATAAAGGTGGTGAAATGGAATGACGACAGGCGAAAAAAAATTAAAAAGGCGCCAGGAGCTGCACATGACGGTGGATATGCTCGCAGATGCGATTCACAAGAACCGCGCGACGGTCTACCGGTACGAAAACAACGAGATCAAGAGCATTCCGCTTGTGGACCTGGAACCGCTTGCGAATGCGCTGGGGACTGGATCCCATGTATCTTGCCGGCATCAGCGCCGAGCCTGCGCCCGCCGCGCGCCCGGGAATAAACCCCGCGCTGTGGCGAGACTGGAGGAAATGAGATTGACGCCTGAAATGGACGCCAAAATTGTGGCCATGCTCGACATACTGTTTCCGGAAGAAGACGCAAAGCATGATAAAGCATAGCCGCGCCTACCTCCTTTCCCAGGAGATTCTGTGCAGGCTCGGCACGGACGCTTTTCCGCTCAACGTATTTCTGGCGGCAAAGCAGGCCTGCCCTCTGCCCGTCGTATTTATGACGCTCAGCGAATATCGCGGACGCATTCAGATCCAGGACGACCTGCTCGTCAAGGACGCGCTGTGCATCTGCCGCCCGGGCCGCGGCTACCTGATCCTGTACAACGAAAAGCAGTCCAAGAAAAGAATCCGCTTTTCCATTGCGCACGAACTGGGACATATTATGCTGGGTCATCTGGAGGACGGCCGCACCGAAATTTCCGGCGGCGGCCTGGATGACTATACGTATTTTACCATGGAGGGCAGGCGAACACCTTCGCCGGCAATTTTCTGGCCCCGCCCATTCTGATCGACGCCGTTGTGCGCGCCACCGGGAGGATGGACCCGGCTCTCCTTGCAAATATCTTTACCTTTCCCAGCAGGCGATCAAGGAGTACCGGCTTGAGGATTACCGAAACTGGAAGCAGCAGTCACCTCACGCGCTGGAGCAAACACTGCTGGCGCGGTGCCGCCAAAGCCTGTATCTGTACCGGTGCGACAACTGCGGCCAGACGGCGGCGGACGAATACGCGTTCTGCCCCGTCTGCGGGCAGAGCGCCATGCAAGCAAAAAGTGGGGGGAACGAGCTGCCATGCAATATCCTGGAATTGATCTCGACGCCTACGGACGCACCAAGGTCTGCCGGTATGCGGAAGCGACGAACTGCTCGCCGGGCAATACTGCCACATCTGCGGGACGCTGGTCGTCAACGCGTGTACCGGCAACTGTGAGCGTTCCCGCAAAACGGCGCTGCCCGGCAACGCCAGGTACTGCCCGTACTGCGGCAGCCAGACCACTTTTCCGCGACGGATTCCTCACCCAGTGGCAGGAGGCGTTCACGGAGGATATCGCAAAGTCCGCCTTTGACCTTTCCGACGAATTCCCGCACATGTTCTGAAAGCGAGCGCCCCTCCGGGCGCTTTTTTTGCAGGGCCGGCGCTTTATGACGCGCACCCGAGACTTCCGCACAGCGGCAGGCCCCGTCCGACGGATTCGGGCGGGGCCTGCCGTATTTTGCTTGGGCCGGGCGCGGCCTGCTTTATCAGTCGAACGACGGGTTGAACGCGTAGAAGTTTTTGCTGTTGAGATTGTCCTGGACTATGCGCAGGCCCTCGCCGAAACGCTGGAAGTGAACGATCTCGCGCTCACGCAGGAATTTGATCGGTTCCCGCACATCCGGATCGTCCACGAGCCTAAGTATATTGTCGTAGGTCGTGCGCGCCTTCTGTTCTGCCGCCATATCCTCCGTCAGGTCCGTGATCGGATCGCCCTTGGACTGGAACACGGTGGCGGAAAACGGCGCGCCGGACGCCGCGGCAGGCCAGAGGCCGGTGGTGTGGTCGATATAGAACGGAGCAAACGTGGATTTCTTGATCTGTTCGGGCGTGAGGTTTCTGGTGAGCTGATGGACGATGGCGCAGATCATCTCCATGTGCGCCAGCTCCTCGGTGCCGATATCGGTCAGCAGGCCGGCCACTTCGCCGTATGGCACGCTGTAGCGCTGTGAGAGATAGCGCTGCGAAGCGGCCAGTTCGCCGTCCGGGCCACCGAACTGACTGATGATGAGCGCGGCCATGTTCGGGTCGCATTTTTTTTATGTTTACGGGATGCTGCAAGCGTTTTTCATAAGTCCACATATACTAACCCTCTTTCTGCCAGGGCCACGGGCAGTCCACCCAGGTCCATCTTTCGGCGTTTGTCACACTGCCAGCCGTCAGGGGGCCGTATTCCGCCGTGTATTCGGCGACCGCCTTCTGGCGCTGTGCGTTCATTTCATGGTAATAGCGCAGCGCTTCGCGGTCCTCCGGATGGGTATCCAGAAACAGAACCGCCTCGTCCACTGCAAAGCTCAGCATGTTGATGCGTTTCATGAGCGTAGCTTTATCCGTCATTTGCTCTACCTCTTTCCCTCAAAGGGCAGATCCAGCTCGGCAAAGATTGTGCCTCTCTGGAATCCCTTCTCCATATCATAGATATCGCGCCATGCCTGCCAGGGCACGTACGCCATTCCGATCGGAAACTTCTCGCCGAACTCATCCGCTTTCGGCGCGACGCGCACCGACCACGGCGTCGTATTGAAGTTTACGCTGTTAAACGATTCAGCCTGTGCCAATATGTGCACTTCCCTTCTTTGGATAATGTCCTGCTGTCGCGCAGGTACATTTTTAGTGTATGCGGCAGGCGGCAGGGGGCGTATCCGGACGGCGAAATGCCGGCGTTGCGGGGAGATATGGAAGAAACGGCGCGGTTTATGCCGGATTTTGAGGGAGGCCGGGCGCGGGCGGACAGCAAAAAAAGGTACGGAATGACTCCGTACCTTTTTTGTATCTGCAGATTTCAGGGCAGTGCTGCGGCGATCTGCGCCTGACCGGTCAGCCGCAGCTTTTCGTCGGGGAGGAAAATTTCCGTGTCGTCGCCAAACTCAGAGCGCAGGACTTTGCGCGCCCGCGCCGCTATATGCGCGCCCGCATCGCCGCCAGTGACGCCGCCGAGCAGCAGCACGCTGTCCATGCCGTAAAACAGCGGTAGAGCGGTATGGCATAGCCAAGGCAGAGGCCGATGGTATCGTAGACCATCTCAGCGCGCGCGTCGCCCGCCGAAAACAGCCGGTTGACATGCGCCACTTTCTGCCCGCGGCTCAGGCCCGGCTCAAATTCGATCCCCGCCGCTTCGGCGTAGCGCAAAACCGCCTGCGCGGAAAAATAGTCCACGCCCGTGCCGCCGTCGCCGGACCAGGGGTCGACAGGCGCGCCGGGCTGGAGGTCGACGGGGGCAAAGGCCAGCTCGCTGATACAGTCCGTCAGCCCGCCCTTACCGTCCACAAACCCGGCGGCAAGGCTCGAGCCCATCGAAAGGCCCAGCACCCCCGTTTTCCCGTACAGGACGTACGCAGCGGCGGCCGCCGCGTCCCCCGTCGTTGCACACGACAACGCGCTGCGCGCCCGTCGTCCCTGCCGCGCGCAGGAACAAATCGCGGCCGCGGCGGCGGAACTCGCCGCTGTCCACCGCGGTGAACAGGGGACGCGACCAGGCAGCGCGCGAATTCATAATGACTCGGCCGTGCTGATCCCCACGCTGTCCGTTTTTGGGCAGCGTGCGCGCCGCAGCGGACAGGGCGCGCACAAGCGCATCTTCATGGTAGCCGAGATCGCTGTGCTCGCGCGGCTGCCAGGGATAACTTGCTGAAAACGTCTCGTTTCCGTCCCGGCCCGCCCAGACCTTGATTGCCGTCGCGCCCACGTCCAGCCCGATGCGGCAGCCGCCGTACCCGGCGCGCAGGGGCCGCGACCGCGGCGCTGTGCCGGTGGAGGGCGGCGCGTCCGACGCCGCGACAGTAAAGGACGGCCATAGATATTGCTGAAAAATTCAAAATCAAACGCCCGCCGGCCCCCGGGGCGTATTCCCCGTTCTATCAGCCGCCGCGCCTGCTGCGGGAATCCGTGCAGACGCGCGCCCGCGCCGCCGCGCTGCCAGAGCAGGAACTTGAACAGCCGCTCATACACGCGCGCCCCCGGCGTCGCCGGCGCAGCAAAAAAGGAAAATTCGTCCGTCCCGCTGTCCGTCTCCCATACGACGGACGCGCGCTGTGCGCCCTATCCCGGCCAATGGCCAGAATCAGCGGCGAAAACGCGGGCTCGAGCGGGGGACGCAGCGCAGCGCGCCCATCAGCGCGCCTGCAGCGCCTGCGCAGGCGCGTGCGGATCTGCCCGGCTGTGCGCATGTACGCGTCCAGAATAAAGTCGGCCGGGTCGCCGCCGTCCAGCAGCGGCGTCAGGTCTATGCCGTACGAAACCGCGGGGGCGCCGTCCGTCTCATGGCTCTCCAGGAACGTGGCGTTCGCATACCACCGGCCGACGGCCGCGCGGTCGTACTGCTTCCCGCCCGCCACCTGCGAATCAAAGGCGCGCAGAATTTCCTCCGCAAGCCCGATATGTTCGGAACAGTCGAAAAAGCACCTTGTCCTCCGGCATGAGCCAGTCGAGCGCGCGCCAGACTTCCATGCCGTACACCTTTTTCAGGGCGCTCCTGCGCCGAAAGCGACCTGAGCGCCTCGAGCGCGCGGACGAACACCGCCAGGTGCGTGTCGTGCTTGTCCGCGGGGTTGTGCAGGTGAGACGCGGACAGGCTTTGTACGGCGCAGAATGGAGACCAGCTCGTCTGCCGGCGCGCCGTAACGCATATCTTTGAGCATGGCGCTGGAATAGCCGAGCTGGAACTGGGCGGCGTACTTGCCGAGCTCCGCCGCACGCTCCTGCTCCTGTATACGCACGGCCATCATCTGCTCATCCGTATAGGCCGCGTATCTGCCGGCGCGGGGGCGAGCCCGCGCCGTTGCTCATGGTCACGCCCGTGTACCAGCGGTCCGCCCGCTCATAGCAGGCGCTGACGGCGCAGAAGGCCATAATTTCCGCATCGTCCTGGTGGGCGCAGATGCACAGGTCCGTCGTTCTGGAAAGCGCGGCGGACAGCTCCGCCCCGTCCGGGACATAGACGCGCGCATTGGCGTTTATAAAATTCATACGATCCCTCTCATTCGGTAACGGTGACTTTGCGTATGTTGCGCGGCTGGTCCGGGTCCAGGTTTTTTCAGCTCGGTCAGCGCGCATGCGAACATCTGCGCCGCGGCCGTGTACAGAATCGGCTGCAGCGCGCTCTCTATGGACGGCAGAACGACAACCTCGCGGGCCAGGTGCGCCGCGGAACGGTCCGTATCAAACAGCAGCACATGCGCGCCCAGTTCCCGCAGCCGCTCGCCCCAGCTCCAGCGCGGAGGGACGGCACGCGTCGGTCGGCGCATAGAATATGACGGGCGTGTTTTTCTGCACCATGGCCAGCGGGCCGTGAAAAAAGTCGGCCGTGGACAGGGCGCGCGCGTTCAGATAGTTCGTCTCCTGCAGCTTCAGCGCCGCCTCCAGCGCCATGGGGTAGAACACGCCGCGGGAGAGGATAAAGCAGTGGTCGGTAAACTGAAAGCAGGATGCGGCGTCTTTGATGCTGCCATAGCACGCGAGTGTATCGCGCATTTTATCCGGGACCGCCGCGGCGTGCGCGGCCAGATCGTCCCGGCCGGACAGGGCGCAGGCGAGCTGGTACAGCAGCAGCATCTGCGCCGTCACCGTTTTGGTGGCCGCGACGCTCTTCTCCTCGCCGGCGTACAGGCACAGATGGTGCGCCGCCGCGCAGGCCACCCGCGACTTCGGGAAATTTTGTCACCGCCACAGTGAGCGCGCCGCAGGCGCGCGCGGGCAAGCACCTGCGCGACGTCCTCCGCCGCGCCCGACTGCGAAAGCCCCACAACGAGACAGCCGCTGTAATCCATTTCGGTCTTGTAGGCGGTCACGACGGAACAGGCCGCGAGCGAGACGGGGACGCCGGTCAGAATCTCCAGCATATACTTCCCGTAGGTGCCGGCGTGGTCCGAGGAGCCGCGCGCCGCGATTACAATGTTGCGGATGCGTCCGCCTGCCGCCGCAATCTCCCCGGACGGCCGCGGCATTTTTCTCCCATGCAGGCCTGCAGCACGGCCGGCTGTTCGAATATTTCTCGGTACATGTGCATTCAGGCATTCCTCCTAAGCCTGGACATAAAACCGACCGCCGGAGCTGCCGGCGGTCGATGTCAGGCGCAAATTATTTGTCTTTCCAGAAATCGTCGCCCGCGGCGTCCAGCCATTCAGGCATCTCATTGTGGCCGATTCTGTAAACGCCGAGATCTTTTACATACATCACAGCTTCTTCAAGATCCTTGGGAACGCCCGCGTTCTTGATCTTGATACGGTCGCCGACGATCTCATGGATGGCGCGCACATTCTCCGTGCCGACGTTGAAGTTCGGATCGGGCGCATAGCCGGTCGCCTGCTTGACGTAGTCGGCGCCGGACTGGATGACGAGTTCGCAGGCCTTGGCGAGCTCCTTCGGGTCGGTGAGATGGTACACTTCGATAATGACTTTCACAATGCAGGAGGGCAGTTTCTTTTTTGCACGCCTCGACGACCTGCTTGAGCTCGTCGAGCACATATTCGTACTGGCCGTCCTTAAAGCGGGAAATGTTCATGACGACGTCGATCTCGTCCGCGCCGTTGTCAATCGCGTCGAGCGCCTCAAATACCTTGACCTTGGTCGTATTCATGCCCATCGGATAGCCGACGACGGCGCAGACGCCGCCCTCGTTGCCGATGATCTCACGGGCGAGCTGTACGTCGCTGGGGAAGCAGCAGATGCATGCAAACCCGTACTTTACGACGTTTTCACAGCGTTTTTTCAAAAGGTCGCGGGGGGTGTTCTGCCACAGCATGGCATAGTCGATGGTTTTTGCGAATTCTTCTCTGGTCATAGTCCTATCTCCTTATTTATTGATTGCTGTATTTATGCCGCCGCGGCGTGGAAACAAAATTCACTGACAGATGCTGTCAAAATACGCGTCCCGCGCGATATAGAAAATCCCCTGTACGCCCGCGTACTGCCGGAGCACGCCGTCCAGCATCTGGGGCGGCCTGCGGCAGATGCGCGCAAAGTCGCGCTGGAACCGCCGGATAATGGCGGGCGTGAAATTCTGGTACTCCCCGCCGAGGACTACGCAGTCTATATCCAGCAAATTGACGATGTTGGCGATGATGATATCGACCGCGCCGGCGATTTCGTCGATGACGCGCAGCGTATACGCGTCCCCCTGACGGTAGGCGTCCACAACGTCGCCGAACCCGAGCTCGCCCGTTCTGGACAGGGCAGTCTTTTTCGCCGGCGGCAATATCCCTTTGAACCCGCGCAAGCAGGCCCTTGATGCAAATGGCGTCTTCAATCGTCTCGCCCCGGGCGAATCCCGCCTGGTCAAATGTAGTTATAGATTTCGCCCGCGGCGAAATGGGAGCCCTCGTACAGCCGCCCGTCCAGAATCAGTCCGGTGCCGATGCCCTGGCCGCAGCTGAAATACAGCATGTTGTCCGTTTTCTTGGCGCTGCCGATCCACTCACCCAGCGCCGCCGTCTTGATATCGTTTTTCACAAGCACGTCCACGCCGAAGCGCTCCCTGACGAACGCGTGCAGGTCCAGCGTTTTCCACTTCACGCCGCGGTACTTCGGATTCTGCGAACAGAGCCTGCCGCTCTGGTCGAATACGCCGGGCGCGGCGATGGCGATATAGGCGAGTTCGGCGGGGCTCATCCCGCGCGAAGCCAGCAGCAGGTTGACGGCGTTTTCCATCATGGACAGATACGCCTCCTGCGTGATCCCCTCTTCGATATGGACGCTGAACTCGCCGAGCTGCTCGCCCCGCAGGTTGCCCAGCACAAACAGCGGCGAAGTCATGTTCAGGTCTATGGCGAGAATGTACTTGTGGCTCTTGTTGAAAGTGAGAAGCTGCGGCTTGCGCCCGCCGACGACCGAGGACTCCCCTCTCCGATCTCCAGCACGATTCCGCGTTCAATGAGTCCGGCAAGATTGGAGGAGACGGAGGATTTGCTCATACCCGGCTGCTTTGCCAAAATGGTCCTTGAAGTGATATCGCTGTTGAAAATGCTGTCCAGCACGGCGCGGCTGTTTATGTTTCGCACCAGGGATATATCGACCGACTCCGGATTTTTCATCTATGCACCTCTTCCATACGCCAAGCGTGCGCCTGCGCCTTGCCGCCTGCTTTGTTCGGAATGAATATCAACTTGTCTTTACTATACCTCTTTCTCGCCCCGTTGTCAAGACATCCCGGCGCAATTCCCGGATTATTCCATATGAATCACAAATAAAAGCAGAAAGGAAGCGCAGAAATGATTTAGTTGATTTTAATCTAAAATCAACCCGGCGCAACCGCGCGGTGCGGCGGATGAGGCGGAGTATGACGCTCCATGCCGGGCACGATATCAGCCCTGCCGAGAACGGCGCGCTCCCGACGGCCGCAGACGGCTCGGTGCGGGCGGCGGGACGCCGGTTAAAGAAATGCCGCCATCCAATTGCGGGCAGAGGCCGAAGCCGCGCGCAGACGGCAGCGGACGCGCCGGCGCCCCATTGCGGCGGGCGGAAGCCGGGCGCGGACATTGCGCCGGGTGTTTTCCGCCGCGTGTTTCTGATCCGGCTCTTGACATCCGCCGCCCTTCCGGCTTATACTTGGGCTGAAACGCTGCAACTGCGGCGGCCCAGCTTTATAGCCGCCGTGAACGAATCCGCATCTTGGAGGGTGTACATGATTTACCAGACGTTTGAAATTACCGCCCTTGGCGAAACGGCAAAACTCGTAACCTATATCCGTTCTCAGGCGCATTTGGCGGCCCCCCGAGCCCTGGCCGCTCGTACTCGTCATTCCGGGCGGCGGCTATCTCGAAGTGGTGCAGCGGGAAGCCGAGCCGATCGCCTGCGCCTTTAACGCCCGCGGTTTTCACGCGGCGGTGCTCCACTACTCGACCGCGCCGGCCGTATTCCCCGCCGCGCTTGTACAGGAAGCGCTGGCGATCCGCCTGATCCGGCAGCACGCCGCGCAGTGGAACGTGGACCCGGACAAGATATTCGTGAGCGGGTACAGCGCGGGCGGGCATCTCGCCGCCAGCATCGGCGTTTTCTGGAACCGGCCGTTCCTCTCGGAGCTGGCGCAGCTCGAGCCGGCCGACATGCGCCCGGCGGGGCTTGCGCTCGCATACCCCGTGATTACAGCGGGCGAATACGCGCACGCAGGCTCGATGCGCAATCTGCTCGGCAAAAAATACGGCGACGCCGAACTGACGGAGCTCGTGAGCCTGGAAAAGCAGGTTAGCGCCGACACGCCCCCGACGTTTATCTGGTCCACCGCCGAGGACGCGGTGGTTCCCGTGGAAAACACGCTTCTGTTCGCAGGCGCGCTGCAGCGCAATCACGTCGGCTTTGAAATGCACGTCTACCCGCGCGGACCGCACGGACTTGCGCTTGTGACGGAGGACACCATTGAAACCGGAAACGCCGCCGAACTGCGGGATATCGCGGACTGGCCGGACCACGCCGCGCTCTTTATGCGGCGCGTCTGCGCCCGGGACAGGCGCGGTTAAACGGAATTCCGCCATCCTGACGGCGCGGGCAAATGCCTGCGCCGCTTTTTTTGCGGACCGGCGCGGACAGGCTGAAAACGTTTTTGGCAAGCGCATACGCGTGAGATAACGCGCGAAAATGAGAGATAATACAAAAAAAATAGATTTAAATTAAAAAACTGGCCTGTAACCTCTTGACAAGCTCCGCACAATTCAGTATAATGACAAAGCTGATTAAGATCCGATGCTGTAAAATCGGAAATTCTAGGAGGATATCATGGGCACATATATGGCCAATCCACAGACAGTGGAACGCAAATGGTATGTGATCGACGCCGCCGGCAAGGTCATGGGCAGAGTTGCCGCCGAAGCCGCTACGCTGCTCAAGGGCAAGCACAAGGTGGATTACACACCGCACGTCGACTGCGGCGATTTCGTTATTATACTCAATTCGGATAAGATCGTTCTGACCGGCAACAAGCTCGAGCAGAAGGTCTACTACCGTCACACCGGCTATCCCGGCGGCCTCAAGGAGACGAAGTACCGCATTCTGATGCAGAACAACTCCTGCAAGGGCGTTGAGCTCGCCGTCAAGGGCATGCTCCCGAAAAACTCGATCGGCCGTTCCGCTATGAAGCGGCTGTTTATCTACAAGGGCGCGGAGCACAAAAACCAGGCGCAGAAGCCCGAAATTTGGGCAATGGATTAAGGGGAGCAGTCATGTACGAATCAAAAGAGAGTTTTTTACGGTACAGGCAGACGCAAACAGTCGATTGCGCGCGTCAGGCTTCTACCCCGGCACCGGCGCCATCACCATTAACGACAGGGATATCGACGAGTTCTTCGGCCTCGACACCCTGAAGCTGATTGTGCGCCAGCCCCTGGAGCTGACCAAGACCACCGGCAAGTTCGACGTGGTGTGCCGCGTCGAGGGCGGCGGCGTATCCGGCCAGGCCGGCGCCATCCGCCACGATCGCCCGCGCGCTGCTGGAAGCGGACGCGAATTTCCGCGCCGACCTCAAAGCCGCCGGTTTCCTCACGAGACCCGAGAATGAAAGAGCGCAAAAAATACGGCCTCAAGGCCGCACGCCGCGCGCCCCAGTTCTCCAAGAGATAACAGGACGTTTGGAAAACCTCTGCTCTGCAGGGGTTTTCTTTTTGCGCGTTATGCGCCGCGGCGCGCCCTGACCGGAACGGAAAGACGCGGAGCAACAAAAAGCCGGGCGCGCCAAAAGGCGCGCCCGGCCGTATTCTTTATGTGGCAAAATTACAGGATGCTTTTTCCGTCCCAGTCCTCACAGGGGCTGACGCCCAAAAGCTGTGCAATCGTGGGCGCGATGTCGATGATGCTTACCTCCCGGCCGAGCTCTCCGGCGGGTATATCCGCCGCGTGCAGGACGAACGGGATGGTCATATCCTCGTCCACTTCCAGGCCGTGGATCCGGTCGTGCCCGCCGTGATCCGCTGTGACGATGACGGCGTACTCCTCCGGAAGCGCGCCGACAACGCGCTGGATATTCGTCCACACGTCGTGCACCGCCGTTTTGTACTCCGGGCTCATCCAGCCGCAGGCGTGGCCCGTGGTATCGGGATGGCCGAAATACAGGAACACAAAATCGGGCGCGCTTTCCCGGATACAGGCCACGGCGGCGTCCGCATTGCGCCGCATGGTCTCCTGCGACTGGAGCTTATGCCCGTGCAGGTACTGGCTGTATTCCACAGCGCCCGGACGGGACAGGTCGCGCAGTTCCTCCCAGTCGTAGAAAAACGCGCAGCTCTTTTTCGCTTCGCTGAGGTGGTCAAACAGGCCGCTTACATAGCGGACCTGCGGCGTGTAGGTATTGCTGAGGATTCCGTGCCGCTGCGGCGTCACGCTGTGGAACAGGCTCATGTGGCAGGGCAGCGTCACCGACGGCATGACCGTACGCGCGCGCAGGGGTAGGCGCTCCCGCGCAGAAATTCGCCGACAAACGGATTGCCGCAGGCCTCCAGCGCGTCCGCGCGCATGCCGTCCGCCAGGATCAAGAGTACTTTGCGGTTCATTTTGCTCATCCTTTCCGAAACAGTTTCAGCTTATACTAACTCTTTTAATTATAGCAAAACGACCCTCAAAGTCAATGCGACAGAGAATATTCTGCCGCGGCGGAAAGACGCGGCGGCTGTCATACGGCCTTATAAACCCGCGCCGCCGCCGGGCGCATCGTCCGGAACCAGCGCGTACATGCAGTAGTCCAGCACCTCGCCGCGCTTGTATACGCCCCTGCGCATCACGCCCTCGAGCACAAAGCCGGCCTTTTCCAGAACGCGGCGGGAGCCGGTATTGCGCGCAAAAGGGCTCCGCGTATATGCGCGCCAGCCCGAACCGGCGGAACGCCTCGGCGCAGATTTCCCGCACCGCCTGCGTCATCATCCCGCGGCCCCAGTACTCCTCGGCCAGCCAGTACCCGAGTTCCGCGCTTTTGGAATATACGTCGGCGCCCACAAAAAACGCCGATACTGCCCACCGCCCTGCCGTCGGCCTCCAGGGCGCGGCAGAGCCTGCCTTCGTCGCCGGCGGCGATACAGTCCGCAAGATACGTCTCGGCGTCCCGCAGCGAATACGGGTGCGGAAATACGTCGCGCAGATTTCTCGCCACGTTTTCATTGTCGGCATACCGCGCCACGTCCGGCGCGTCCTCCATACGCCATTTGCGCAGGATGATTTCCATGGTTTTCGCCTCGCATTCTGCAATGTTGTTTTTCATAGTATACCACCGTGCCGGCGCAGCGCAATCACAATCCGCCGTCCGCCATGCGCTTTGTGAGCCGCTCCAGGTTTTCAACGGTCGTGCGGTTGAAAAAGTGCTCTATTTTCTCCGCCTGTTCCAGCTCGTTGTCCGTGCCGTTGAGCGCGCACAGGAACCGGTGGACGACGCCGTGGCGGTAGAGCAGGTATCCGCCCGCCGAACGGCCCTTGTCCGTCAGGTAGATCTCCCCGTATTTCTCCGCGCGCAGATAGCCCGAAAGGCTCAGGTGCTGGATCATCTTCGTCACCGACGAGGGCTTCACGTGCAGCATATGGGACAGGTCGCCCACCCGCACGCTCTCCCGGTCCTGCAGCAGGCGGCAGATCATCTCCAAATAGTCCTCCATTGCCGACGTCAGCTCCCCCGCCCCGTTGGCCTGATAGCCTTTTCAGCGTATAAAAACCGTCCTTTTCCTGCAAAGCAGTCGCCCCCCGCTCTCTTATGGATACGGCCCGCACCATATGCCCAAGCCGTGAATACGCTATTGTTGGAAAGTTTCCTTTCCTAAAACCTATTCGAGAGGCGTCATCCATATGAATCGAACCATTTGCTTAAACGAGATAAAACCCGGCCAGCGCGCCGTTGTGCGCGAACTGCGCACGGGCGGCAGCATGCGCCGCCGCCTGCTGGACATAGGACTGATTGAGAATACGGACGTGGAATGCATCGGCACAAGCCCGGCGGAGACCCCTCCGCATACCTGATCCCGCGGCGCGGTGATCGCCATCCGCTCGGAGGACTGCAGCGGAATCCTGATTGAAGCGCGCTGAGGAGAGGGGGAATCCAAGTGGGTCTGACAAACAGCTCGATCGGCCTGAAAGCGGTGGATTCGGGCCTGGAAATCAAACGGCAGCGCGCGGACGATAAAGTCGTCGCCCTCGCGGGGAATCCGAACGTGGGCAAAAGCACCGTTTTCAACGCGCTGACCGGTCTCAATCAGCACACCGGCAACTGGCCGGGCAAAACGGTCACCAACGCGCAGGGGTACTGCGCCGGCAAAACCACGGTTACGTTCTGGTCGACATCCCCGGCACATATTCGCTCATGGCGCACTCCGCAGAGGAGGAGGTCGCGCGCAACTTCATCTGCTTCGGCGGGCCCGACGCCGTCGCCGTCGTCTGCGACGCGACCTGCCTGGAGCGCAACCTCAACCTTGTTTTGCAGACGATGGAGATTTCAAGCAGGGTCGTCGTATGCGTCAACCTGCTCGATGAGGCAAAGCGCAAGCGCATCCGGATCGACCTTGCGCAGCTTTCCGAAAAGCTCGGCTTGCCGGTCGTCGGCACGGTCGCGCGCAAAAAGAAGAGCCTGGACGCGCTTCTACGCGCTCTCGACGGCGTGACAGGCGGCGGATACGAGGCGAAAAATCCTATACGGTGCGGTATCCGGAGGCGGTCGAGGCCGCCGTCGCCATTGTGGAGCCGGCGCTGCGCGAACGGCTCGGCGGCCGGCTCAGCAGCCGGTGGCTGAGCCTGAAGCTGCTGGACCGGGACGATTCCCTCATCCGCGAGATCAACGCGTACCTGGGCGAGGATTTTTTGCAGGACGAGGCGCTGCAGCAGGCGCTGGACGAAGCCGCGCGCCTGCTTGAGCGCCGCGGCATAGGCCCGGCAGTTAAAGGACCGGGTGGTGTCGGCCCTGGTCGGCGCGGCTGAGGAGATCTGCAGGGGCGCGGTTACATACGAGAAACAGGCCTATGACGCGGCCGACCGCAGGCTCGACAGAATCCTGACCAGCAAGCGCACGGGCTATCCCATTATGCTCCTGCTGCTGGCCTTTATCTTCTGGCTGACGATCACCGGCGCGAACTACCCGTCGCAGCTTCTGTCCGACGGCCTGTTCTGGGTCCAGGACCGGCTGACGGAGTTTTTCCAGTATATCAACGCGCCGGATTGGCTGCACGGCGTGCTTGTGCTCGGCCTCTACCGCGTGCTCGCCTGGGTCGTGTCCGTCATGCTGCCGCCAATGGCGATTTTTTTCCCGCTTTTCACGCTGCTCGAGGACGCCGGATACCTGCCCGGATCGCCTACAACCTCGACAAGCCGTTCAAGCGCTGCAATGCCTGCGGCAAGCAGGCGCTCACGATGTCTATGGGACTCGGATGCAACGCGGCGGGCGTGGTTGGCTGCCGTATTATCGACTCGCCGCGCGAGCGCATGCTCGCCATCCTCACCAACAACTTCGTCCCCTGCAACGGCCGGTTCCCGACGCTGATCGCCATCATCACCATGTTCTTTGTCGGCGCGGCGGGCGGCGCGTTCTCCTCCGCTGTGTCCGCCCTACTGCTGACCGGCGTCATCCTGCTCGGCATATTCGTGACTTTCGGCGTGACACGGCTGCTTTCCGAAACCCTGCTGAAGGGCACGCCCTCCTCCTTTACGCTGGAACTGCCGCCATACCGGAAACCGCAGGTGGGGAAAGTGATCGTGCGCTCCGTTCTGGACCGGACCCTGTTCGTTCTGGGCAGAGCCGCCGCCGTGGCCGCGCCTGCCGGGGTGGTGATCTGGCTGATGGCGAACATCACGGTGGGAGACGTCAGCCTGCTCGGCCACTGCGCCGCGTTCCTGGATCCCTTTGCAAAACTGATGGGAATGGACGGCGTGATCCTCATCGCGTTCATCCTGGGCTTCCCCGCCAATGAAATCGTCGTGCCGATTATTATTATGGCGTATATGGCGCAGGGCAGCATTCTGGAGCTTGGAAGCCTTGCCGAAATGAAACAGCTGTTTGTCGCCAACGGCTGGACCTGGGTAACCGCCGTCAGCGTCATGCTGTTTTCGCTCATGCACTGGCCCTGTTCCACCACCCTGCTCACCATCAAAAGGAGACGGGAAGCTGGAAGTGGACCGGGCTTGCCGCCGCCCTGCCCACGGCGATCGGCATGTGCGCCTGCATCCTGTTTGCCGGCATTGCAAGGCTGTTTGCATAGGCAGAAAAAGCCCTCCGCAGCACAACAGCGTGATGACGTGAGGGGGTGAAACCAAAACAACCGAACAGGATACGCAACCCTCAGGCTCTTTGAAGCCTGAGGGTTGTTGCTGCGCTTAAAATTTGTCTACATATGCAATCTGACAGCGGGCCCATACCACCGGCAAAAAGTCAAATAATACAAAAAAACAAAGATATCATTGCATTTTTCACTAAAAATGCTATCCTATTTATGAGATCTGTGCAATTTCGAGGATAACGCTTTCAATTATACAAATTAGGACAAATAAAAAGGCAAACTCGAAGAAACAACACCGAATTTGCAGACCTTCTTCGAGTTAATAATAAAACTTGAAGGAGGTCTTTTCGATGAAAAGAAAACGCAAGACTGTTTGGGGAAAGTCAGACAGTCAAAAAACAAGTGGCTTTCCGCTGTACTTTCAATTTGCATGACAATGAGCATATTGATCGTGCATGCAACACCGGCTATGGCGGCTGCTTCCGGACTGTCGCTGGGTCAACCAAAGTGGGTGACCGAAAACAGCACATACCAACTATCTAACTTGACGATAGGAAATGAACTGTCAAACATCAAAACCGCGGTTGTCTCTGTGGATCGCGGAGGGATTTCGTCTGTTCCCAATACCGCCGGTACAATATGCTGGGATTTAAATAAAACCACAGCGACTATCGTTTTCAGCGAGTCTCTCCCGCGAGTTCTGTGCAATCGATACTGCGGGCCATTGTTTTTAACTATGTCTCCGGGCAAACGGTTACTATTACTTTGGATAATAATACTACGAATATTCCTGCGGATGCAACCGTAACCTCATGGAGCAACCATTACTATATGTATGTACCCACCAGCTCAACTTCGTGGAGCTATGCAAATACAGCAGCAAAGAGCTATACATACATGGGAATGCAAGGGTATTTAGCCACTGTCACAAACGCATAAGCGAAAACCTTGTTTTGAGTCAGATTACAAATAAAGGCGCCTGGTGCGGCGGCGTCCGATATAAAATAGGCAACACAACCGACTGCTTTAAGTGGGGGACGGTCCGGAAGCAGGGCAAATTCTCACTTGGGGAAATTGTTTCAACTCCAGTGCAAGAACCCAATAATGGCAACGTATCCGACAGACTCTATGAAAACTATATCGAAATAAACGCAGATAACAATACTTTTGAATGGAATGATTTGCCGGAGACCGGCAACCATACCATAACCGGATTCTTTGTGGAATTTGGAAACAGTGCGCCGGGCAACAGTGATCAGGGATCTGCTTCAGTAGCCACCGCCTCCATTGTCGTTACTGCACAGTCTTTTTTCATATCCTGTTACCATAAGCTCTGACCAAAACAAGGTTACGGTTACTGCGCCGTCAAGCATAACTGCGGGAGATTCTTTTGAAGCTACCATTTTATCCAAAACAGACTATGAGTTTCTGAATGCAAATGACATTCCAGTAACGATAAACAGCACAACGATAGACATAAGCAGTTACTTCAATGCGGCCACCGGAAAACTTACCATACCGGGTATTCTAATGAACGGCCCGATTACAATTCGTGTTTCCGACCCCACTTTAAAGTGGTATACAGCAAATAAGACAGACTTAAAAAATTCTTAAGCGCGGACAATTGGGATACCATTGACAAAAACGATTTTCAGAAATTAAAGGCAGAGTGGGATGCGCTGGGAGCGGTAAAACAGGCCAGCGTAGCAAACAGCTTGAAAGCCGAGGGCTCGACATATGATACAGCGTTAAAGATTACCCAAAAACTGGATTCCCTTTGCTTTAGGGATTGCAAAAGACAACAGCATTGCGGCAATCGATGAAGCGGCCGCGACACAAAAGGCGGCTATCGACGCTTGCGAACATTTGAGCGGCGATGAGAAAACCGCTTTGAAAAACGCGATTGACAACGCTGCCGCGGCGGCCAAGAACAGCATTACCAACGCTGATACGGTCGAAAAGGTGAATACTGAAAAGCAGTCGGGCCTTGGTAATCTGAACTTGGTTCATACGAAAGCGGACGCTATCGACGCCATTAACAAAAACTGGCGGATGAAACAGCGGCTGTAAACGCACTTGAAAATCTTTCCTCCGCTGAAAAGGAGGAGCTGTTATCCGCGATGACCGACGCGGCAGCAGCGGCAAAAGCGGCGGTCAATGCAGCGTCTACCATTGATTCTGTCAATACCGCCAAAACAAACGGCGTTGACAAGATGAATCTTCTTGACGCAAAAAAGCGAACGCGATCAACGGATTAACCAGGAAGCGGCCAACAAGAAAGCGGCTATCGACGCTTGCGATCATTTGAGCGACGATGAGAAGACCGCTTTGAACAATGCGATTGACAGTGCTGCCGAGGCGGCCAAGAACAGCATTACCAACGCTGATACGGTCGAAAAGGTGAATACTGAAAAGCAGTCGGGCCTTGGTAATCTGAACTTGGTTCATACGAAAGCGGACGCCATCGACGCCATTAACAAAAACTGGCGGATGAAACAGCGGCTGTAAACGCACTTGAAAATCTTTCCTCCTCTGAAAAAAGGAGGAGCTGTTATCCGCGATGACCGACGCGGCAGCAGCGGCAAAAGCGGCGGTCAATGCAGCGTCTACCATTGATTCTGTCAATACCGCCAAAACAAACGGCGTTGACAAGATGAATCTTCTTGACGCAAAAGCGAACGCGATCAACGGGATTAACCAGGAAGCGGCCAACAAGAAAGCGGCTATCGACGCTTGCGATCATTTGAGCGACGATGAGAAGACCGCTTTGAACAATGCGATTGACAACGCTGCCGCGGCGGCTAAGAACAGCATTACCAACGCTGATACGGTCGAAAAGGTGAATACTGAAAAGCAGTCGGGCCTTGATAATCTGAGCTTGGTTCATACGAAAGCGGACGCCACCGACGCCATTAACAAAAAGCTTTCTGATACTCAAACTGCCATTGACCAGATGACAAACCTTACCGAAGATGAAAAGACCTCCTATAAACAAGCCGCAGACGCAGCTGCAGGAGCTGCCAAAGAGGCTGTCAGCAATGCAACGTCTTCTGTAGAGATTGCTTCGGCTAAGGACGCCGGCATCGCCAATCTGGAGCTTAACAAAAGCAGGGCGGAAACGGTTGATGAAATCAATCGAAAGCTTTCAGAGACCATAGCGGCTATTGATGCGCTTGAGCATCTGAACAGCGAGGGAAAAGCCGCGCAAAGGACGCGGTGCAAGGAGCAGCAGACATAGCAAAGGCGGCTGTTCCCAATGCCGGTTCCGATGATCTGACCGGAATTTTGGAGTCGTTGGATGTGTCACTGAAAGATGCTACGGATCATGCTGTATCTGCTGATTTTATCGATGCTTATTTGAACGACAATGCAGACGGCACCGTCTATGATGATGTGACTTCTGCCAATATTGACAGTATTGTTTCCGGTCAGGCCCCTGGAACAATCTTACCGAAGAACAAAAAACTATTGTCAATCAAACCATTGCAGCTCTCAATAAAGACAAAACAGATGTCGATTATAGAACCTATCAGGATTATTTGGATGATGTCGCCGCTGTGATGGAAAATTCCAAGACTGCATTCATTGAGGAATATGTCTCCGATGAGCAGGGGAGGTTTACAAAGGAATCTACCGTTGACATTTACTATCAGCTGCTTTCCGGCAAGGAAACCTGGGACGGACTTTCCCAGGCAGAAAAGAATGCGATTGACGAAGCGCTTGTCGCTGCCGGAAGCAAACCCTATGAGGAACTCCTGAACGGGGCAAAAAGACGCCGTAGATGCTTCTGCTAACGATTTTATCGGTAAATATGCGAGCGATTCTGAGCACAATATTTACAAGCATATTACAGGCGAAAATTACGCTCAAATCATTTCCGGTCTTGAAACATGGAACAATCTGAATCAGGCCGAAAAGGACGCTGTCAATCAAATGCTGACCGAAGCGGGCGGAAAGACCTATGAGGAGCTTTTCGAGCAGGCACAGAACTATCTTGATATGGCGACCAATGCGTTTATTAAGAAGCACATGACTGATGACAAGGGCAAGGTTATCATTAAAGTCAGCCAGGACACCTACGATAAAAATCCTGGGTGCTGAAAGTGACTTCAATAAACTTCCCCAGGACCAGAAGGATGAAAATTAACAGGAAACTCAGGAGGCTGGTTCCGAAAAGACTTATGAGCAGCTTCTTGCTGAAGCCAAAAGGCGGTAGCCGCATCTGCCGACGGTTTTATCGACAAGTATGTCAGCGACATCAAGAAAAATATCTATAAAAACGCTGACAAAAACAACTACAAGCAGATTCTCTCCGGAGAGGATGTCTGGAACAGCTTAACGCAATCCGAAAAGGACGCCGTTAACAAGGCGCTCATTGCCGCCGGCGGAAAAACCTATGAGGAACTGATCGCTGTCGCGAAAAGCGTTGAGGCCGCTGTGAATAGTCCGAACACCCGCGATTACAGCAATATGCCGCTATGTCTTACGCTGATGCTTGCGGCTGAGTCTGCTCCGTAACCTTACATGCTTTCCGGAAGAAAGCAACCGCAAAATAATCCGGCAAATCAAAATGCAAAAAAGCTGACCAAGTACAATTCTTGGTCAGCTTTTTCCAATGCGGATGCGGACGGCTCCCGCCGCAACGGTGAATGCACGAACCGCCGGAATTCTATTCGTTATTCATTCTCCTGCGCTGCGCCGCATACCTCCAAATATACGGAACGGATCTGTTTCAGGTCCCTGACGGATGCTGACGATATCGCCGCTCACCAGTTCAAACTCCTTATCGGCGCGCTGGATATAGTCCATATTCACCAAATAGCTTTGATGGCATCGCAGAAAATAAGCGGGCAGCTCCTCCTGTATTTTATCCAGCCGCTTATAGACGGTGAAACACCTGCCGTCTTTCCGGTGAATAACGCACTTGTTGTTGTCGCTGTCGACAAACAGAATTTCGTCGATCGGGATATGGATGATGCCCGAATGCCGCTGGATTGCATAGGTCCCCTCTTTGTAGGATAACAGTATTTTATCCATAATCGAAAAAACCTTTTCATAACTGAGCGGCTTGATCAGATATCCGGAAGCGTTCACTTCATAACTGTCTACGGCGAATTTAGTCGTCGCCGTAAGAAAAACAATACTCCCCTCATAATGCATTTCATTCCGCAGTTTCAGGGCGGCGTCTATACCGAGTATTTCGTCCATATAGATGTCCATAAATACAATATTAAAAACCCGGCCCTCTTCAATATCACAGATTAAGTTGACAGCGGATTCATATTCTTCGATGTCAAAATGAACAGACCTTTGTTTTGCATACTCATACAGCATCATTGCTATTATTTCTCGATCGATCGGGTTGTCATCGCATAAGGCTATCTGCATGATTACATCCATCCAAATAAATCAATAAGATGATATACAAATTATATCCAAATTCGTCATAAGAAGCAATAGCATTCGCTTAACATAGAAAAAAATCCACGTATTATATAGCAAACAATCACAAAAAATGCGAATATCCACTATATTTATGTCATTATCCATCTGTAAAAAGTTTTGATTTCGGCTTATTTCTGTTATGATGTATCCATCATAAAACAGACAATCCAGGAGGCACACGACATGATAACGTACCGTATCAAAGAGGAAAAGCTGTACTGTTCCGATATAGGCGATTATATCGCGTTTGGAATAGATGCTTTCCACATGACCGATAAGATGGAACGGCTGATTGAAACTGTACCCGATGTTTTTCTGAAAAAGAGGAAGCCGAGGATTTTGTAAGACTGTGCAATTCGTCTGAACTGGATATTATACATCTGCATGAAATTATTGAAGACACCATCGGCATAAATTGAGAAGAACATGGAGAATCAATGGCTGCTGAAACCGTATACGGTTCCAACGATAATCGCTCTGATATGGGTGATGATTCTGGGTGTTGTATACCTTTGCTATCATAACATCAACCAGCAGTTCTGCGAGGAGCGGCTGCGAACGCTGGACGCCATTTCATCCAAAGTAACAGTGAGTACATATACCCGTTTTGAGGTGCAGTGGACAACCCTCAACTATGCTGTTCGAATTTTACAGGCAATCGACACTGAAAACGAGAACGATCTGTTTGAGCAGATAGATACCATTGAAGCGTCGCTCGGCCTGTCAGACGACGACGGCATGCTCTATCTGTTCGATGAGAGAGGGTATTACTACGGAGAAAACGGCAAAGTCGGACTTTGGGCCGACCTGAAAATATTGCAGGACAAGCAGCGGTACAATTTAAGCGTAACCAACCTGCCGAAACAGGAGACGCACCTCGGAGATTACATGGTGTTTTTTCTTTCGGCTGGAGGAGCCGAGGCTTATGGACGGGATAACGGTTACGCATATCGCGATGGCAAGAGATATTGCCATTTTTGACAATGACATGGAAATCGGCGAGTATGGAGATGTGGACAGCTCCTATATTATCCGCAAAAACGGGACAAGGATCGCGCATCAGTCGAACAACGAGATTTTCGAGAACGTATACAATGTTCTGAAAAGCGTTTGATATGTGCCAGTTCAAACACGGCGTTACGCAGGAGACGATCAAACAGGATATACGCAACAACCGTTCCGGTTCCGCACATATGGTTCATAAGGGCGGGGACTATATCGTAGCATATCAGCCCTTAGGCATCAGCGACTGGTACTGTATTTACATCGTGTCGCTCAACGCCAGCAATCAGAGCACAACCGAATTTATATTGCAAACGGTACTGACCATAGGCGGGACGAGCATTGCGCTGCTGATTCTCTGCATGATG
>VOFB01000818.1_pt1 | contig 28001 bp, 35 predicted proteins | sample 5384141 | NCBI WGS metagenome assembly VOFB01 (sample SAMN12384721, study PRJNA508395) | human gut metagenome | isolation source: healthy gut A | host: Homo sapiens | reverse complement strand
ACACTTATCATTTTTAAATTAAAATTTATTAAAAAATATCCTAAAATGTATAAAGCATTAAGTAAAAATTCTTTTATTTTCAAAGATTTATGAGTGTTTTTTCATAACACTCCATTTACCAGTTAATTCCAACTTTAGTTAACTTTTCTTCTTGATTGTTATTTTTCTTTTCGGCTCTAATCTTTCTTTTTTTTGATACATATCCATATTTTTCACTTCCTTTTTTATAAGTTATAATTATTTTTCTGAATATTTTTAGAAATTCTTCTAATTCTGTTTCATTACTAAAAGCATATTTTCTTTATTTCATTTATTTGCTCTATTGTTATTGGGCCTTCTCTTAATATTTTTATTTCATCATCACTACAATCTATAATTGTACTTCCTTTTGAAAAAAATCACATTTCCTCCATCATTCCATCTAAATTTGGACACATTTTTTTCTATTTCATCTAAACTGGTACAAGTAGGCTCTCCACTTTGATTAGCACTTGTCATAAATATTGGACTTTCTAATTCTAAAATTAATTTTTTATTGTTTCTGATGTCGCCATTCTAACTGCAATTGTATCTTTTCCATTTGTTACATATTCTGGTAAATTCTTGTTTTTCTTTAATACTAATGTAATTGGCCCAGGCATAAATGATTTTATTAATTTTTCCGCTACATCATTTACAATAGCTATGCTTTTTATCTGTTCTTTGCTTGCACACATTACAGGAAATGACTTTTTTATTGAATGATTGCATAGTGCGTTCCGCCATCTTTAGAAAAAATTCAATCAATGGATTGCTTTTTCTAAAGAATGATTTTTCAAACTATTTTTCCTAATTTAAAATACAACGTAATTAAATTTTTTCAGTTCCATTTATCTGTTTAAAATATGTTTCACCATTATACAATAGATTTATAACCTGAAACAGTATTCCTTATGTCTTATTCCAAGTTATTTGGTTGTTTTTTTTGTATTTCCTTAATTTGGTGTTCAACTATAAATTAATGTTGGAGTTTTGTTTAGTCTTCTAATGTATATTTTTTATCTAAACTTATAAGTGGACTATCTATATATGCATATAAATACCATTGTGTGTTAATTGTTTGGAATCAATAACAAAAATGTTATATTTTCTTTTTTCTTCCCAGAACTTGTGGATTTTGAATTATTATTGGTCTTTGAAACTCTATTTTAGAAGGAGCATTAACTAACTCTAGATTACCATATTCTATAAATCTTAGTATTTTCGCTGTTTGAAATTTTAATAAATCTAAATTTGAAGACTTTTTTTCCTTTGCGTTAAATTATTGCTTGTTATTGTAGTTTTTGAAGAAGTTACTGTTGAGGCAATAACTATATTTTCTTCATTTGATTTATACCATGAATATAATGGATTATTTTCAATAACACCTGTACTAATAAGTTGTGGCGAAGTTAGCCAATAAGTAAGTGTTTTATAAATTTAAAAGTCCAACTTCAAATGAAGTTGAACTTCTTTATAATGTTCTATAATTATTTTTGTCTGATCTTTCATCTAATTTTCTGTCAAATTGTTCATTGTTATAAAACCAATCTGTTTTTTTTATCTTTAGGGTTTGCTTTTTCTTCCTTTATCTAGTAACAAATCAGCAAGTACTGCAATTGGTAATATTATTCCAATTATTGATATAAATACATTTAACGCAGTTTCCATAGAAGCTCCATTTAGCACTGTTTGAATATTATTTATAACATCTACACCAAAATACATTCCATATGCTAGTAAATATATTAATGCCCCAATTAATTTTCTTCTAACTATTAATACAATACATACCAATACTACAAAAGATAATATAATTTCTAAATTTTGGTTTAATGGTGCAATTCCTCCAAGTGTAGTACCAAATTCTGGCATTACTGCAACTATAACCCTAAATACCCAAAACATAACCATAACCATAACTAACATCCATGTTGAAAATTTTTTCATTTGTTTTTCCCCCTTATTTTTTATAAAATAATAGAGAAGTATTTAGATTTTTAATCTAACCACTTCCCATTATTATTAGTCTTCATCTACAAAATCAAAGTCATCTTTGAATTTTTCTTTAAAAATCTCAAATACTTTATTTAATACATCTTCATCTTCAACACTTACATAAGATTCTTCTTCTGAATCTTCATCATCGTTGTCCTCTAATTTTAATATTACTACTTCTCCATCTTCTTCTTCTCCTTCTTCTGCAACTGGTAGTAATACAACATATTCTTCATCGTCTAATTCTACTAAGTCTAAAAATTCAAATTTCACTTCATTTCCATCCTCATCATTTAATACTATTATATTGTCTAATTCTTCTCCATCTAAATTATTTTCCATAATTTTCTCCTTCCTTATTTTTATATGTTATATTTTAACATCTAGCTTGAACTTTTTCAATCTAATTTTGAATTATTTTTTTTAATTTATTTAAATATGTTTCTAAAATATATACTGCAGATATAGTATCTACTATATTTCTTTTTTTATTCTTGTTTACTCCTAAAAAATTCATTGTTTTATGAGCTTCAACTGTTGTTAATCTTTCATCCATTGTTTCAATTTTTAGTTTGTTATATTTACATTTTAATTTATGTATAAATTTTTCTGTTTCTTCTGTTCTTATAGATTTTGTACCTTTTAATGTAATTGGAAGCCCAACTACAATTGTATCTATATCATAAAATTCTAACAATTCATCTATTCTTTTTAATACAACTTTATCAGAGTTATTTCTTTGTATTGTCTCCAACCCCTGTACAGTTATATTTAGTCCATCTGTTATGGCAATTCCAACTCTTGCATCTCCATAATCAATTCCTAATTTTCTCATATTATGCGCCAAGTCCTATATATTCTTGTACAAGTTTTTCAGTAATTCATCTCTTTCAATTGATCTTATTTTATTTCTAGCATCATTATGGCTTGTTATATATGTTGGATCTCCAGATAATATATAACCAACTATTTGGTTTATTGGGTTGTAACCTTTTTCAACCAAAGCCTCATAAACCTCTTTTAAAATTTCCTTTGTTTTTATATTGTTTTCTCTTTCAACTTTAAAGTTCATAGTTTTGTCAAATTCCATAAGCTTCCTCCTTACTTTTTAAATATTGTTTATGTCACTTTCATTTATGTCTGCATTATCAAGATAATTTTCTAATTTCTTTAATACTTCTTCTAGTCCAGTACCTTTATAATATGTTGAAATTGCAAAATTTAATCTTGGGTATACTTCTTCTTTGTTTTTCTTTTTTTTGTTTTTTAGTTTTCTTACCATCTTCTGGTTCATCTATATCAACTTTTTCTTGCAATGATATTGCTGTTTTTTCTATTTTTTCTTTTATATCATTTAAAAATTCTGCTACCCCATTTAATTCAACTCCAGAAAATACAATTGCAAATTTTGGTCCCATATATCTTACAAAAATATACTCTTTTGACATGTTTCGGCTAAAGATTTCGCTAACTTTTGTCAATACTTTATCTCCTAATTTTCTTGAGTTTTGTTCATTTATTTGTGGTAAGTTTGTTATTTTAAACATACATACAGTTGAAATTGTATATTTGTCAATAATTTTCTTTCCTTCTCCATATAAATATTCTTCAGATTTTAGTCCAGTAAATAAATCTGTTCTAACTATTGCTTCTAATGTTTTTTGATGTACAACTGTTTTTAATACTGCTACAATGTTTTCTTTAACAACATCTAATATTGTTATATCCACATTGTCAAAATCATGTGGTGTTCCACTTTCTATAATCCAATAGCCAATATATACATTATCTATATAAAGTGGAAAAAATATTGCAGATTTTGCCCTTCCAAATTCCATTTGTTGATATGGTAATTTTTCACTTTCTTTATTAACAGTAACATATTTAGGAGTTGCAGTAGCTATGCTATCTTTAAACATATCAACTTCTTGTAATGCTTTTAAAGAATCCCAGTGTTTTTTGTCAACATTTGATGCTTTTATAATATATTGTGCACCATCAAAAACAACAATTGTTGAATATTTTATTTCATATTTTTCTAATAATATATCATTTATTTTTTTTATTTTTTCATCTACTGTTGAATATTCCCCAATTGTGTTCATGAAATCTTGTACAATTGAAAGGTTATTTATTCTTTGATTTATATTATTAAATGCTTGAATTTTTTTATGAATATTAAGATTGTAAATAATTAAACCTATTACAATCAGTACAAGTATTATTACAACTGCTACTGCCACTATATGTTCCCCTATTTTAATATTTTCGTTTCATTTGATTTAAAGTGTTATTCATGCTTGCTGAAAATCCATTATTATAAGATTGCACTCCCTGTGGTCTATAAATATTGTTTCCAGCAGGTGTTGGATATACCATGTTATTAAGTTCTTTTAAATTTGCAATAAAGGCTTTTGAATATCCTTTTATTGATATATCACAATTTATAATACTTTCTAGATATCTAGTATATATTTCTTGTTCAAATGGAATTGTCATATATTTTACTGTATTTCTATCAAATAATTCTGTCATAAAAGACATTGCTGGATCATTATAAAATGCCATTCCACCTATAATTGTCTTTTCTGAAATTCCTCTTACTTTTACATATTTATTTAATATTATTTTTATTTTGTTTTGATCTAATATATTTTTTGCTTTTAATTCGCGTAAAAATGCAGTTAATGGTTGAATTGTAAGAATATCTAATGTTTGTACTAAATATATTTCTTGTGCATTTGAAAAGTAACCAAATGGTGTATCAAAATCACAATCTATTAAAACTAAGCTATGATTTCTTACTAATGTTTCTAATATATTTTGAGCATTATTTAATTCTTCTCTTTCTGTTGGTAAAGATGTATAAACTGTTAAATTTCTATTTACAGTAATTCCTTTTGCTTGTCCATTTGATAAATTTTGTAATGTATTTGTTGCAATATTTCTTAATTCTTCTTCATTTTTGTATATATATAATATGAATTTTTATTTTTGTTGTATCCAATATAGCAACATTTATTCCTATTGATGATGCATATTCTGCCAAATTATTTACTATAAATGATGTTCCATTTTTACTTGTTCCAACAAACGTTACAACTTTTTTATCTGATGTTAAAAGTCTTGCAAGTTCTTGACTTGGTTCAAAATCTTGTCTATTATTTATTCCACTAACATTTGTTACATCAACATAATTACTATATGAATTGTTGTTTGTCATTGTATTTTGAGTTGTTTGATTATAATTGTTGTAATTATTAGTATAAGCATTATTTTGAGGTATGTTGGTTGGTTCCTCAAAACCTGGTAATACATCTGTATTTTCTTTTTTTCTTCTTGTTCAAATCCTGGTAATACATTATTAGGAGTATTATCTTCTATTCCTGGTAATGGACTTGGAGAGTAATTTGTATTTTTAAATCCTGGTACTATTTCTTCTTTTTTTCTTCTTCAAATCCAGGTAACACTGTATCTTCCATTTTTTGAAATCCTGGTAATACTTCATCTTCTACTTTTTCAAATCCTGGTAAAGTATTTGATTGTTCTGTAACATTTTTCTAGGTCTTCCCCTTCTTTTTGGTGTTTCATCAGTTTTTATAGTATTTTCTTGGATTGGTGTTTTTCTAGGTCTTCCTCTTCTTTTTTGGTGGTTGCTCTTGAACTATTGGTTCTGGAATGACTGGCACGTTTGATGTTTTTGACATTAAGCTTTCTAACATGTCATCTTCATCAGGTTCTATGTTACTCTCTTGTCTGTTATATGTTGGTACTTGCATATTTGAAGTTTTAACTTCTGGCTGTACTTTTGTTCTTGTTAATTTCTTAACATTATTAGTATTTACAGCAGATGGTATAACAATTGGCTCTGTCATTACAACATTTTTATTTTTTGGTTTTAATAATTTTTCACTTGGCCCTAAATCTTCATTTTCTTTTCTTCTTATACTATTTGCTACACTATTATTAAATGACATTATTTGTTGATATTTTGGTGATTTTTCCTCTAAAACTGCTCTTACATTTAATGGTAAAAATTTACTTATTATTCTTAATTGTGCATCATTATATTGTGCAACAATATTATTAAAACTTGCTACATATTTATCTTCATTTTTTTTCCAAGTTTTCTATAATGTGCAAGTATATTTTGAATTTCTTGTTCACTAACATCATTTTCATTTTCTGCTTGATATTTTACCTCGTCAGAATCCATTTTATAATATTCTTTTGCTTCTTTTTTTGAACGTGGTCTATATATTAAATTACAAACTTCTTCTACACTTCTGTCATTTCCTAAAATAGCATTATAAATTCCTATACCAAATAATTTTACTAACATTTCTTCTGATTTTGTTCTTCTGTCAGAACATATTAGTATAATTGGTATGTCGTCTCCTCTCATATTTGAGGCTTCATCACTTATACTATCTAATTTTTCAAATATAAATTTGTCTATTTGATCATATTGTGTATGTGTAAATGCTTCTAATTCCTCACTAATAACTATTCTGTCATATGTTTTATCTTTTTGTATTTCTTTTAATATTGCATTAAAGTAATAGACATTTTTGTATGATATTATTTCCTTATAATTCTTTTGATATTTTTTTACTATCGCCTCTGATATCTCTTCATTACTCACAGCAAATAAAACTTTCATTTGTTACCCCCTTCCAAATTTTACAAACACTGCAAACGCAAGTGGTAAGATTTGGCATATAATTAATAATGTAACAAAAGTTACAATTAATCCCATTCCTTTTTCTAATGTGTCTAACTTTCTTATACCTATAACATATTTATGAATTGCACCAACCGCAATTCCTAAAAAGCATAGTGGTATACTCCATATTCTTACTAGATTTAATATGTATGCAACTGTACCATCAGCGTCAGAGCCATACTTTTGTTTATAATCCTCTAAAGATTTTGCTTCTTTTTCTTTTATTTCTACTAATTGACCTTCTACTCTATTATCTAATACTTGTTGTGCTGCATATATTTTGTTTGTGCATGAAAATATACCAAATATTGTTATTACTAATAGTAGTGTTATTAAAGCTTTTTTCATTTTTTGCCCCTTTCTTTGCTACTTATGTACAAATATGTATTTTTTATACCTATATATCATACAATAATATTAAAAAAATAGCAACATTTTTTACAAAAATTGTTGCTATTTTTTAGAAGCTTAATTTCAAATTCTTTAGTTTAAATTATAATTTTTCATATAAGTACTTCATATGATTATATACTGCATTTGCCCAATTTTTATCTGTTGCATATTTGGTATTTATTCCGCTTAGAGTTGGGCCATTATAATATGTACCAGCAGCCTTTTCATCTCCATATATTTTAGTTCCTTTTGGATTTATGTAATACTTAACCAAAACTCTTGCTATTAAATCTATGCTTTCTGAATAATTAGAAAATGTATATGCTCCATTATAAGGATTTGAATCATATGCGCCATATCCAAATAAATTATATTTATTCTTAGAAATTTTAGATGTTCCCCATGCGCTTTCATGTATTCCCATAGCAGCAACAAATAAACCATTTATATTATATTGCTTTTCTATATAATAAAAATATTGTGCATTATTTTGAAATACCTTATTAGTATCTTTTGAATCTGTTAAAACTTTTTTAAATTGTTCTAAAGATAGTCCACTTGGCTTATTTAGACTCATATTAAAACTCAAATTTTTTATTAGTTCTTGCTTACTTTTTTGATTATATGTATTTTGCTCATATTCTTCATTTGGATTTTTATAAGTAGTACATTCTTTTTTTACCCATCCTGTTGTCCCACCACTAGATATTTTATACCATTGTTCTTTTATTTCTAGTATTTTTAATTCTTCATTATTATTTAATGTTGCAATTTTTAAACTTTCACTACTTGGATTTTCTTTTACTTCAAGTCTATCTGAAGTAACATACACATTGTCTCCTACTTTTTCTTTATAATTGCTAGTATAATTTGCCCCACCAATTTCAACTATTTTATCTACTGATGCTTTTGTTACTTTACTTGCTATTTGTTCTTCTGAAATTTGCTGTTCATTTTCATATGTCTTTTTTACTGTTATTTGCTGAATTCCCTCTCTTCCTTCTTGTACAACTTGAATTGTACCTTTAGGTAATTGGGTATTAGTTTTATATTTTGTTATATATTCTAAAACTTCTTCTTTAACTTCTATTTCTTCTTTTTTCGAATTACTTGTATTACTTGTTATAATTTCATCTATGTTAATTTCTTTTGCATTGCTAATTTTTACATTATCTAAAGAATATGTTTGCTTAGTATCATAGGAATTACTTTTCGCAAATGTAAAGTTATAAATTACAATTATTGATAATAAAATAATAGCAAATATTATAAAAAATATTCTTTTGCAAATAATTTTTTTATCTTTAGAATTCATTTATATCACCTAGTTTTATTTTAAACTTTGTGTCTAATTTTGTCAATTTAAAAATATGGAAAATTTAATATTATAGCCTTAAATAATTGTAAGTAAATTACTTGATTTTATTGTTAATTTGTAATATAGTATAACAAATCACAAAGGAGGAAACATGATAAAGAAAAAAAGTTTAATAATATGTATTTTTGTATCTTTATTTATTATACTAGCTATACTTTTATATAATCTTTTTAACATGTTTTATAAAAAAACGGTATTTGAAAATGACGTCTTAGCTTTTTGGAATAAAAATCAAAAAACAATATTTTCAATAAATAAATGTGTGTTTTTTACAAGTTGTAATGCCAAAAATAAGACAAGCTCAAATACCAACTTTACTATAGAAAATTTATATCAATATACAGATATAGCATTATTTATAAACAATAATAGTGAAGAAAATAATTTAGAAAATACATTAAAAAGTGTAAAACTTACAAATTTAAAATATACAAAAGAGCCATCTATTGGCTCACCTAAAATATATTATAAAAACATAAATTCATTTGCTAAAAATGAGTTACTTACAGAAAACAAATTTGAAAATGAATTAAATTTTGAAATAACATCTGATGATACTAACAACCTAAGTAGTCCTACATTATACAATAATTGTGCAAATCAATTGTTTTAAGTTACATTAATGAAAACATAAAAACAGATTACACAATAACAGATACCTCAAATCCAATAACTTATGATGGTTCCCTACTTAAAAAATGCGGAATTTTACTAAATAATTTAGATTCTTCATTTTCATTTGATATATACATAACAAATAATTTAGACCAAGAATTTAAATGTACAATATTTATTAATATACCAACCAAATTGGATGATAAATCATTATATGATGGTACAATTACGTTAAAACAAAATACAAATTATATTTTTTATAGATACAAATAGGAGGATTAATAAATGTCAAACAATCAACCGATATACGAAAAATTAAAGAAAAAATATCACAAGACTGAACCAATTACAAATTTTAAAGATTTATTAGATAGAGCAGAAAATATTTATAAATCAAGAACTGCCTTTAAATTAAAGGACAAAAATAACCAAATATACAACATTACATACAAACAATTTAAAGATGATATAGTTTCTCTTGGTACATCTTTTATAGAAAATGGGTTATTAAACCAAAAAATATGTGTAATAGGAAAAAATAGCTACAAATGGGCTGTATCATATATTGCTGCAAGTATTGTTGGAATTGTTGTTCCTATTGACAAAGAACTTCATAGTGATGATGTTATTAATTTTATGAACATTGCATCTGCAAAGTGTATTTTAGGTGACTCTAAAAACTTAAATTTAATTAATGAAAATATTTCAAAACTAGAAAACAAAGAAACAACATTTATTTATTTTGACCTAAAAAAAGGTGAAAGTCAAAACACATTTGACGGTTTTATAAAAAATGGGTATGAACTAGTAAAAAATGGTAATGATAAATTTGATAAAATAGAAATTAATCCAAATGAAATGAAAATATTACTTTTTACATCTGGAACAACTGGAAATGCTAAAGGAGTCGCTCTTTCACAAAATAACATTTGCTCAAATATACTTTCTATTTATGGAATTGTAAAAGTAAAAAGAAGTGATTTATTCTTTTCTGTTTTACCACTTCACCATACATATGAATGTACTATAGGTTTTTTACTTCCAATTTATAGTGGTGCTAGTATTTGTTTTTGTGATGGTTTAAGATATATTGCTCAAAATATGCTTGAATACCACCCATCTGTTATATTGTGTGTCCCATTACTGCTTGAAAATCTTCATAAAAAAATAATTAAAAATTTGAGCAAATCTTTACCTGAAAAATATAAAAAAAATAAAGAAATTATTCTTGAAAATCTACCTTTTTATATAAAACCTATTGTTAAGTCTAAAATAAAAAATACTTTAGGTGGTAGACTTAGAGTATTTATTGTTGGTGCTGCAGCTGCCAACCCTCAAATTTTAGCTGACATTCAAAGTTTTGGTTTAAATGTTTTACAAGGATATGGCTTAACAGAATGTTCACCTCTAGTTGCAGGAAATACTGATTTTTATCAAAAAGATGATGCAGCTGGTTTACCCATCCCAAATGTAGAATATAAAATTAATAATCCAAATGATGAAGGAGTCGGTGAAATTATTGTAAAAGGTCCAAATGTTATGCTTGGATATTACAATATGGAAGATGAAACAAATAAAGTATTGGTTGATGGCTGGTTTCACACTGGTGATCTTGGCAAAATTGATGAAAATGGTTATTTGTATATAACAGGAAGATGCAAAAGCGTTATTGTTACAAAAAATGGTAAAAATATTTACCCAGAAGAAGTAGAACATTATTTAAATGATAGTCCTTTAATTGCTGAATCTCTTGTTCAAGGAATTCATAAAGAAAATGATGATGAAACATATGTTAATGCTCAAATTTTCCCTAATATTGAAGCAATAACTGAATATTTAAAAGGAACTGTTCCTACAAAAGCAGAAATTAAAAAAATTATTTCTGATGTTATATCAAACGTTAATAAAAAAATGCCTACTTATAAACACATAAAAAATTTTGTTATAAGAGATAAAGAATTTGAAAAAACTACAACTAAAAAAATTAAAAGATATGGTAATAATCTAAAAAATGATTAACTAAAAACCAGATTGCAAAAAGCAATCTGGTTTTTAGTTTGCATTATGTGTAATTTTGGATTAGCAACATCCTCCTCTACCACCACCGCAGCAGCAGCATAATAATAAGATAAGAATGATTATCCAGCAGCAGTCATCACCAAATCCGAATCCTCCACATCCTCTGTTTTCTGGCATAGTCTAGACCCCCTTTCGAAAAAGTTTTTTTCTCTTTTGTTGTTCCTTTGTATGTTATATAATATGAGAATTATTTTTTGCGTTACAGTTTTAAAAAAAATTTAAAAATTTTTTAATTTTTTTTTAAAATCGCTTGACAATATAAAAAAAAATCTAGTATACTAAATCTCGTCGAAAGGACATGGTCGCTTAGCTCAGCTGGGAGAGCATCTGCCTTACAAGCAGGGGGTCATAGGTTCGAGCCCTATAGCGACCACCATTTTTCTTTTTTGGCCCGGTAGTTCAGTTGGTTAGAACGCTAGCCTGTCACGCTAGAGGTCGACGGTTCGAGCCCGTTCCGGTCGCCATTTTTTTATATAAAATATTATTTTTGGCTCGATAGCTCAGTTGGTAGAGCAGGGGACTGAAAATCCCCGTGTCAGTGGTTCGATTCCACTTCGAGCCACCAAAAAAAGTAGTTGTAAAACTACTTTTTTTATTTTTCATCCATTTTATTAATACTTTACACCTCACAGGCTCGGCAAAGCTAAATAAATATAACAAAAAAAAACACAGCATACACTGTGTTTTTTTGTTAATATTAATACATTCCATCCATTCCAGCAGGCATACTTGCGTTACTGTCATGACATCCACATCCTTTTGCTTCTGGAACATCTGTAACCAAACTTTCTGTAGTAAGAACCATTGATGCAATTGATGCTGCATTTTGAAGTGCACTTCTTGTAACTTTTGTAGGATCAACAATTCCTGCTTTTTTCATATCTACATATTGTTCTTTTGCTGCATCAAATCCAACCCCTACTTCGGAATTTTTTACTTTGTCTACAATTACTGCTGGTTCTAATCCTGCATTTATAGCAATTTGTTTTACTGGTTCTTCTAATGCCTTTAATACAATTTCAGCACCTAATTTTTCTCCGCCTTCTAATGTATTCATTATACTTTCTACTTTTGGTATTACATTAATTAAAGCTGTTCCACCACCTGAAACTATACCTTCTTCAACTGCTGCTTTTGTTGCTGATAGTGCATCTTCTATTCTTAATTTTTTATCTTTCATTTCTACTTCTGTTGCTGCTCCTACGCCAATTACTGCAACTCCTCCAGCTATTTTTGCTAAACGTTCTTGTAAATTTTCTTTATCATATTCACTTTTTGTCTCTAAAATTTGTGTTTTTATTTGGCTAACTCTTTCTGCAATTTTATCTTTTTGTCCCAAACCATCTACAATTATTGTATTTTCTTTTTGAACTTTTACTTGTTTTGCTCTACCTAATTGCTCAACTTGAGTATCTTTTAATTCTAATCCTAAGTCAGATGTTATAACTTCACCACCTGTTAAAATTGCTATATCTTCTAAGTATGCCTTTCTCTTATCTCCAAATCCAGGTGCTTTTACAGCAACTACATTTAGAACTCCTCTTAATTTATTTAATATTAATGTTGATAAAGCTTCTTGCTCTATATCATCACAAATTATTAGTAATTTTCCAGATTGCTCCATTAAGTTTTCTAATAATGGCAATATTTCTTGAATATTACTTATTTTTTTATCTGTAATTAATATATATGGATTATCTAAAATTGCTTCCATTTTTTCTGTATCTGTTACCATATATGGAGAAACATATCCTTTGTCAAATTGCATTCCCTCTACAACATTTAATTCTGTATTTGATGTTTTTGACTCCTCTATTGTTATAACTCCATCTTTTGAAACTTTTTCCATTGCATCAGCAATTAGTCTTCCTATTCTTCGTTATTTGCTGAAATGCTTGCAACTCTTGCAATATCTTCTTTTCCATTTACTTCTGAGCTAATTTCTTTTAAGCCTTTTACAGCTTCTTCTACTGCTTTGTCAATTCCTCTTTTAACAGCCATTGGATCTGCTCCTGCTGCAACATTTTTAACTCCTTCTTTTATCATACTTTGAGCAAGTACTGTAGCTGTTGTTGTACCATCACCTGCTACATCATTTGTTTTTGTTGATACCTCTTTTACAAGTCTTGCTCCCATATTTTCAAATTTATCTTCTAATTCAATTTCCTTTGCTATTGTTACACCATCATTTGTAATTAATGGTGCTCCAAAACTTTTATCTAAAACTACATTTCTTCCTTTTTGGTCCTAATGTAACTTTAACAGTATTTGCTAATTTATTTACTCCTTCTAATAAAGATTTTCTAGCATCTTCTCCAAATTTAATTACTTTTGCCATTTTATTTATCTCCTTTCAAATTTATAATTAATCTACAATAGCCAAAACATCTTCTTGTTTTACAATTATGTAATCTACTCCCTCATATTTTACTTCTGTTCCAGCATATTTACTAACAATTACATTATCTCCTTTTTTTACAGCTACTTGCTGAATTTTTCCATCTATATTTTTTCCTGGTCCAACTTCTATTACTTCTGCAATTTGTGGTTTTTCTTTTGAACTATTAGCTAAAATAATTCCACTTTTAGTTGTTTCCTCGCCTTCTTTCATTTTTATTAATATTCTGTCTTCTAATGGTTTTATCATTTATAACTACCTCCTTAAAATTTTATTAGCACTCTTTGTGTTTAACTGCTAATAATTTATACCCATTTTAATTAAATGTCAATACATTTTTTGCTTTTTTCACATAAAATTCACATTACATTTTTTAGTTTAATTATTCTAATCTTTTTTATTATATGTCCAAGTTTAATCATTATTACAATAAAAAATAACACATTATTATTTTTAATGTGTTATTTTTTATTTATACTATAATTTTTTACCACACTCTGGGCAGAATTTTGATCCTTCTTCTAATTTTGTTCCGCATTCTGGACAGAATTTTCTTGATTTTGGCTCTTCTACCACATTTTCATTAGATTGTTCTGTTTTTGCTACTTGTTCTTTATTTTCACTTGTTTCTTGTACTGGTACTTCTTCTTTTACAGGTTGTGTTTGGGCCATAATATCTTCTTGGCTCATTTGTTGTGGAGCTGGTGCATTTTTCCAAGGTCCATCAGCTACTCCTCCCATCATTCCATTTGATGCCATATTCATCATTCCAATTCCCATAAATCCGTTTGCAGCACCATTTGCGTTATTTGCAGCACCTTTTACTGCATCTGCATAAGATTCCACTAATCTTCCTTGTTGCATGTAAGAATTTGAACTTAATTCATAACTATCTATTTTCTTTTTAGATTCATCATCTAATGTTAATGACTCAACATTAAATCCAGTTATTTCTAATCCTTTTTTTCTTAATGGTTCATCAAATACAGATTCTGCCATTATTTGTTTTATCTCATCTGTTTGACTTGGTAATTCTAACACTGGTATTTTATGTTTTGAATTTCCCAATTCATTTAATACGTTTTGGAATGCATCTATAACATCTGATCTTATTTGTTCTATTAATTGATCTTTTCTATAAACATTTGCTGTTCCTGCTAATGTTTGCATAAATAAAGATGGATTTGATACTTTAAATGTATATTTTCCATGACTTCTTACATGAACACTTAATGGTATAATTGTTCCTGTCATTTGGTTTGGTATTGCATGTGACCAGTCTTGATATGGTACTGGCGCTTGTGTTCCATAGTTATTGTTAATAATTTCTTTTATGTTAAAGAAGAACACTGCTTGCTCTTTTGCTGTTGCTCCATTATATGTAAATCTTTGCCACATTTCTTTAAATACTGCGCCAAATTGTCCCGCAAAAAATGAAGGTGATGATGAATCATCAAATGTATAAAATCCTTCTTCTGCTGTAGCGTCTATAACTCTACCATTATCATAAATAATAGCACATTGTCCAGGTCCTACTATAACTGTACTTTTATTTGTAATAACTCCTGTTGGAGTTGTTTTTTTCATCATTAGTATATCATTTCCCATGTCTTCACATCTTATTGCTTCTTTCCATTGATCATGTAATGTGCTCCCTATTGCACCAACTGCTGCTTTAATTAATCCCATTTTTAATTCCTCCTAATTATAATCTTCTTTGTATGATGACATTTTCCATAATTTAAGATTAATTGGCTCTATGTGTGACATACAATAATTACATGTTATGTCGCCAATACCACTTATTGAGCTCCGCAATTAGGACAGTTTACTGTAAATATTTCTTTTTTTCTCTCCTAATTTTGTTTCATCATATATATATACAAATTTACATGTATATCTAGTTTGTTTTTTTACATCACTATACTTTTCTTTTTTCAAGATTTGTATCGTAATAGTATTCAATTGTGATGAAGTTGTAATTATTGCCATACCATTATTTTTCTCATAATTTTTTATTGCATGTGTATGGAACACAATTCCATCATATTTTGCCCAAATGCTTCTGCTTTTCATATCTTGTATTTGTTCTAATACTTGTGGATAGACCAAACTTAAGGCTTTATCATTTTTTATTTGAGTTTCAGATTTATTTTCTATTGCATTAAATATTTTAATTAAGTTATTTTCTATTTCTTTATACAACATATCTTTATTAAAATCATTAAAATCTCTTAATATTAATGGTTCCATAAGTTTAGTCATTCCACTTACATTTTTTATTCTTGAATATTCTTGTTTACGTATATCCTTTGCATTTCTTGCAGCATGTAAAATTTGTTTTAAACTTCCTGCACCTAAATGTTTGTTTAATGATATTAAAATAATTCCAATTATTATTGCAACTGCAAGTATTATACCTAAACAAGCTCCTAGTAGACCTAATATAAAACTCATATTACATTCCCGGTTGTTATTATACTTCCACAATATTCACATTTTCCTGAACTTGTTATATTTGTTGGTGCACCACAGTTTGGACAATTTGTTGTGCTCTTCTTATCTGTACCTTCTACCGTTTTTACTCCGGCCTTTCTTATAAATGTTAATGTATATACCATATACATATCTTGGTTTGGATTTCCTTCAAGTACTTCTTTTTGTTTCTTCGTTTATAATGTAATCTTTCATTACTGCTTTTAATGTCATTTTTAATGTTTCTTTGTCTCCATCTTGTGTAAAGCTATTTAAGTATGTTTTTCTTACAGATACTCTGTCTACAATATTTATTCTTTTGGTATCTATATATTGCTGTAATTGTTTTGAATGTTGTTCAAATAATTCATTACTTTCAAATGGTCTTATTTCTTCCCACTTTCTATCAGTCCATGCTGCTTGTAATTTAATAAATACTTCTTTACTAAATGACATAAAGTTTTCAGCTGAGAACATTGGGTCTATGTTTCTTATTTGTGCTTCAACTGAACTTGTATTGTCATTTGTATTTGGAATTATATTATTTATACCATCAATTCCGCCTTTTTTCTTTAGGTATCTTATTAATAAATATATTCCAAGTACTATTAAAATTACTGGCAACGAACCACCAAAAATATAAACTCCTCCTCCTGAACTACTTGATGATGAATGGCTACTACTTGAATGACTGCTACTTGAACTTCCTCCTGAACTATATCTTTGTATACTTCCTGCATCTGCAAAAGTTGGTAACTCCATTGTAAAATTAATGCAAAAAGTAAAAGTATAGATACTATACATTTTTTTAAACTTTTTCATTTTTTCCCCTTTCATTCGTTTTATTTTCCATTTCATTTTATCATTATTTGTCGAAAAAAATCAATAGCAAATTAAAGTTATATTAGAATATTTTTCTATTTTAAATCTTTTGCTGCTTTTATTAATCCTACAAATAATGGTGCTGGCTTATTTGGCCTTGATTTTAACTCTGGATGAAATTGTCCTGCTATAAAATATGGATGATTTTCTTTTGATATTTCAACAATTTCTACCAAACTTCCATCTGGTGATGTTCCAGAACATATTAATCCTGCCTCTTCTAGTTGTTTTTTATAACTATTGTTATATTCAAATCTATGCCTATGTCTTTCAGATATTTCTTCTTTATTATAAATTTCTTTTGCTAGTGTCCCGTTTTTTAGTATGCAAGGATATGCTCCAAGCCTCATTGTTCCACCTTTTTTTAGCCACATTTTTTGTTCTTCCATAATATGAATTAATGGATTTTTTGTATTTTCATCAAATTCTGCTGAATTTGCATCTTTTATATTTAAAACATCTCTTGCATATTCTACAACAGCCATTTGCATTCCCAAACAAATTCCTAAAAATGGTATTTTATTTTCTCTTGCATATTTTATTGTTTGAATTTTTCCCTCTATTCCACGATTTCCAAAGCCTCCTGGAACAACTATTGCATGAAATCCCCCTAATTTTTCTTTTACATTGTCTTGATTAATTGTTTCAGAATCTACTAATTTTACATCTACTTTTACGTTGTTTGCAAATCCTGCATGATATAGACTTTCTATTACAGATATATATGAATCTTCTAATTTTATGTATTTACCAACTATTGCAACATTTATTTTATTTTGTTTATCTATATTTCTAATATTTTCTATCATATTTTCCCATTTACTATTATCAGGTAAATATTTATCTAACTTTAAGTGATTACATACTTCTCTTGCAAGCCCTTCTTCTTCAAGCATTAAAGGAACTGCATACAAACAATCTGCTGTTTTATTTTGTATTACACTTGTTTTTCTTACATTACAAAATAATGATAATTTTTCCCTTATATTTTCTGGTATATCACGTTCAGTTCTACACACTAATATATCTGGTTTTATTCCTAAACTTTGTAATTCTTTTACAGAATGTTGTGTCGGTTTTGATTTTATCTCATTTGAACCAAATATGTATGGAAGTAATGTAACGTGTATATATAATACATCTTCTGGATTTTTTTCTAATCCAACTTGTCTTATAGCCTCTATTATAGAAAGCCCCTCTATGTCTCCTACAGTTCCTCCAACTTCTGTTATTACTATATCTGTGTCTGTATTTTCAAATTTGTAAATTCTTTCTTTTATTTCATTTGTTATATGTGGAATTACTTGTACAGTCTTTCCTAAGTAGTCTCCTTTTCTTTCTTTCTCTATTACACTTAAATAAATTTTTCCCATTGTAATGCTTGAGTTTTCTGTTAGATTTTCGTCTATAAACCTTTCATAATGTCCTAAATCTAAGTCTGTTTCTGCTCCATCATCTGTAACAAATACCTCTCCATGTTCGTATGGATTCATTGTTCCTGGGTCTACATTTATATATGGATCAAATTTTTGTATTGTTACTTTATAACCTCTATTTTTTAATAATCTTCCAAGTGATGCAGCTGTTATACCTTTTCCAAGTCCTGATACTACTCCTCCTGTTACAAATATGTATTTTGTATTCATCTTTCCCCTCCTATTAATAAAAAAAAGATTAAAAAATTTTCCGAAAAATTCGGTTTTTTTTAATCCTTTTTTATTTTACCAAATATTTTTATATTTTACAAGCTTTTTTGACATTTTAATTAGTCATATTTTTAATTTATTACAATTTTTTAAAATGGAAAAAATATAATTAAAATAATAAATTTGTAACTTTAATTTATAATATTTTTTGATTATTTTTTTATTTATTGATATAATAACAAAAAAAGAAAAGGAGGATTTTATATGCCAACACCACATAATAAAGCAAACATTGAAGATATTTCAAATATTGTAATAATGCCAGGAGACCCAATGCGTGCAAAATATATTGCTCAAAACTTTTTAGAAAATTTCACATTAGTAAATGATGTTAGAGGAATGTATGCATATACAGGTTTTTATAAAGGTAAAAGACTAACAGTTATGGCTTCTGGTATGGGAATTCCAAGTATGGGAATTTACTCTTACGAACTATTTCATTTTTATAATGTAGATTATATTATCAGAATAGGAACTTGTCGGAGCCTTTATAAAAGATTTAAATTTATTAGATATAATTTTGGTTGACAGTTCTTATACAGAAAGTAATTATGCTCTAAGTTTAGATAATAAAAATATTCATATAGAAAATTCTAGTAAAAAATTAAATGATATTATAAAAAATGTAGCAAACAAACAAAATATAAAATATTTTGAAGGTACAACATTATGTAACGAATGTTTTGATCCATATATTCCAGATATTAAAACAATGCTCTCTAGAGTGCCTAAAGATATTACAATTTCTGGATGCGAAATGGAAGCTTTTGCATTATTTTATAATGCAAAAAGAGAAGGAAAACATGCTTCTTGCCTTTTAAATGTCGTTGATAGCTTAACTGATAAAAAAAGTTTATCAAGTGATGAAAGACAAAATGGATTAAATACAATGATAAAACTTGCTTTAGATTCAGCTTTAGAAATACAATAAATAAAATCCCACACTTGGGAGAAGTTAAATAAGGACAAAATTGTTCTTATTACCTTCTTCCAAATTTTTTTATATTAGATGGTCAGATATAGATATAAATTATTTAGTCAAATTTGTAGTGAAAATTAATTTATGGAGGTTTTTAGAAATGAATAATAAAATTACATATCACAAAGTTGGAGATTATCATTTGCCTAATCTATATTTAACAAAAGATGAATATGAAAAAGATTATCAAATTGGAAAGTATGGTCATTTAAGACTAGAACATCTAAAAACACATAAGAAAGCTAAATATACTATAATGTTTATGGATAATACTTTAAGAAAACATATTGTAGATACTGATAAACAAGCTAAAGAAAGATTTGAAATACTTATGAAACAAATGCTAGAAAAAAATCTTGTTGATAAAAACTTAAAAAATACTGACACAATAAAATGGGTAGGACTTATGAATAATTATAAGCATTCAGTTGAAGAAATCATTTTTGAAGAATTAATTTATATATATAATTTTTAAATTTTTCGATAAAACTCTATACTTTTTCAAAAAATTAGTGTATAATTAAAGAAATTAAGGAATACTATATATTGTAGATAGATATTCTACTAGGTTTGAAATAGTTTACTAGATTAGGACCTGACCCGAGCTGATGCTAAGCGTCAGCAAAAGCCATTCAAACGAATGGCTTATTATTATTGTTTCAATTCTTGTTGCATTGCAATAATATGTTGTTTTATTTTTGATAATTCATTATCAATGCTTTGAATGTCATTAGTAAAATATTCTTTCATTTCATTGACTTCTGTTTCGTTTAATTCACTTATTCCTATTTGTCCATAAAGTAATTTTTCTGCTAAAACCTTTCTATTATTTTCCTGTTCAATTTTTTCTCTTAAATTATGGTCAAATCTAATATTACTACTTACTTTTCTGTCTGTAAGGCTTTTTCTTTTTTCTCTGTCATATTTGTTTTCTTTAGAAATATATTTTTAAAGAAAGTCTTTATCTTGTACCATAAACTATTTGTTTTTATCAATTTATTATTCATTAATATCTACTCCTTGTTCTTGAGTTTCTATTACATTTGCTTTTCTTATTGCTAATTGTTCTTTATAATCTTTTTCTAATTTTTTTTTGCTTCTTGTAGTGCTTTCCTTTTTTCTAAATCTTGCCTAATTAAAATTGCAAGCTCTTTTTGTTTAGCATTTCCACATTGTATATCTAATTCACTAATTATGGACATTACTTTATCAATTTCAGGATGTTTCTCTCTAAATATTTCTCTTTCTTGTTCAGTTTGTAATTTCATATATGTACCAATTAAATCTTGTCTTATATAACTTAATTTTTTTCCTAATTTTCTTTCTTCTTCTACTGCTTTTGATGATCTACTTGGTAACTTTGCAAATTGATTTTGTTCTACCCATTGTTTTATATCTCTTGCATTTATTAAATAAGGAGAGATATTATTTTCATCTATCCAATTTATGATTTCCATTATTTCTCTAAATTCAGGATGTTCTTGTTCAAATTCTTCTTTTTCTTGTGTTCCTAATTGCATATATGTTTTAACTAAAGTTTGCTTAATATTTCCTAATGCTCTTCCAAGTCTTTTTTCTTCTTTATCTTTAGAATTAGAAGAAGGTGGTTTCGTAGTTTTTCGTTCTTCCATCCATGCCTTTATATTTCTAACATTTGTTAAATTTGATTCACCTTATTTGTATCTATCCAATTTATTATTTGTAAAACTTCATCAATTTCAGGATGTTTTTCTGAAAATTCTAATTTTTCTTCTTCTGTTTCCAACTGCATATATGGTTTTATCAGATTTCTTCTAAGTTCAGTTAATGCTGTACCTAGTCTATTTTCTTCTGCATCTTTAGAGACTGCACTAGGTGATTTTGTTGTTTTATGTGTTTGCATCCATATTTTAATAGCTCTTGCATTTACTAAATTAGGAGACAAATTGCGCCCGTCTATCCAATTTACTATTTGCATTACTTCTTGTAATTCTGGATGTTTATTTTCAAATTTTAATTTTTCTTCTTCATCTACTATTTGTAAATATGGATTTAATAATCTAAGTCTTATACTTTGTAACGCAGTTCCTAATCGCTGTTCTTCTTTATCGTTACATCTTAATCTAGGAGGTTTATTACTATTTTTTTCTTCCATCCAAAATTTTATTTGCCTTGCATTTATTAAATGTAGAGAAATATTATTTTCATCTATCCAATTTATTATTTCAAATATTTTTTTGAATTCTGGATGTTCTTCTTCAAATATTTTCTTTTCTTGTTCTGTTTTTAATTGCAGATATGGTTTTATCAATGTTTGTCTAATATTACTTAAAGCTATTCCTAGTCTTTTTTCCTCAAAATCCTTTGAAATAGAAGATGGAGGCTTTATTGTTTTTCGTTGTTCCATCCATGTTTTTATATTTAATGCATTTGTTAAATGGTCATTATGTCCTAATATCCCTTGAACTTCATTGAATAATTCTAAAAATTCTTTAGTTTCTCCTTGTATTCTAAAAATATCAATATCTTCAGTTAGAGATTTTCCATCTAAACCACCAATATTAGTAGTGTTTCCTTTAAAATCCCCAGTTATATGTTTTCTTTGGTTAATCTCTGCATCTAAATTGTTTTTTAAATAATTATTTACCAAGTCAAATACTATTGTTTTTTCTCTTGATGTATCTGAAGATAGGGCTCTACCTAATTGTTGCAAATAGATTATTCTTGAGTCTGTAGGTCTTAACATTATTACCCCTGAAATATCTTCGACATGTAGACCTTCATTTAACATATCAACAGAAAATAACAATTTTAAATGTTTTGATTTTGAAGCTTCAAAACTCTTTATTGTGTTTTTATTTACCTTTTCACTATATCCTTCTCCTGAATAAACAGAATAGATTTCTGGATTTGTATCTATATTTGCAAACCATTCTTCTGATGATTCTATTAATTCATCCATATGTTGTTTGTCTTTACAAAAAACAATATATTTTCCATCTTTTTTGGTCATATTCTTAGCAAATAGTGCTGGTATGCCTTCAGCATGTTCTACAATTCTTCTCATTTTGTCATATCTTTCCTGTAATTCCTTTTTTGTTTGAGGATTAGAACATTGTTCTATTGCTGTTTTTATGCTCTCCAAAGAATCTCTTAAAGAATAATCGCATTTAACATAGTTTGGTGCTTGTACTATACCTTTTTGTATAGCTTCAACTAATGTTAACTCATAATCTACATTTCCACAAAACAAATCATCAACAATATTTTTATCATCCATTCTATCAGGAGTAGCTGTTAATCCTAAAATTTTTGCATTTGGATTCATATTAATTAAATCATCAATTTTTTCTCCCCATTTATCAGCACCTGTTCTATGTAACTCATCCATGATAATAATATCAGGATTTAAATTTTCCATAATCTCATTTTTCATTCTTAAAAGAGACGGATATAAAATTATTCTTAGATTTGGAAACTGTTCTTCTGCTATCATTTTTGCAGGTCTTTCTGTTGTTGGTTCTTCTCCTGCAATATATTTTGCAATATATCTATACATTTGGTCTTTTATCGCATTTGTTGGTGCCATAAATAGTATATTTTTATCTTTATTATCTATCATAAGTTGTAAAGATATAAATGATTTACCACAACCTGTTGGTATTACAACTGAAGCTTTATTTCTAATTTTATATGCATTTGTTATAGCTGTATATGCTTCTTGCTGATGTTGTTGCAAACCTAATTCTGGTTTTCCTTTTATTATCATATGTTTCTCACTTTCTATAATAACTTATTGTATATTATTTTCTATTTTTTTCCCATATTATTCTAATATATTTTAAAGATAATGTTGATAAGGTAAAACCTATTACTGGAACAAGAGAACTTAACAATACATTATCAAAGTATCTAATTATATAAGAATATGCAACCACAACTATGTATGTTAATATACATATACAAATCTTTCTAGTCCAACTTGTTTCCCATGCTTTATCTAGTTCAACTCTTTTATTTCTTTCTTGTATTTTTTTAATTTCTTCTTCTAAATTCATTATAATCAACTACTTTCTATTTATAATCTTTTATTCTTTAATAAGTTAATAATATGCCTAAAGTCTTTACCATTAAAGAAATATTTTTCTGCTTTAGTAAACGGAATATTATTTTTTCTTTTATAGTCTAACTTATCAATCACTGTAAGCATATCTAAAACCTGAAATAATCTTTTTTTCTTGTGGTCAAAATCTATTCTTCTTTCTACATTTGGATAACTTACAAAAAAGAGTATCTAGTATTGTTGCTAGTGTTTCTTGACCATTGTCATAGTAAATTACAACTTTATCAAAAGAATTTATATATTCTTTATTTTCATTTATAAAATTGCTAATTTCTCTTGCTAATGCAACATTTAATTGCATTTTTTTATTTATATATTTTTATCAATTACAACTGTTCTTATTTTAACTTTTACTTTGCTTGAAAAATAGAATATTGCCCAAAATATACTTTTTCTTCTTTCAAAATCAAAATGTGAATAATCTCCTCGTTTGGCTACTAAATATGCTAAATGTATCATTCCGCCATAATCAAGTCCGAGAAAGTTTTTCATTTAAGTATTCTAATTCGCTTTTTATTGAATCCGAACTTTCATGCAGTGTAAATGAAACGGCATATAAATCTGAACTTCCATCTACAAAACCAAAGTCACCACTTTCATCTATGAATATATTTTAATCTCTTTATTGTAATCACCTTTCATTCTTTAATCTAATATTGCTATTACATTTATAACATAAAAACACATTTTTCTCAATAGAACTGTTGGATTTTTTCAAATTTTTATTGACATTTACATAAAGAGGTGATATATAGTAATTGTATTTTATAGTATACTGAAAAATTAATAGACACGAAACACTGGTTAGTAATGTGGTACGATAAGTTATTCTCCCACTTCCGAGACATAGAGAATTAAGATTTGTAATAAGCTTACTATCCCAATGCGGTGAAAAATATTTTGGCTGGTTTAGAAGAATAGTTTATAAAATGTCCAGCAGTGGTTAAGACCGATTAGCATGTTTCAAGTAAAATTCACTACTTTGCAAAAAAATTGCAATATTAGTAGTTTTATTTGTTGTGCCTAATGGGTCTTTTTGTTATGCTTACGAAAATAGCTAAATATGTATTGCCCTATTTTATTACAAAGCTTAGCAAGAAGATACTGAAAAAATTTTATGCAGGTATGCAGAAAAATTTTTCAGTAGTCAAAATAATATTTGAATGGAGATGAAAAATATTATTTTGATTTGGCAACCAAACATAAATTATCTATCGCAAGATTAGATAATTTATGAGCTCTCCGCTAGGAGCCCACGACATCTTTACAAAACGAAGTTTTGAAAGTGTCATAGTGGGTTACATACTTTCGTAAGAAAGTTATGTAACGGCTCCCTTTGGTCGCATCTTGCTACCTGCAAGAAAGGATATTTAAATGGACAAAACAAATTATTCAGTAGCTAGAGTAGAAACTTATACTAGAAAATTAACTATCTACTACTATTGATAAAACCAATCAAGAAGAACTTGATTTAACAACCTTTATTGATAAAGTTAAAAAATATACTGAAATAAAAGAATTAACACCAGAAATTGTAAACGAGCTAATTGATAAAATATATGTATATCAACAAACAAAGCTGAATGGTAAACAATATCAAAAAATAGATATTCATTATGCAGGAGTTGGAATAATTGCTATTTCACTAAATGAATATGAATTAGAAAATGCTTTTCAGCAAAGTATTAAAATATAAAAAACAGCATAGCATTTAAACTATACTGTAAAATCAAAAGGAGTACTTTTCAATAAATGTCCTTATTGAAAGTACTTTTTGTGGGATTTATTTATTTTTTTATTGATAATATTTTATACTTCATTATTCCAGCAGGTGCATGTACTTCTACTGTATGGTTTTTCTTTGCTCCTAATAATGTAGCACCTAAAGGTGATTCATTTGAAATTTTATTTTGAGCTAAATCAACTTCTGTTGAACCAACTATTGTATATTCTACCTCTTCATTAAATTCTATGTCTAATACTTTTACTGTATTTCCAATTTGTACTGTTTCTGTGTCTATATCTTTTGCATCTATTATTTTAGCATGTCTTACTTTATTTTCATATTCTGCAATTTTTGCTTCATTTTCTGCTTGTGCATTTTTAGCTTCATCATATTCTGAATTTTCTGATAAGTCACCAAAACCTAATGCAACTTTTATTCTTTCTGCAATTTCTGCTCTTTTTTCTGTTCTTAAATAATTTAATTCTTTTTCTAATTTTTTATAAATTTATTTTATATATTACGGCAGTTTATTAATTTTGTCAAGTGGATTTTAAAATATTTTTATTTTACTTTTGTCTATTTTTGTGATATAATTTATGTATACTACAATACCTAAAGGAGGGTTTTATTTAATGAAAATTATGTATGTTAACGATAGTTGCTATAACTTCGTTGACAAAAAGGAATCAACCAGGCACAATTGTTAGTTGAGGGGCGGTCATTAAACTTCTTAGATGTTAGAATATTTCAGCTTGCATCAATGATAAATGGAAAATGGTGTAAAGAAGCCCGCGAGGTAGAGCAATGCTTTTTCAAAATTCAAGATTCTCTTTCACTAGAAGAAATTGGATCTATTGTAAAAGAATTCCGGCTGTTTAGTTACAATTCCGGAACATTCATAAGCAATATATCTTTAGAAGTTAAAAAAATACTTTTTTTAAGCTAAATCCCAATTGTAATTTTTCACTATTTCTGGTCGAAAACTATGAAAAGGTACTTTTCTTAACACTCCATTAAAGGATTTGTTTGGCTTTTATGAAAGCTTAAACCGCGCAGGTTTGTTTTATGTATACCAAATAGTCAACTTGACTGAAAAGCAATTGATGCAAATAAGATGCATTGGAAAAAATAAATTTTCAATTATCAAGAACGTCCTTGAAGAAAATGGGTTTTGTTGAAACACTAAAAAAAATTCTCTTGCAACAACTATAACAGGTATCCATGAAGGAATTTTTCCCATCTCAACTAACATTATCATAGCTGTTAACACTAAAATTTTATCTGCCAATGGATCTAAAAACTTTCCAAATGTTGTAATTTGATTTCTAGACCTTGCAATATAGCCATCTAATTTATCTGTTATAGACGCAATTATAAATATTAAATCTATTATTAAATATGTGTATGGTATTCTAAAATTCTCCAGTAATATTAAAAAATGGAACTATAACCATTAATGGTACTAACATTACTCTAAAAATTGTTAATTTATTTGCTAAATTCATGCTAATTTTCCCTTCTTTTATTTAAGCATTTCTATACATTATTACCTTATATAAACTTACTTTTCTTTCTTTTTTCTCTTTCATTATATATGTCTCCTTTAACATTTATAATAGCTTATATTTATAGCAATATAAATACAAGCTATTTTTTTTATTATATTTTAATTTTATTTTATTATAATTTATGGCAAATATGATAATGGATTAACTCTACATGAATATGTTCCTGGGCTCTTTCTTACTTCAAAGTGTAGATGTGGCCCTGTTGAATTTCCTGTACTACCTACTCTCATTATTTGTTGTCCTTTTTTACTGCTTGCCCTTCTGACACACATATAGATCCTGCTTGTCCATGTGCATATAGTGTATATAATCCATTATAATGTGCTATTACATAATTCCCCATAACTTGTAGTTAATGCTGCTGTTGTATGTACTATTCCATCTGCTGCAGCATAAACTGGCATTCCATTTACCCCTGCTGCTCCAAAATCAACTGCACCATGATATGCACCGCTTGAATAATACATACCTGTTGTTACATAACTATTTACTGGTTTAATAAATCCTGATGAACTTGTACCACTATTGCTTGAACTATTATTTGATCCACTATTAGAATTATTTCTGTTTTGTTCTTGTTGCCTTTTAATGCTGTTTATTTCAGCTTGTTTTTGCTCTTATTTTTTGCATCTATGCTTTGATTATCTTTTTTAATTGATCAATTTAGATTGTAATTGTTTTTTCTTCTTCACTTAACTGTGATACATATTTGTCTTTTTCGCTTTTTGATGTTTTTAATTGTAATGATACACTTTGTTTGCTAGCTTTTGTGTTGCAAGTTCTTTTTACTGTTTTCTAATGTTTGTTTTGTACGATATTAAATCTGTTAAAGACTCTGATGAAAGTAAGAAATCTAAATATGATGTCTCTCCTGCTCATATGAAATAACTAGTCTTTTCTTAAGCAATTTTTTCTTGATTTTATAGTCTTTTGCGCTTTTTAATTTTTTTTAGGCATC